>OMLO01004526.1_pt1 | contig 11638 bp, 7 predicted proteins | sample 1674811 | NCBI WGS metagenome assembly OMLO01 (sample SAMN06265003, study PRJEB25207) | coral metagenome | isolation source: Coral host | place: Mexico:La Bocana,Puerto Morelos, Mexico | collected 2008-11-13 | reverse complement strand
AGAATGTATCGATTACATGCATTACGTCAGCATATATAATTGTGACACCACGATAGATAGATAGATAGATACTCAACCCAGAACTTAACTCGTGCTACCTTACAGGTAGCCCGAGTAACAATGCGCATCACGGTAAGTGTCGGTCTGTATTTTGCTCGTGCTTTTCAGAAATTAGCATGGATTAGCGAAGTTTGCATGCTAAATTTAGGTCTGAGAAAGGTCAAACCAGAAACCACAGCACTGCAATATTTCACCGGACACCGCAGTATGAAAAACACAAACATCGCACACCAAAAGTTTGAGATAACCCCCAACACCGTAACGTATCGCCGCTTTAAAAATAATTTAAAGTTCACATTCGATTTGCGTTCACGAAAATCTTCTTGCTCGCCTAGAGAACAGGGGACCCGAACAATGTGTCAGCAACAACATAATCATTTACATTCATGTAAAATAAATGTACAGTTTTACCTGTGTTCCTGTGTTCTTTTTGAGCCGTTTATAAGGGATTCGATTCGGACTAGAAGCAAAGGCGGTTTACATTTCAAATCTCATCTTCTCCGACTGCGTATAGGGTTTTCATGAACTTCATTAACTATTAACTCTCTTCGGGGGAGAGATTCTCAGTCTTCATCACGTCCTTGAACTTTCAAGAAAATCCTGGGATAAACTACAGTGCGGGCGTATTTTGCCATTTTCGTATCAGGCCGCCATTTTGGATCCGGTAACTGTGGAGCATTGGGGCGAGGAAATATTTGCAGAGGGAGTAGGCGTTAAGTGGAAAAAATGGGCAAGGGGGGAGGGGGAAGGGAAAGAAAAATAAGAATATTTTTCACCCCCACCCCACACCCTGCCTCTCCACCAATCGTCTTCCGGTCAAGCATCTAGTTACAATCCAAGAGGGCGGTGTCGAACTGATTTATCTAGCGTTCCGCTTCGAAACAATGCTAGTACTACAGGCTATATATAGGCGGGATTATTCAATAATTGCATAATCCCACAATAACAGATACAGGAGAAGGAAATCATTGCATCGCCCGGAATGACGCGAAACATCCGTGAACTTTTTATGTGTCCGGCGCTAAAATTTAAAATTGATTAGAGAAAAGTGCGCGTAATAACGAAGAATGCAGCTAAAAAGCGGCCACCGGCGCGTACGTTCTTCTTTTTTACGGGCATAATAATTCCCCTGGCCAAGTATTAGCACATGGGAATTGTACAGAAGGGATAAATAAATAATTTTAAACAAAGAGTTGTTTTAAAGGTCTCTACAATTATTATAAATTTGCTTTGCTATTACGGTAGCTTTCTGGTATGGAAGCCGTTCTTCTAACCGGTTAAATTAACGGGTAGCATATGGAAGAATTAGTAGCGGATGTCAGAGAAGGTCTGCCAATTTTTTCTAGTTTGCCACACCTACAAGTACTCTGATCGCAATGCGGTCCTCGACCCTCTGCAAATTTACCATTCTCCCGAACGGTCCCAAAAGGCAAATTTGCACAGGGGTGAAAGTTTCTAAAGAAACTGTGGTGCTGCGTCGGTGGGGGTAGGTAACAAGGTGGTTGTATCAACTAAGTTGAAAATGTAAATTGGCCACCGTAACGAGTTATAAAGCTGACGTTTCGAGTGTTAGCCCTTCGTCAGAGGGAATGACGAAGGGCTAACGCTCGAAACGTCAGCTTTATAACTCGTTACGGTGGTTGACTGCTTTTTGAAACTCCCGCGAATAATAATAAGCAAAACTCCCCCTTCCACAACCATAAAACGCAAAAAATGACACAAGAATACGCTAACAGCGCATTCGCAAGCTCCAGTGATTTCGAAAGGGTAACACGGCATTGGCAACGTTTACTCCAGAAAGGTTTATTTTAACACGTCGTCGTTCTACACGGCAGAGTATTCAGCTCAACTAAGAAATTTCAATTAGAATAATGTCCTTGGTTTCGTTGACGAGGCCATTTTAGATATAGATATAGATATTAAAGTCCCTTTAGTTCCCACGGTGTTTATAGTCCCTCCACATTTGAAGAATTGCCAGGTTGTGGAAAAGTAAAGTTGTAAAATATGTTGTTCATTGTTTTGTATTATTTTGTGAAAACACTAAAAACTAACACACTTGATAATAGTCTATTTTTTTTTTATGGACACCGCCCAAGGGAAATAAGCTGCAATGAGGTTAGCCCTATATTAAGCACCAATCCGAACAAAAACAACGAGATCAGACCACAACAACAGACCGGGAACTACGATGTGCGGGTTCTTTAACACTGAAGAGGCTCGAAATCTAGGCTCGAACACTCGACCTCCCGCACGGTAGTCCGACGCTCTACCGACTGAGGCGGAGTAACCGGTCGGCGGTTATGGAGAGCTTATCAGGAAGGGCTTATCAAGGTAATATTCTCTGGACGAAAAGTAGTTTATTGTGTCCAACTTATTGTAAGTAGTGCATTGTTGTTTTACGGTTGCAATAAATGGTTGTCAATGTTGTGCTTGCGGATTTAATGGTTTATGTCAGTGGAGCTGGACGCAACATCCTGAGTGCCGTGCGCATCTTATTTGAGTTACAGGGCACACTTTAGGGACTTACATCCATGTAGTATGTACAGAGAACACGAAAAAAACAATCGTGTGGTTCTTCCAACTTTTTCCCCTAGGTCTGGCCTATTGCTCTCACGAAATAACTATGGAAAATTTTTGTCGAGAGAAAGGATAAATCATTTCCGAATTACCTTTAGCCTCTTTCTCAAAGCGAGTCTTAGTGTCCAACCTTTCGTATGAAAATGACATTTCATTCACATCCAAATTAATATATGCATGATGCTCAGTGTGTTCCAGGTCTTGGTTTGATAGAGAAGCTTAAGACAACTCGGAAATAGGCTAGTGCATTTATTGTAACTTTGGTGATGACGTTACATATTCTCCTTCAGTCAGAGTCAATGATGCTACACATCAATCACAGCGGCTGAAAGCACAGGCTCATCCCCCCCGGGACGAAACCGACGAAAACTTTTTTTAGTGTTGTATAAACGTTATGAGAAAGAAAAACGAGAAGGCCAAAGGTAAGAATCGGAAACTGAGGTATTCGATAATTGAGAAGAACTTTCATTTGATGGGGAAAATTCAAGAGTAATTCTGCTTATCACGAAAGTAAGATTGTACGAAACGTTTGTCATTTTGCAAACCAATTAAAACCAGCCATGAACTCCACCAATTTTAAATTGATTCACCGAAGCGAAATGATTGCACGGAGGCTCAAGTTTTTTCGTGTCCACGATTTCTTGGATGGAACTATGATGCATTTTGACAAGTTATCATTAGGTTGCTGTTTTAATCTCACATATTTCGTGTATTTTTCAGTTTTTAGTTGTTTATTGTTTGCTTCACAGGCCTTTCAGCTGTGTATAGTACAAGAACGTTTTATTCATCTTGTAAATTGGTTTCACTCTTTTGGGTGAGGTAGTTGTTGTTTTTTATTTCGATGAAATTTTGATTTTGATTTTAATTTATCAAGTGAGTAGAAACTTGTCTTCCCAATAGAGTTTTCAATGGCCGGAAATTAGTTTTTTTTCCGATAAGGCTTTGAAGGAAAACCGTTTTGAAGCTGTAGTCAAGACAAACTTTTTTACTGTTAGTTGAAAAGACCACCAATACTCGACCAGACCTTTTTCGCGAGAGATTGAGAACACTCTGGCACTGTCATTCATTCATTCATTATGGCCATAACCCTAGGTGGGTATAGGGCCCGCAAAAGGCGGGCATCCGGCGCCTTTCAAATAACGGGATATTGCGGCTAAGGGAAGGACAACCTGACAGAAAACCCTGGGTCTCCAGGTTGGGGGTTGGGCATGGGGCCAATCCCCACATCCCGTAAAAATTATCGATTACGGAAACCGAAAACTCTACACTGTACATGTACTTAAACTTACTTAATTTCTTTTGAAACTTGAAGTACTAATGATGAAACGGCTCCTGGCAAAAGACGATCAACACTGACAGTTTCGTGACGTGACAGCCTTACGGGTAAAAAGGTGCCAAACAGGATGAATTGTAAGTGAGCGTATGAGTACATGTAATGTAAGTGGGTGAATTTCCGCCTGAGTCCCCAGTTTAAATATATTAATAAGGTGGCAGAGCTTTTAAATACTTTTTGATAATTACTATATTTTTACAATTTGTCTTTTACAGCCGGCCTCGTTTTACATATTTTCAACGATCAAGTATAATTCAGTCATTACAACTCAACTCAACTTGATTACTTGCTAACTTTTTTAACTTTTTCGATGTCTTCATGTTGTTTGCGAAATTTCACTTGTAGCAATCTGCTTGCGTTCGTAACATTTTGCACGGCTTTAGATTCTTGCAGGAGAACGCCTGAAACAGATAAAGATGATAGAATTGTCTCAAGAAAAAAGAACAATAATCGATTGATGACTAAACAATCAAAAACTTGAATAAAATGTTCGAGAGTTTTTTTTCTTTTACTCTCTCGTTAATTATATCAGTCGGTTCTCTTTCTCGCATATATCACTTACGTTATATCTAGTTTGCTTACAGCATTTGCTAAAAAACGTGATGGAATGACTCCTTTAACAATACAGTATAGTCTATTACAATATATACCTGAAGTAACAAATAAAACTACATCAAAAACGTAGATTAGAAATGTTATAGCGTCAATCATGAACGAGGCCGCAATACCTGTTAACACTGTCAAAAATGAGGATAGCTTGTTTAAGCTTCCACGAGCTACAACTAGTCTATGTTTTTATTTTGGATAAATCGTGTCCGTAATAAAAGTTTCAGCGATGCATAGTGTTTTGTAAACTATCACACCCGGTAATGTAGATTGTATCAAGTACCTTTTTCTTAAGATCATCTCTCCTTTTAAAAACCTTTGGTCCAAACCGGCTCAGCGGGCTTTGTGAACTACTACAGTTACGTCTTTCATGAGCTATATAATACTAGCAACACCGATAGCACAAACACTGGAAATTAAGTATGTTTGAGCACAACTGACATCTTGTTCAAAGCTCGATACGGATCCCTGTCAGGCAATAATAGCCAGAAAATATTGAACTGTGAAAATCAAACGTGACCCGGTTTTGGTATACCATTCCTACGAAACGAAGGGTAACGGATCGGGACGATATAAAGTACCTGCTTTTTGAAGTAGTCGTTTTCCATCCGTTGGAAACGGACCAACGAATCCTTCACAATGTAAAATGTACGAGGCAAGCAAGATGCTCAATATCAAAGTAACTGCCAACCTTGACTCCATCATACTGTTGAGACTGCAGAAAAATTATATCAGTCTGTACTCTTCTGAGCGTGTATCAAGTGACTTCAACACGAGCTTTACCAACAGTTTTATAGAGTTATCGGGAGCTTCATTCGGCGCCTTACCTTCCGGTGACTAAGGTTTCCATCTCGTTATTTCCTTAAGAACAAACGAATTGCGTTTGCGTCAATCGTTGGTTCGGTGGTGGTGTTTGTTCCTTTTAAGTTTGTGTTTTTCCGAGATGCAACGTACTTTGAAAAACTGCCAAAAAAACGACGAAAAGCTGCATATCACACTAACTGAGAGTATATCTGGACTATGTCTGGATACAAAGTATTTCTCTTAGTCAGGATATTTTAGCCGTTTTTACGTATTTTGTTTATCTTTGCAAAACTTTGTTCCGCCTGCGTCTGAGTCAAATTGAGTTATGGGCGACGAGTGCGTGCGTCATAACAATGACAGAAATGATTAATTTCGACGTCATTTAGATGTTTCTTTTTGACAGCTTTTCTTAGAAACAAACAGTACAGGCACTGATTACAAGCTGGCCACTAATTTATGAATAAACTTTGTCGCTCTTCTAGATTTCAACGAAAAAAAAAAAATTGGAAACGTGCAATGAAACATTTCTTGGAATGTGTCGTGGCTTTTTAGGGACTGGTACTTGTTATAGTTAGACTCGATTTTAAAGTACTAAGCCGGACACAGTAACAAGTAAAAGAAGAGATGTTTACCTTGAATTCAGGCAGGTTATAATTCTTCCAACGAGGGAGGGAGTTAGATGAAAGCAAACTTTTCTCATTTCATAAAATGGCGAGTCTAGGTTTTTAGCCGTTTATTCGACATTCTGTTTTCTTTATTACCGTCCATCTAGGCTATCGTTTTAAGCTCTTTTCTTCTTTATGAGTTCCTGAGTGTCATTTGTCGCCAGAATAAAATCTAATTTTAGGAACGTTTTTAATTAGTCGGCTTCAAAGAATTGACACTTTGTTTAAAAACTAACGTGAGGCGTGATTTTCGCCTTGACGCAGAAACAAAAACAGGCGATAATTATCAGTCCTGAAATACAGCGTTATGGGCGCAGAACTTTCTAAACGGCCTGTCAAGATAGACTAAGAGAGTGGAAGGATGTGTGGGGGCCGAAATATAGTCATTACTTTAGTTTGTTTTGGTATTTTGTCGTCCATCGAGGGCAGGAAACTGAATTACTTTGGACTGTAGAATATCGGTTTGGCGGCTTAATCAGTTTTGGATTTTGGCAAGTGTTTTAGATTAAAAAGCTTTTACTGTACCACTTTAATTCAGATCCTTGTTGTCTTCCTTTTTACTTAGCAGAAGGGTCAAAGTGTTTGTACGTTTTGACGAATAGTTTTTTATAAACTAGGGATACAGATTGCTTTGTTTATTATTGAACATGGAAATAAATTAGCTTTACTGCAGAATACCCTGCCACTTTATCCCTGCACATTTCTCTTTCTTTAAAAATATGTGCGCACTGAAGAACAATAGTGGCTGGGTATTCTGCGGTTGCTCCAATAAATTTAACATAATATAGCAATTAAGAGGTTCTCAGCCAAACGTTAGGAACAGCTGTAACGTTTTGGCTAGTGTTTATTCCTCTCTGCGCTTTTTAGGGAGTGCATATTTCAGGAAGTAAACAACTCTTCATACCGGCGCCTCTCTGCCCACGACAGTTCTGACATCAGAGTCAGCCTTGTCTCGGCTGTACAAACAACTACACACTGTGCTGAATAAATGAGCGACTTCAGAATCGAAAAACAAAAACCCCTGTGGAATTTAAAGTCAGTGTGCATCCATGCAGGTGTAGTTAAACAATTAGACTTATTCTCTTTGGCCAAGTACTGTCACAAAAGCAAAATATAGATCTTTTTTTGGAATTACACTTAAACTTGATCTGTTTTGCTGTTTGTTAAATACCGCAGAAATACCACAATTAAAACGTTTACACTCCAAGTGTGAGTATTACCGCAGGGCAATTCCAGTGACTCTCACTTTAACAGCAACACCTGTCATCCAAAGGACATTTTCGATGAAAAGGAGGAGAAATCTGGAGGTCATATTGAAAAGAGAAACTTCAAACTTTGAAATCATTTAATTACTTTCAGCAGGTATACATTATTTAATCTTTTTCATATCTTACAAGAAGTCTCCGACGCGGAAAGCAACGGATGATTACTCTTTTGAAATAAAGGAAAAAATTTGAAAAAGCCACCCTGAATAGGAGTTCAAACACAGAGCTACTACCAATGTTACTTTTAGGTCTCGTTAACAGCAGTGCCGTTACGAACGATCGGCTGACTATGTTAAACAGCACCCTCATTCTAATCCTCGTCAGATCTAATTGCTGAAAAATGTGACAAATTGAAAGGATCTTCTTGAAACTGAACTTCCCAGAGGAGTTCATTAATTTCATTATAACAAGATTCATCGAGTCGCGAAATCAACAGCAAGTTCGCGATGTTCAAGGAAATGCATCTGTTCGGATTATTCTACCTTTCAAGGATCAGATCGAGCCGACTTCGTACGAAACAGCAGTCCGATTAGTTGGAAAGAAAAAAAAAGCGATCTCCGCCTCTTCACAGGCAAGAAAATTGTCGACGACATCAAAGCAGCAGACGTCAAACCACGCACTATTAATAAATCAACAACGCGTTGTCTACAAATTAAAATGATCTGTGCTATGCGGATTACGTTGGCTATACTCACCGACATCCTTTCGAACGCCTTGATGAACACAAACACTGAGCTACTGAAAAACACCTGCGTGACGCCCACAGATGAATAAAGAACTTCAGGAACAATTTATTACCACCATCCTTATATAAATGTCATTGGAAATTAGAATGCTTAATTTACGAACTCCTCTCTATCCAAGAAAATAAACTTAAACTGAACACTCAATCTGACTCAATCAAAGCAAAGCTATTTAGTACTTAATTAAAGTTCTCTACATTTCCACATTGTAGACGCTTTCTTAGTATATAGAAAACTCATAAGAATTTGACTTTTAGCTTTTTGAATTTAAAAATCATGAACGAATCATCGTCTTGCGAAATTACTATCGCTGATTTTGTATTCTTAATTTTTTGTCCAAAGCCTCTGTTATAAGTTGTTTGTGCCATAAATGAAATGAATCTGTCTTCTCAAGTGCTCAGCAGAATTGCTGCTAAAAGTCTTGTCGCTGCGGCCATTTACGAGAATTCATCTTCAAAATGCATGCTATTGCATTAATCAAAACGGCTTCTCGGCTCTCGTACTTCATGTAGTGTTTCGTGTAGTGTACACGAAAAGTTAAGAAATAGTGACAAAACTCGTGAGCCAACATGTACACGTTGCAAGCCTATTTTTTTAATGACGTCTTAACGCCTGCGTATCCTTGGCTTGCACTGTCACGCAATAAAAAAATAATTTGCGAACCATTTGGCAGACTGAAAGTCAAGAAATTGTTATATTATAGGAGATTAATAAAGAAGACACTTCTCCAAGTTTGAAGTCTGTGTATTTTTCGTAATTTCAGATATTCGTCGAAATATTTTGCACAAATTTATAGAGCCCAGTATGGAGCAGCCATGTTGGTACACCAACATGGTAGCCACAAAATAGTGTAATCATCTTTAGCCTACTTTGGCTATATCTAAGCGACTGATTGTCTATACTGAAGAAACAGGCATCTACATACGCACTTTTTCTAATACTTTAACTTCTAAAATGGTTAAATATCACGAGATATGAATATGTTTTTTTGACAAACGCTCTCGCAGCTTTCTGTCACGCACCGTCATAACTCTAAAATTTAGACTGCACTGGTTTCCAGAGGAAGCAGGCTACTCAGCTGAAAAGGGGTACACAGATATAAATTTACTCCCTCTCATGTCTAATGAGGATAAAAACATTAGTGGCTCTTTAATTTTGGTCACGTGCGTGCAGTCACGTACGTCACGTGCAAGCCAAGAATTTAAATGTATTTGCCCAGTAAAATGAATAAACAGCATCGCACTTTGTAAAGCTCTTGCGATCTTTGCATCATGAAGGAAAAACCTTAACCTTGATTAAAGAAGCTAAAGCATGATTGCTTAAAGTGACTCATTAAAGATAGAGTCGTTCGCACATCTTTAACAACAATAATAATAATGGTAATAATAATAATAATAATAATGGTGATGATGATGATAATAATAATAAACGAATCTTTTTATGACCTTGGTTTCATTGTTCAGTCGGAATATTGTTTTTATCAATAACTAAGTAGTAAACCCAATAGAATAGGTTTAGTACAAGAAAAGTTGGCAGAAATATCCAACGCGACCATTTATCTAAAGCACTACTTTCATGCTCCATGATGAATTCTTGCTGTGTCGGCCGGGAAAAGCTGAGCTTTTTCTCAACATCACCAGACGATGGCATGTTAGGAAACTCTCCATTTAATGTTCCTTCAGAGGACGAGGTCCCTTCTTGACATGCAGATTGCTATAAATGGTAAAAATAATATTCTTTGTTTTATTTGTATCTGCCACAAGGAAGATGCAAAGAAATCCCAAAAACTGAGAGAACATTTCTTCGCTAACTCATCAGCAAATCATCAAGTTAAAACAAAGCAAATCATGACCGTGAAGGAGGTTTGGATACCTGGTATTCATTAGCATAGATTTCGACTATACTCCTTTTCTGTTTACTTCTTAAGTTTTGTTTCGATTAAGAACATATATCAAATGCTCGAGACAGTGTTTCATCGGATATCCAAACACCCAAAATTTCGTCATAAACTCTGTTCTCTGTGGTTGGATATCCCGATGAAACACTGTCTCTCGTGTTTGATGTATCGGCTTACTGAAAGAGCTTTACTTTAAGTTACACAGCTCACAAAAGATCGATGAAAAGGATTTTCTTCACCGTTGCTAACTTTAAAATTCGACCGTTAAACCAAAACTAAAGCCAAAAGAATGCGAATGTCCCCTTAACAAATGTTACTCTCACGTGCGTAAATTACCTCGCTTATTCGCTTGTTACCAGGCTTGCTTCTATAGTTAACAAGGGCATATTCAGCAAATGAGCCAAATACCAGCAGATAACACACGATAAGGTACAAATCAAGAGCTCTCATGTACGACACCACAGGCAACGAGTCCTGCCCAAAGCCCATTATTAGTGTGGTCATGGTTAGAACTGTCGTGATGCCTAGGGATACCCGAGCTGGGGCCGAGTTCCTGTCGACGAAGAATGAAAGCCACGAGACGAAAACAACCAGCATTGCGGGGATGTAGATTTTGGTCAGATAAAAGCTCAAGCGTCTAACAAACACAAAACGAATGCCAAGATATGAGAAGTTGCCTAGGATAGAGGATAAATGTTAGAAATTAAAAAAATGCAATTCCAAGGTGTACCCCAATTTAGGCAATATGTCGTCTTTAAAAACCGAAATCGTTTTTCCAATTGTAAACTGTCCCATGAAAATATGTCAATTCATGCAAAATATGAAGAGAAAAATACCGTAACAAGAGCTGTCGGCAGTTATTTTCCTACGTTTAATGTCAGTTGAAGGGACGTAGAATATTTCATAATGTCAGTCAATACATTTCGGACAAGTAAAATAACTTATTGTGGTATTCTGCACAGTTTAATTATTATCCCTTGAAGACATACCGTATTGTGAGGCTATACCAGTGTAATATAACTACCATCACATATTCATGAAACTTGCTTCACCTGTCGCATATGTTCTTGTCCCGTTAAGGTAACGAAATGTCGTTAATAAAAACTGTGCATTTTCCTTATCGCCCGTGTATGCTGCGAACTCGTCATTCCAACTGTAAATCAGGTCTCTCGTTGTAAACCCGTCTAAAGAAAACATATGTATATGTTGTAGTTAAAAATTATATTCAGGTAAAAATAATTTAAACCTAGTTTGACTCTCAATTTCCTTTGTCTTCTAACTCCAATAAGGGTTAAGAGACAAAGGAATTTAATTTTACCTGAATTAAATTTTTAACTACAACATATATATAAATATATAAACTTTTTCTTTGGCAAATTATACTTCTTGTCTACAGGAACAAGAGAGTTTTTTTTAACGAACTGTATAGATTATGTATGCTTTAAACACTTACAACTTGCGAAATAAAGATCACAGATCTGTGCATCCATTGGAAATTTCCTGAAGTCCATGTCACATGAGCAGGACAGAGTCAACCTACAAATGACAAAATATCAGGAATTGTTTAAAACTGGATCATTGGACAGTGCAATTCAAGAGTTCTTATTCAGTTGTATGGTGGCCTAGAACTGCCATAGGGATTTTCCTATATTTTTTGCTTTTTTGTTTTAAAGTTATCGTTTTATTTA
>OMLO01004525.1_pt1 | contig 11639 bp, 4 predicted proteins | sample 1674811 | NCBI WGS metagenome assembly OMLO01 (sample SAMN06265003, study PRJEB25207) | coral metagenome | isolation source: Coral host | place: Mexico:La Bocana,Puerto Morelos, Mexico | collected 2008-11-13 | reverse complement strand
CAGTAACCAGAGGTGTTTTCTAAGTGAAGAGTCAAAAGGAGAATGAAAAAATTTTTCTCCCTGCTGCCTTTGAGCATTTAAATTATTTCCAAAACTGTCAAGGTTTTCAGACCTAATCCAGTTGTAGTCTACAATGATCTCGCTATCCCTGAATCCCTATAACATGAGCATAAATAAAAAATATATCAGCGCAACTAGAATAAATGGTCGACAGCGTGTAGCTTCTCTCTCCAAGTGTTGACGGACAAGAAGGACTTACAACAACTAGCTTTTGAAAGATGCCAGTAAAATCAATATCGAGCACACATCCACGTTACATTCTACGCTTAACTAAATAAGAGTTGCGACAAAATGTTTCTGAGTGTCAGGAGCATCAAAATGCAATGGGCATAATATCTACCTCGCTGATACTATTGTCATCTTGATCTGAGTACCAATACGCAGTAAGATCTCTGAACGTATTAAACATAGTTACGCGTTTATCGTAGTTAAAGTAAATATGCAGACTTTTGTATCAACTAAATTAACTTCTGAAAACTTGCTATATCGGGTTCTTTTAAGCAATACAATCATCAATCAGGTTCAGCTCAATTCGGTTTATTGTAATAGTCTTACAAGAAAAACATTGAAGTGCATGCCATGAGGTAGTGGCTTATCACACAAGAAGAACTTCTCGTATTGTAAGGACTCTACAATATAGACTAAACATTTGCGCTGCTTTGCGCCACCTGTGACTGTAGTACGTTTTCAAGTTTGTGCACGTATTTATTTATAACAACTATTACTTTTATAAGGCTAATTACATGCGCCAAAATTGCTACTGATTTTTTTAGCGACAGCAGGAGTATGGAGTAAAAGAATGAGTAAGGTTTGGTTAGTTAAAGAACCGTTGAGTCACGGAAAGTTTCTAAATGTGACTGATTAAAGGTAGCTTCAGATAGTGACTCTCTGTTTAAGAAATATATGGTCGGAAGTAAAGTATTTTTCTTACTTATAATGCTATGAAGAGATTTCTCAAGGTATTGCTGCTTCTACTGTTTAGGGATTAAGTTTCAGCCCACGAGGTCCACGCTGGTGTTTTCGTGCCTCTGTCAGTCTCAGAACAACAGCTCAGCGCGCCACCAAATAACGATGAACTTCAGCCACAAGCTTCTGGCGGAACTTGCTGTCGAACAGCGCATAAACTGTGTGGGATTAGAATATCAAATAATCCTTCAATTTTGATCAAGGCAGCTAAATCGTGGCACGCTAGTTGTGGGCATTGCAACTGTTGTTATTCCAAGAAATGATTGGGCGCACTTATTCTGTAAAATGAGTTGAGGACAAGAAAAAGTAGCTGTCGACACTCTCGACACAAAGCTTACCACAAAACCTGAGTCCGAAATAGAGAAAACCTTTCTCAACTGAACAACCAAGGCTAGTTTTTTTTCAGACCTTTGTTATTGATAACAGAGTGGAAAGGTAACAATTCTAGATGCAGATCATTAAAGCTAGAAACAAAACATTTTGCGTGAGCTATGTCGTTTGATCAAAAAACTCTGTTTAAGAAAGAGTAAAAACCTCAACAACGTGAAATTATTACCCGCGGAATGTCTGTGATGTCCTTTTTTTGATTGTATCCATCTTTCTCTTTTACAAAGGGAACCCTTGTGTGTTACTCACAGGGAGACATTAAAAACACAGGCATAAAGAAGAAAAAAACTTGAAGGCTCTGATGTTAATCTGCACGTCACGATGTGTATCCATGGGGCCGGTCTTTGTTCAAAGATTTAAGCAGTGAATGGTGACTGTCCCTATTCCGCTCTGTTCTTACACGAAATGTGGACAAAATGACTGACAAAAGATCTGCGTTTAGACCACATAACGGTTGCTCATTGACATGTATACACCTTAAATACTTTTGGCCACCGCATAGTTATAGTCCTAAATAAACGTTTAACAATATGCGAGAGCCTTTGTGGCTGATAATATAAACGTATTTAAGTTATACAAAGAAAAAGACTGTTCAACAATAACTCACGCATGCAGTCCAAAGGGGAGGACGACCGACAGATATGAACGTAGGCACGCATTTGAAGAGACACGAGAAATTGTCTGCAAGGTGCCAGTTTTGCAACGCTTTTACATTTAAAATTTTGTTATTTGTTGCTACTAAGAGTTTTCTACTAGCATCTTGGAATAAAAACGGAGTTTTGTACTGGATTTCCATGAAGCTTCTAAGGTGGGGGCGCCGCAGGCAATTTCAGTACATTTTTCAATTATCATCCCAGCCATTCATCATACATTGACAATAGAACAGACAAAAGAAAAACTTGTTTGCATTTGCTGACTAGAATTGCTCAAGTGAAAGGCAGTTCATTGTCAAGGTCGTCAATAAGTGAAAGCCGGTGGTATTACACTTGCTGGTATTTTGTATTTTTTACGGCAGCTAATTACATGTTATCGACTTTGGAGGCATTATCCAATTCACGCTTCTTTCAAAAGTGTTCAATAAGTGATAATGACTTCACTGACGTTTAATACCGAGCTTATTGACCAGCTTTGGTTTATAATTCAAACATGTAAACCTAGCATTTTATTGTGATGTTCTATGTGTCTATTATTTGTCAAAGTTATTTGTATTATTAACTTTTTCATACATATTAACCCTTCGTATTAAGGCCAGCCAACTGGAGATTTCAATAATATGACGTTTGTAACACGAAAAACAGGGTCTCATTTCCACGGGAGACATCTGGTTTATTAAAAGTGTGTTAATGAACATGCTTTTTCATGAAAGAAAAATCCAGGCCCACTGTGGCGTGAATCCTTTCGACGAAATATCTCCCAGGGGTTGCAAGTGAGTTTATAGAAACGGACCTTTAGGTTCCGTCTCCAAGAGAAGACATTCAAAAGAAGATTTTATGGAATTCACGAGAATTTCCGTTGCGGTGCTATATTTCAAGTCTTATCTTCCAGAAAGAAAAGGTGAAATCTGGCAAAAAAAAATTGGAAATTGTTTTTAATTCTATGTCTTTGTGTAAAAGAAACAGAGTTCCTTTGAATAATACCGCTCGCGCGGCAAAATAAAAGAAATTAAGAGACCTAAACTACTAATTGAAAGTTCTAAATAACATTGTTTTGGCTAAAAACTCATAAAAGTAATCATTCACTTTTAGTGTTTGAAGTTACTCGATGTCAGGGACTGCCCCAAATCCCACGTTTATAACGCTAAGCTCAAGGGTCAACTGGTAAACAGAGCTAACTAGTGTTAAAGAAAGATAAACCTTAACAAGATGCGACAGAACTGAGAAGAGAGCTTATTATGCCCTTCATTATGCCATGAAAGGGTGACCATTTTATCTCCTAAATTCCCTCGCACTTGTCAACTATACAAAACCGATTTTAATTTTACACTGCCATTCAAATTACCTCAATCCATGTTATTCATTCGTTAATTAATTCCGTCTATTTCTGTTATTTGTCGCTCCAAGTGCTAGAGAATGGTAAAAACGGCTTCCTTCCGATGTTTACAACTGTTGTACAAACACGACCGCAATGTTGGGTCTTTGAATTGAGAAAAGAAAGAGAGAAAAGATCTTTGCGGAAATTGCTTTGCGATAATTATGTTCCAAACGAATTTGCGTCAGGAGAGTCTAAACCCGACATTTTATATCTTAGCTTTGATTTATAGATCTTTTAGTTTATCAACTGAATTAAAGGGAGGTCACGGTGTGCGGAATCTTCTTTAGACGCACGGTTTTAAACAATTTAATTAAAAACTGACAAACTTTATTGCATTTTGTATTCCGGATCTATTTAACTTAACCAGCCGGAACCCGCCAACGGTACGTTACTGATCATTCAGCTTGTCTTAATTTCTTCTTTCCTATTGTGTGTGTTAACGGCAAAAACCGCATTGTGCCGGTAATATTCTCTTTTAGCTAAGTAAATATTAAACTGTTGTTTCATTTAGACTTTTATTCGTTGCGATAGGCTTAGCCACATTATGTACATAAACGGTATCGATCAAACACGAATTGCACAGAATCTATTTACAAACTTGAACAGTTTAACGGAAATATCCCTTGAACCATTAAGGAACTAAAAGCTCAGAGTTGTAGGCTGTTAGTAAGCTCAGTTTAAATTAGTTTAACTCTTAGTTTAACTCTTAAACTTGTCAGGGCGCAGTGTGTTTCAATTTGTTGCGTTAAATAAAATACTGAAAACCTTCCTGTTTGAAAATCGCAACGTGCCTGTTTCTAGGCTAGTTATTTCTTTCTGGAGGAGATTAAATCTATATTTTTTCAATGTGGAATCACTGGAATCTAATCTAATTTGATGTTATATTTCTGAAACAAATGTAAATTGCTGTGTCATAAATCTGCAATGTTGCATGTACTTGTAAAATCGAATGTGAGCTCAAGCTCGAAAAGTTCAGCAAGGCTCAAAAATTTCGAGTTCTTTTGAAATGTTCTGTTCATTTAACGGTGGCAAGCGCACGGGTAATGAAAAGAACCATGGAAGTTTGTCAATCCGCTCGCTGGTGGAAAGCTTCTCGAGGATGATGCTTCAGCGAGTCTGAGGGCAGATGTCGGGTAGGTAAATCCGTGAGAGACAGTACTTAAGGTTCTACTGTCGTCATATCCAGGCAAAAGACCAAGTCTTGGACGAAATGCGGGCGACAGCGTGCGCTCAGATGATCCATAAGGAAGAGGTACAGGCAATTCTGTGGGTAAGTCACCAGGAGCTGATCTCAAATGAGCTGTGTACGGGAATGTAGAAAAGCTTGGCGTGAATGAATGGTAGAGGAATGGGCTTTCTCTGAACATAAGAGGATGGCTGCATTTGGGACGGCGCGGTTTCCTGCGCCGTCTAAAGTTGCCTTTCGCGAACTCCGGCAAATCTTTCGGGTGAATCATCCAGTAGTGACCCTTTCCGTTCTCTGCTCTGCTCGCCTTCACAAAGCAGTCGTTACTGGACAGGTTGTGTCGTACGCTGTTTCTCCAGCCTGGTCCCTTCTCCTTGTCAAAGTGCGGATAATTTCGAGCGATAAAGTTGTAGATAGAGCTTAAGGTCATACGTTTAGTTGGGACGCTGAGAATCGCTTGGGCAATTACAGCTACGAAAGTTTCCGAATTGCGATCGTCCTCTTTGGAACCTTTCGCTTTGTCTTCTTCTGTAGTTTTGTCGGCGTCGTTCTTTGTTTCGTCGTCGCTATCTTTTTTTGGCGATAGAGTGTCTCGGACTTCTTCCTTGTCCTCCACATCCTCATTTTCTTGTTCTGTCTCTTGAACCTCAGTGATTCTGTTCCCCACAAATTCGTAGGCATTGTCGTCTCTCTTCTCAGCGTGCAGTTTTTCAGAATACATGCCACTTAAATCTCTTTCGTGAAGCGTTCTGAAATCGTGATAACCAAAGCGTGACATTCTGCTGGGCTGAAGAAGATACTTGCTCAAACTGGGCATATTCTCCATAAGGGCGGATTTGTCAGCTTTTTCTATGTGTTAAGCTTGTTAAGTGAAAGTGCGCACCGGTGTAAAGTAGGTGTTGACCGTACGAGATGCGTGTACAAATGAGTGAATACAGCTGTGTAGGCAGTCTTTATATGCCCTCGTTATTCAAACGTACGGAGGCATGATGTGTATGTCGCTTCGGCCTGGGGGGTTGGAAATTTCCTCTGGGCAGGTGCCGGAGCTCACAGTGACGTGTCAATGAAAAAACATAAACAACACTGGCACAACTCAGTACAAGCCTACAATTGTCATTAGGTGAACAATACAAGCAAATCATAGCCTCAATTTACAAATTTGTAGCAAAGCGCTTAAGGTTTTTCTTAAGGCGTGATAAAAAGTAATAAAAGATAAGGCTCAGTGTGATAACCACTATGTTTTGGAGACATAAAGCAACTGAATCAATAGTCTTAATTTTTAATTTGTTTTGCTACAATTTTGATATTTGGTTCATTAAAGTCGTTTGTTGCGGTATAAAAGCGATCAAGTCAAAGGGGGTCATGTGTATTCTAGGAAGCATATGTATTGCTTTATATAATTGCCTTTGTTGACATTACCAATACGTCCCTGAGAACTACCATGAAATTAAAGCCAATATCAGCCCGTTCTTGGTAAAATATTCCTTGATGAAGTCATACCAGTTATCTTGTACAAACTGTACGCAATAGAGTTCAATTCAAATGTTACTTTTTTCAAGGACATGCCAATTAGATAGGAAAACTTTTATCACTGAACTCGGCGCAGGTGACACATAGGTGAGAGAACTACTTTGTTGAAGAAGCAACGTTTACACGTTTATTGAGGAACACAGACCTCGTTTAATTAATACAACACCATATATTTTCTACTAGCCAATCTAAACCGAAGTGAAAAGCGGCTCGACTTAAAAGAAGAACCGATATATATTAGGAGCTAAAAGAAACTGTGTTGCAATTACATTATCACATTTGGCTTTTCGCTTCAGCTGCATGGTGAAAAACTCCCATAATTAGGTTCATTAGTGACCCTATGCGGAGTCGCAAAAAAGTGGAAAAAGGACCAAAATATTATGACGTCAAACAGATATACTTCCAAAATGAATTTGAAAATTTAGCAAGTTTATCGCCACAGAAATCAACGATCGTATACACTCACTTTCAAAATCACGATTGGATCCTTGACCCAAATAAAACTCAAAAGAGCCTTCATGTTTTTCTTTTTCGCGTGTTTAAAAATTTCCGCAAAGCTATCCCTTTTTGCGTTTAATTATTACTATCCTCTGTTTTTTTTTATGAAAGGTTCTCGTAGTTTTTCGAGGAGGAATATTTTGATGAGAAAGCTCTAAATTAGTAATAATTGCTTTCTTAGCTGTGACTGCTTTTGTGTTGTGAGAATAATTTTTCCTGTCACTTTCCACGCCTTGTTTTCCTTCGTTATATTTAGAACGATACGGGGAGTTAAGTTTACTCAGCGATATCTTTGTTTTCTTAACAGTGCGACAAAAGCCGCGTCTATAGATCTTTGCTAGGGACTTTCCACCCGAACTTTCTACGGTTAGCTAGCAACCTAGAGCTTGTCAACATTGTTAATTAAATCGTGATTGTTCGACAAAATTGGGATACTTCTTTTCTTCAGGAACAAATGTCGCGGAAGATCTTGCTATCAAACACAGTACAATAGAAATATATCTACTTTTTAAAAGTGTTTCTCTATAGTGTGTAAATAAATTGGCTCAGAACTGATCCTTCATCAAAGACGTATTCAATTCTGGAGAAAATGTTGGACATTCTAATAAAGATACAGAAAGGTTTCAAAACGAATAACCTTTATATATCAGGAAGAATTTTGCGACAGTTGTCTCTCGTAATTGTGTACTGACTCATAATAAAGATAGTTAACTTTTTGAAGTTTTGAAGCCTTTGCAGGAGTCCTAATTTTAATCGATGCGCTTTCCTGATTGAGAAAGAGAAAACGTCCTTAAATAAAAGAAGAGTTTTATACCCACTATGTTCTAATCTGGGTTTTTGAATGTTGCTTTAACCAATTTACCAACTTTGCTAGCAATTACACGTTAAACGCGTTGTCAGTGAGACTTAACCATTCAAAACAAATAAAACGCTAAAATAACAGCTACCCGCAAAGAAGAGAATATTTTGGCGTGAACAATAAGTCTAAAGAAATCTTTTTGTCTTGAAAGAAACCGCATGAAGAATACAACGAACATCCATTTCGTAAAGTTGTGATTCCTTCTGGTTTTCATAAAGCTGAAGAAAAATTGATGTGCTCGCTTTGCAAATCAAAAAGGAGCAGTTTCACAGTCGGCTTCTTAGAAATGAAAAACATATGTGTCGGCAAATGTGAAAAAGATTCTTCATAAAAGAATAGAATAAATACAAAGCTGCTTGCTTTACTTTCATTATTTTGCGATCATGTGTTTTGAGAAAAAGCAAAAACATACAAGGTTTGCATAACAGCTCTAGTGAAATTTCCTACGACACCTGAAGGATAATAGTCACATTTTATGATTTATGGGGAAACTAAAGCACACGAGGAGTCCTTTCAAGAAAATAAAAGAGGAAAATAGAAACATGCTTTCTCATAACAGACCCGCGCTGTGAGATATGAGAAATGTGTGTTAAGACAAGCGTTATCAATAGTCGAGGTGTGAGCTATGAATTACAAGCTTTCCATCCCAAGGTTAACTGTGTTAAAGGAAAAATTCTTGCTAAAATTTCCGGACGAAAATCATAAAATATTGAGGACTGATAAAGCATTGGAAAATATAGGATTATTTTTAACAAAAGCACGGATGTTTATGCATTGTTTACACACAAAAAAAATTTTGGTAAAGCTTTATTTTATGATTCAGTCATTTTGTTTAAAATGGCGTGCATGCTAGCTGAAATGTCGCTAAAATTGGGATAGATATAACAGATTAACTTATAGGTAGCTTAGAAAATGTGTAATAGTAAATTTTATCTCATATGGGACAAAGGCGTCAGAAAATATAGTTCACAAAGCAGCCATGTGTTTGACTATAATATTTAGTTCATGATGGGCGCGTCGTATACTCTAAACGATAAGGTTGTCTCAATCGAGGGCAAAACCCATGATTCATCATAATCGCAAAGAAACTTCTGACCAAAATACGAACAAAACTGAATTTCTCTGCGTTTATGTCCGCCATACTTTCTTTCCAAAGACTCAGTAGAATTGATGTAATGTGAGATTTGGTGCGTATGGGCGTCATTTTCTAAACGAAAAATAAGGCAGCAACTGTGCTGGTTTTGAATTGGACTTAATAGCGTCCATAGATACAAACGAATTAAAGAAACTGCAAAAGCGCATGACTTGGTTCTTTCATACTTTATCACCAGAGAAATGCCGAAGCAGGTGCCATCTTAATTTTCAAACACGCGGTAATTTGACAGTGATATTTTCTCTGTTGGACGCCAAAGCGTTCCATTCTTGCAAAAACAAGAAACAAATGGAATAAAAGAAGGCTTGCGCGAGACAGAAACAACTGGAGACAACAAAAGATGAAGAATCGCTCTGAACAAACTACAATAAAAGAAGGAGTTTTGTTATGGTTGCAGTGTTTCATTAATAACTGTTTTCCCTTAGTACAACACGCCGAATCGTAAGGGAACTAGCAAAGAACTCGATATTTTACATAACTTCATTACGCCGTTCATCATAACTTACTTTGTTATTATTAGCGATTCAGTGTTAAGTCAACGGAAAAGCTTAAAAGCGGCGGAAAACAGGACAGGAAGTATGCGTTTGTATATTCCTTTTTATCTAAGTAACATCGAAAATTTGTCCAAAACTGAAGCATATAGGGGGACCTGTTTACCAACGTAATAGAATAATAGCTTATCGCTGACTTACTTGAAAGCGAATCAAAGGTAGGCGACATATATGTGTGTATTGTGTCCTTACGACAGTTTGCTTATTAAATTGCCACACTTTCCTTCATTTAACCGAGTCTCTTTTAAAACACAAATCACCTATCGTGTGTCAGTAAGGCTATTTATCGGAAATTGAAACGATAAAAGCAACGGCAACGGAAATCTGAATAGATTTTTACCGGTAACCGGAACCGAAACCAAAACCACAAATGTTTCTGAAAGAAAAAAGCTTCCATGTACTCATATCAAAACAGCGTTAAATATCTGTTTTCCGAAAAACAAATTTCGATCGAAAAGTTCATAATTTGCCTGGCTTTTTGTAACGTTAGCAATATAGCAAATTCAACGGCAGTCTATAGACCTTTCGAAATTAATTTTACTAACAACTTTCTAGCCGTTATAAAGGTAACAAAGGACATTTCCCAGTTAAGCTGGTCGCAATGATATCCCTATTAAAAATGAAGCAAACCTCATTTGTCATTTTTGATCGAGAGCAGAGGATACCTCAAACTTTCCTTTATGTTTCGCAGACAATCGCTCTCATAATTTGCTTTTGAAACAATGACATGCGAATAAAGGAGTTACATACCTTGAAAACAGCTCCTTCGCCTTTTCTCTTCTTCATCATCCACCTGTTGCGTTTTTAAGGTTGTTTTTCCAGAAGTCTTTTTTCTGGGTGAGCTTTCATACCATAAATATATCTTTGGAGGCACCTTTCGTCTGTTGGTGAAATAGTATGATTTGAATCGAACAGATAGAGAAGTGGGGAACGAAACTTTAAGATTATGAAATTGAAATTAAAATGATTAATCAAACGCGGGTTAGAAGATGATACCAAGCCACTGATACTGGTTGTTTGACTGAGATAAAGTCAATGAGCCGACTAATGGGATAACTTTCCCCTACAGAAACTTTCTTGCTAATTTCTAAAACTTGAAATTTTCAAATAACCTCGACCTTAATGATAAAAAGGCGAATAAGGAAGATATTCAATCACTTTATATTAGTAATCATAATTTAGCAGCTGACAAGTCATTTCCGGGCAATAAAAACCTATACTTATCAACTCTTAAAGAGTGAAGCTGTGTCACGCGAGCGGAGCCACGTGTTCCTCATGACAATGAAAGAAACAAGACGTCCTCTGACATACTCACATGACATACACCAAGGCAAGGCCAAAATTAATAAGTAAATGACATGTAATGGTAATATCTTTAAGAGGTTTCCAACAAAACCGTGCGAATATAATTTTCATTAAGCTGGTCTGATATCAGCTGCGACACTTAGTATTAATGACGTCAAACGTTCAGAAAAGTTCTTGGAAGAAATGTTCTTAGAAAGAGAACTCCAAAAAAATGCAATTATTATTTGCAACAAACGAATATGTACGACAATTTTAATGTTGTTTATCTGATGTACAGTCAAGGTAAGATAAGTCGCTTTATTTTACCAGGGTAGACCATTCAGCAACGAGGCTGGTATCCATAGGGTCCCTGGGAAATAAAGATATGTACAATTAATAAAATGTTATAAATTACTACAATTTAAAAGTCTAGAACTAAATAAAAATGATAAAAACTATGAGAAAGGTTAAAATGTACGAATACGATAAGGTAAACAGATTTTTCCTGCATCCGTAAAAGTTTTGCTGGGTGCAGAACGTTACGTCTTCTAAGTCGCATGATCATGTCAAGCCATATTCCTCAAAGGTCAGATTTCTGTCAAGAATAAACTCTCTAGCGAAACGAATTCTCCTTACTTACATTTCCACACCTTTCACTCAAATTTCACACTTAATTATCATTATTTTATTACTGTACTGATCGTTTTATTGTCTAAATGGAAAATTGAATTACAATCTTCCTGATTTCTTTGAATGTCACTTGGTATATATCTGACAAGGACTCATAGCTGATGGCGTTCTTGTTGCCTGGCGGCTAATAAAACTGTTCTTGATTCTGAATGATACGCATCGATCGACAAATCAGTTACGGACTGTTATCTTTGAAATTTACAAATAAGTTTTTATTCTGTAAAACCCAGTCTTTTAATAATAGTACACCATCAATGTTTATTTACTACTTGTTGCAATACTTGTACAGAAAAGTTTTTGTCAAGTTTGAAATTACCAGCCCTATGTAACCGCTTGGGTGTTCCAAAGTCCGCACAAATGATATTGTATATAAACTTGCTTTCATCTTTCTTCTCCTTTTTCTTTTTTCTCGATCTATTATTAATGACAAAATTTTGATTTTTT
>OMLO01004524.1_pt1 | contig 11640 bp, 5 predicted proteins | sample 1674811 | NCBI WGS metagenome assembly OMLO01 (sample SAMN06265003, study PRJEB25207) | coral metagenome | isolation source: Coral host | place: Mexico:La Bocana,Puerto Morelos, Mexico | collected 2008-11-13 | reverse complement strand
TGGCCTTTCCACTATCACATTGGTATTGATCACATGTTGCCAGCAGCAGCACAACATTCCATAAACCACCGCACACAACTTCTTAACAATGTGCAGTTGGGGTCATCGTTCATTGCCGACAGACGTAAATCGACAACCATTTGTGCACCAATTCAGGCACCTGGATGGCGACAAGCAGTTTCGATGGTAAATCCACAAATTTGGACATTTTCGTTTCCATGTCAGTTATGGACAGGGGCAGCATGGAGTCAGGGCTTCTTTGATGATAATGGCGAAGTACTTCTTGAAGGATTAGGCTTAGCTAGGATCATGAGGCCCACTATTATCTTACTAGAAAATGTCAAGAATTTCTCCATGCACCAGCAGTATTCCGAATTCTGCAAAATTGTTCATTGGTGTGGATACCGATTTTTACATCAGGCAGTGATCGATGCTCAAGAAAGAACACCATGTGTCAGACCACGTTGGCTTGCAATCATTGAACGCATCGAAGAATCGTCATATCCTTTCACATGGCCGAAATGGGAGATCAAGCACCATAATCTAATGACATGGGGTTGCCATATGAAATCTACACCCGAAGAACTATCAGAGTTCACGATCTCACCAACAGTAGTCCAAAAATATATGGATATTTCCTATCTTCCATTGCATGCACCATACTGGGCCAAGAACAAGTTACTCAACTATCGTTCGGTACCTTTGCAGAATAAGATGCCTGTAGTAATGGCTGCATATGGAAGACAGCATGAACTCAGGGATGATCTGTTGCGAAGTAGAGGTCTTTTTGGTCACTTTACGGCAGAAGAATGCAAATTTCGATGGTGGAAACCAGCCGAACTGATCCTTGCACACATGCAAATTGAGCCAATGGCGTTGTTACGACCAAAAGAAATAGCATGGCAAACTATTGGAAATTGCATCGTACAACACCATGCCCTCATTGCAGTGTATGCCGCATTTGATCATGTATATGGCCCAATCCATCATACATTAGATGACATTCTTGCCAAGATTGAATCAAAAAGAATGAAACCTGAAGACACCAAAGTTCACAAAGACAATTTCGCATGGTACCTTGGGAAAGATGAAGAAATTGCATCGATTCAGAAATACGTTCAAGTTCTGGCAGAGGAATTAGCTTGGGGAACCTCAAATACAATTTCATGGCCAACAAATTGTATCTTTGATTTTGAGTTGGGGTGTGTTCCGATTGATGTACATCACATTACAGATCATCAACATGTGATTTCATCCACGATTCCGTTCTCAATCGAACCCTGCCAAAACCTAGAAGAACTTTCACAAGAAGTGAATTCGCCTCTTGAATCGCCAGCAGATCAAATCCCAGACTCCTTGGATTACCAAATCCAACAGAAGTTTCAAGCAGCCGAATTCCGAGAAAACATTGCAAAGTTCGTCACTGAACATTCCGAATCAGAATGCCCATTGGAACCGGTCCAATCTGATGATTACCAAATTGCCAGTGATGCATCTATGCACTCAGATACGGATAGTCAACTCCCAGATGATTGTCTTCATGATCAATTGAATGCACGTTTTGCATCAACAGAAGAACAAGATGTGGCACATATGATCACACCTCTCCTTGAACCTGGCAATTACTCAGCATTGCGCATTCTCACTCCAATTCCAACTAAAGCCATCACTCAGCTATGGAATCACAGAGTAGGACTACTTCATGCTGATGAATACTGTCAATTGGGAATGACGCATGAAGCTTTCTTCGAGCCAGATGATCTCCTACAAACAGGATGTCTCATGCCGATTGTACCAGAATCACCCTATGCCAGAAAGATGAGTTGCCAAATCACTACTGAAAAGATTCTCATCTTTGACATTGCTGGACAATCTTTTGCACAAGAAACGACATATGCAGCAACACCTGATTTGTCTAGATTTCCAGCCCATGAACAACATGACTGGTATGACGAATTTGGTAAGATACCAGAGATTCCAATGAAAGATAACAAGAGAGTCTTTTCTGAACCAGTTGAAATCGGATTTTGCTGTGATATCCAAGAAGTCATCACAGCTATGGGCAGAGTCGCATATGAAGCAAGAATACCGAACAATTCCGATATCCTTGTTGTTCAGTTCAGAGGACAAACAGATGACTTGACACATGTTCTCACATTTTGGCAACTTGCAATTGATTCGCAACGGATGATCAAGCATTCAAGATCACTCGTCAGGCAGATTGTTGATTCCACATGTGTTCAACTCGTCTTTCAACCAAGAGGCATGACATTCGCAACACCGATCAGTGTTTTCAGATATGCACTTGAAGCTAAGCTACTGATGACTTTCCTCAATTCGATTTCAAATCCAGATGGCAACTGTGAACTCCAGTTCAAAGTTGAATCAAGAAATCTTCCGAAATTCCTTGTTGCAAAAGATCTTCATTGGGAGACTTTACTCGTTGCACTCAAGCACATCTATTCCATCAATGAATTTGGACTTCAGCCTTCCATCATCCATGCCGGACGACGATTATGTCCAGGTTGTATCGCAGATGTTTTCAATGGGTGTGAAACCTCCAAAATCAAATTCCACATCACCAGGCCTTTACTCGGTGGAACAGGTGCCAAGGTTGAACATAAACAAGCAGTGCATGCAGGGTTGTCTTCCCTTTTCATGGATCATGGAGTGAATTTCAAACAAGTTCCAGATCACATTACGACAATGATTCAGCAGTTTGGAATTCCAAGATTGACAGCATTGCTCTTCAATGAAGTACCAGACAAAAAAGAAAGTATCTTTCGTGAACTGTGCCAGCAATGCAATATCCATCTTCCTGTTACGACTGGAACACTGTCTAAGGCAAAAGCCAAGTTTCAAAAACTTGGAGCAGATCGAAATGTTCATGAAATGAGGAACCTTGATGTCACACGATACCAATTGAAGCCTGGCTATTTCCTTACCATGCAGGGAAATCCACTCCCTATCACAGCTGAATTCAGCCCATGCGTTCCAAGTGTAACCATGATGACAGCAGATGCAGCAAAGCAGTGGATCTCCCAAGCAGGAAAATTGCTGCCAGATGAACTTGCAATCTTTATCGTTGGTGAACTTGATATTCCAAACAAACCCATGAAACAACTTGTCGCACCAGCTGTAAATATTGACGGACAACAATGCCTCATTGCAGGGTACTTGTTGCAACTAGGAGACAAACAAGTCACAGTAGCAACAGATGAAGGCACCCTTATCCAAACACATGACGTTCAGATTTGCAGTTTTACCATGTGGAAACAGGACTTCAATCATGAAGAGTGGCAACAAGCTGTCAAATCACCAGTTCGTTTTTCAAAACAGCTGTTGGCAAAGGATGCTTTAGACGATGTAATTCGAAGTCCTTTTGGTCGTGCATTTCGGAAAGACTCCAAGCCGTGCAGTCCATCAGATGCAACATCTATCCAGTACCATAGTGAAGTCAAGTTGGCAGATCTCCGAGTAACTACTCCGCCGCTCTGGATTCAATCGTCTCTTCATTACTCCGAAAACCACAACAGGTAAACCCTCGGACCAATGGAGGGTGATATGGTTGCCACAGACCAGTCAGCAGCTTGAAGCTATGTGTCTTGGACAGTCTTGCATTGCAGGGCTCATTCGAGGTCGCAAATCGCAAGGCATTCGTGTTGAAGCAAGTCACTTTCAAGAAATTTGGGATAAATTCCATCCAGGGGTAGAACCCCCCAAAAAAACACCTCAAGGAGATGTTTACAAGATCCAACCACTCCCTTTCGGGGTAGATCGTGCAGTTCTTCAGGAATGGGCTGACAGTAACTCTTGGGAAATGCATCCAATCAAGCCTTTAGGGGCGAAAACATGGCTAGTCAATTCTTCAGTGTCGCCACCTAAAGAAGTCATGTTTTTCAACTCTAGTCCCTTGCTCATCACCAAGATGCCACCCAAGACAGCTGACATTCCAACAGGTTTGATTGCAGGACCTCGATCATCGTCATCAACAACTTCTGTGCCGCCAGTTAAGAATCCAGCTGTCTTTAAGTCAGGTGACCCTTTCTTAGATCCATGGCAGCCATCAGTCGCTTCAAATGCCAGCAAAGTTGAAACCGGACCCACAGAGAAATATCTGCAACAACATGACCAGCAGATAAAGAATCTTGAACAAGCAGTACATGACTTGCAAATCCTGGCCAAAGACAATGCAAAGCAACAGGAAGAAAAGTTCCAGAAGATTGAGTCACAAGTCCAATCCCAAGCAAGTCACACTCAGGCAGTACTTCATAGTTTTGAGTCAAGTTTAGCACAAGCTTTGTCACAGCAAGAGGTCAGGATCTCCTCATCGATGGATGAATTGAAACAGCTCATTTTGCGCAATGACAAACGTCCCCGTGCGCACCAAGACGATATCGAAGAGGATTGACAAATAGTGTCAATAATTCGTTGCATTTGTCAGTTTTTGCATAACTCCTTTGAAACGATCCAGGGCAGGGCTGGGGTCCATAAACCTTGTATTGTTGGAGAATATGATACTTTTCTTTCGCAAATCCACCTGCACACTAGTAGCAACATTTCCATACCAATGAGTATTTTGGAATTTACTCACTGTTGGATCTTGGCTTCTAGATATCAGTTCCATGAAGGCTATGATGATGAGTGCATTGGCTCAGTCATCAATTTTGATACCTTCCCTTTTTATCGTGCAGGCAGGTTCCTTTTCTGGTTTTGGGAAATCATCATGACAATCAGTTTTGGATATGTACAGCTACTACATTGTCATTTGCCAAACTTCCCTGCCACAGAATTGATATTCTCTTTGAAGCACCCGGATTGCACCACTCCTGGTGACTGGACATGTCAGTCTGACCGCTGTTACTGGGATCCAGGAACGTGGGGCGATTTGAGTGACTCAATGAGTAATGATGTGGCCCACCATGTTTTCTTATACGACTCATCATGTTCGTACAATTTTGAAGGACAGTTTCCAATGACTTCATCACCTCGATTGGATATCAAACATATCAGGAGTTTTTCACCATATGTTGCTTGCAGAATTGGAGAAGCCTCAAATCCAGGCCCATTGGCCTCTTCGGATGGTTTTCAAACAAGCCTGGTTTTCGTTAACCCCACAGCAGTTAACAAGAAGGTTTCCACATTGCTTGAACATAAATCTGATATCGTTTGTCTAGCCGAAACCAGTGCAACCGTTTTGGTACAACAGTCAGTAACAGCAGAGTTTCGTTCACACGATTACAATTCTCTGTGGTCGCCGCCAGTTCAACCACACTCTGCAACCACACGAGAGGATGCAGCATTCCGAGGATCTGCAACAGGTGTTTCGATTCACACCAATTGGCCAATCAGACCCTCACGAGTTCAACTAGACCCAGAAGTGGATTCAAATCGTATCATTTCGGGAATCATTGAGCTTGACTATCTACACGTGCATATAATCACAATCTATGGATATCCAAAACCTAACAGGGATGCCTGGATAAAGACAGATCAGTTTCTTGCAGTTGCAGCAAAAATCGTTGAAGAGGTAGGATTACCCTCAATCATACTTGGGGATTTTAATCATCCACCCGAAAAATTATATGCAGGTCGTGCACTGATGCAATCTGGGTTCCAAACAACAGCACAGGTTTATGATCTCTTACATCAAGACAAAATGCCAAACACATGCAGAGAAGCTACTTGCAACGATCAGGCCTTTATCCATCCAGATCTAGTGCATCGTATCTCAAACATTCATGTCAATAAGCAAAAATTCTTTGGAGATCATGACCCAGTTGAAATCACTCTAGATATCCCATCACGAAGACCATGCAAACATATTTTTCGGTCACCGAAAACTTGGATACCTTTCGAACCAGACAAGATTAAGATCGCTGAACACTTCCAACAATTTGCTGTACAAAACAACTTGCCTCTCACAGAGCTTGACACTACTCTCACCCCAGATGCTCTGAAACTATGGGCTATCGGAGTTGAGGAGTCAGTACAAGAAGCAGTTCGTCAACCGCACTTAGAAGACCCAGATCGTTTTCCCCAACCATCATTGCCGAAAGCATACTTGGGCAGAGGGAAAGATCCAAAAGTTGTCAAAGTACCACCTAAAGTGCCTATCAAACAAGCATGTGCAGGACAATATACACCAGCAGCAGAGGTAGTTACATTTCGTATTAAGATGAAAACAAGACAAGTAAGGAGGTTGCAATCGTTAAAAAACAGGTTGGAAAAAGTAACACAACTTACCAACCAATTTGAATCCACCATCCATGCACTGAATGCAGAATGGAGAGCAGTCACTAATGCTAAAGGATTCTCAATTTCGTTTCCAAACTACTGTTTGACACATCCTAATATCATGTACTACCCGCTGGACTTCCCATCATGTGCTTGGCTTGAGGTAGTCATTGACTTGTTGAGACAGGACATAGACGACGAAGTTGTACTTGAACGTAGAAAACACCGAGAATCTTCTAAGTTTGCACAATGGTATGATGAAAAGAAAAACCACCTTCAACATACCATGAAGCAAGTCAAGCAAGTTACAAATCCTACTTTGACTCTTGTACCATCAGATATATCCACCAAAGCAAAGCTTGTTGAAGATGATTTTGGACTCGTAACCCTTGACCTCAACAATCACATCCCGCTTCGATTGGATAGACTGATCCTTTACGGGGGACTCAAAGCACAGATCCAGACATACAACGACAGATGTTTAACAGTCATGTTCCTTGAAGATTACATTTCCCTCCCAGCAGAAGGTGAAATCATGCAATCAGATTTCTCCAGTGAGCCTTCCAAAGTAGCTAGCCAATTAAATGACTATTGGAACCAGTTCTGGTGTCGTGACCAACATGAGGATACTTTGAATACGACAGAATGGACCCATTTTCAAAGTTATCTTGATCAATGTCCGGCGCTTCCACCAATAGACCTTGATTTGTGCAACGTTGACCTTTGGAAGAATGCTATTGCAACCACAAAAGTCACTTCAGCTAAAGGCACAGACGGTTGGACAGTTGAAGAGTTGTGAAATCTCCCGGATGTGTGTGTCCAGGTTCTCGCCAATATCTTGGCATTCACTCGATAACTATCCCAATTGGTAAGAATGATTCCCCAGATAGACCAGCACAAACCACACCAATCACATTGATTCCTATGCTATACCGATGGTGGACCAAGGTAGTTACCAAACAGATCCTACACACCTGGGGCCAACAAGCACCACCAGGATTGATAGGTTTCCTTCCCACCAGATCAGCACAGATAGAATTGATTGATATGCAATGGCAGCTTGAAAAAGCACATGATCTTGATCAAGATCCACCCCATTGTTGGCAAGGTCTAACTTTAGATTTAGTGAAGTGTTTTAACCTTCTCCCCAGACAACCGTGTTATCGTGCAATGCTACATTTCGGCGTTCCTAAAGGGGTTGCTGATATATGGTATAACACCTTGGCATCTAATACCAGATGGTGGAAAATCCAAAACCAGATCATGCGTTGCGGATCGAGCACAACTGGAGCTCCGGAAGGAGACACATGGTCAGTAATAGCTTGCCTGGCATTAAGTTGGGTATGGCAACACCACATTGAATCTACCACTGCTAGACCGCTCAGCTATGCAGACAACTGGGGCTGGAAAACAAACACTACGGAATCGAATTTGGCAGCCATTCAAACAACCATCAATCTTACCAATTCTCTCAGGTTGCAAATAGACTGGGGCAAGACTTGGGCATGGACAACTGCGACAACAGGAAAAAAGCAGTGGGAAAGAACACTCAAAACTGTTGTTCCACAACTCGCAGAGCTCACCACTGTTACACATGCTCGTGAACTTGGATATATGATTCATTATAACAAGGTGACTTCCAGAACAACACAAATGCAGAGACATTTAGAAGCACTTGAGCAACTAAAAAGACTCAAACGAATCCCAATTTCTTTGGATTCCAAAGCCTTGGTGTGCACCTACGCAATGCACAAAGCTTTGTATGCTACCGAGACATATGCAGTAGGTCAAAATTGGACCAAAGAACTTCGTTCCGCCATGGCAAAAGCAATTGTGCCATATAAGCAATACTCAAATCCATACCTAGCCGTTATGATGCTTTCAAAATTGGTGATAGATCCAGAATTGTATCTCATCAGACAATCTTTGATCCTTTGCAGAAAAATGTTGATGAAATTCACAGATTTAGAAAAACAAACATTTCTTCAACACGTTGCAAAACATACAGGTGATCATCGATATGTCAGAGGTCCTGCCGGTGCCCTTAAATTCAACTTACAGAGATTAGGTTGGTCGTTTGAAGCATCCGGACAAATTAACACTGATACACTTGTGACATTTCACATCTTGCAGGACTCTATTGAAGACATCTTGAAATTTCTTGAGTTCTCTTGGTTAAAACATGTGACACAGACAGACACGACACGACAAACTTGGAGAAACTTCCCAGTTCCCAATCGTGCCGAAACTTTGAAAATAATTAGGAAATTGACACCTGCTGAGCAAAGAGTTGCATCCTATGCAATCACATGTGCATTCATGATGTCCAGTCAGTCTCAGCATTTCACCGAAAGAGATCTCAAGTGTGACCTTTGTGATGCAGAAGACAGCACAGAGCATCGTCTAATGCATTGTCCGCATTTGTCATGACTATCCCGACCTCATAAGTTTCTTGCAAGAACACCATCCGTGTCATTTTGAGATTCCTGTAATTTATTTAAATTCAGAATTTGAGTTCAATTGGCTTTTCTTCGCGAACAGGCCTTCACCAGTTCCATTTGAGCCAGTACTGTCAAGACTGAATGACATTCGTGCACAGGGACAACAAGTCATACTTTTCACAGATGGTTCATGCAAAAACCCAGCCCATGCATGGCACAGGAGAGCTGCATTTTCCGTTATCCTCTCCACAAGCAATACGGATGACGAACGTGCAGATGAGGTAAATAGCTTTAAGATCACAGGGCAGATTCCCCCCACATTTCTTACTCTTGCAGTTGCAGAATGTCAAGGGGCTCAGACAATTCCACGAGCAGAACTTCAAGCAGTTGCTTTTGCAGCTACACTTGGAATCCCAGCTCTTCTTTTCACTGATTCAGCTTATGTGATAGATCTTTTCGGACTTCTTGGGAAAATTACACATGTTCGTCAAATTGCTGCTATGGCAAATTTTGATATTATTTTCCCTTTGTGGCAAACAGGAGCACGGAGAAACTTAGAGCTCAGAAAAGTAAAATCACATGACCTCAAAGCAACAGGCGACTCAACATACGTTACCTGGCAAAAGATAGGAAACGAAGCAGCAGACCAAGCTGCCAAAAGAGCATTGCTAAAATATTCACAACTTTTGCCTATGCACAATGACTATTTGCACTTTGTAGAAACAACAAAGCATCTCCCGCAGCAGTTCGCACTTCGTACTAAACAACAGGTTGAAAGAGCAAAAGCCTATGAAGTAAAACGAAGTCAAAACATGTTGCCAACTGGAGCTTTGAATTTCGAGCCCCAACTACAGCACTTGAATGAATGGTCACCTAATAACACATGGACCCCCGTGCGTTTTGCTGACGACATGCCTAAACTTGAACTTTGTACATGGACGACATCCTACGGTGACGCATTGCTTGAATGGCTGACGAAGCTGAAATGGCCGACGGAACCGCAGGGAACATACGACATTACATGGTTTGAGATGGCATTTGCATTTCAAGTGGCCACACAACAAGGGCTTATATACAACAGTGGAGGACAGGGGCGATTTTTTCTTCCAAAGTGGGCGAGTCGTGATGACAACACAATCCGCTATGGCAAGCAAGTGCTCGCTTTTGAACGGTGCGTGGGACAATTGGAGAAACTTCTTCAACGAAAACTGGTACCAGACAGAAAGGCGAATTGCGAAACGATCATGACATTGGGGGCGAGTCACTACAGACCAGGTTTGAAAACTCGACCTTCGTTCCCGCTCCAGAAGTTAGTTCACCAGGCTCTTTACAATCATTTTGCGAAACTCAAACTGACACCGGACATGGTTGGTCCACCGGAAGTTCCAGACTGTCAGAAACAAATCGACATCCTGAATTTCGACAAGGACCAAACTGACATGGCGAACGGCTGGAATCACAGGGTCATGCAACAAAGATCCTTTTTGCGAACGATGAGTTTAGGTTAGTTTCACTTTTCATCTCCGTCTATGCTTTGGAGAACGATGTAAAGACACCATCTCGTAGTCAAATCCCAAAGCAGTCCACTGAAAGATTGATGCTCTACTCTCCTAATTTATTCTCTATTTTGCTTTCATTGCTACAACATTCTTCATCTTGATCAACCCGTCGCTTGGAGTTTCAGTGGCTGCTCTGAAGAAAGTTTCACTTCAGACAAGATGCGGCGTTGTGCCAAGGAGCTGCGACGTCGACAGAAGGATCACTGGAGCGCTAGGTTGGTGAAATGTTATTCCAATTTGGCCAGATTATATGGTACCATTATTGTTGAAAATGGTTTTGGTAGTGTATTATACATCTAACCAGTATGGCAATGGTACATCTAATCATACACCTAATATGGTATAAGTATAAGGGTACCTAAACTCGTAGATTGTCATGGTACATGTATATTATCATGGGAATCTAAGGGAACCCCCCAGGAAATAGCCGGCCTTATCAAGGGCTTATCAAGGGATCATGGTGGTTAATAATCCGTCAATAGGGCCGGCTATTTCTTGGGGGGTTGGCATTGGGGGGGTACCCTTAGATTTGCATGATATTACATTTGGGGATGTATATCAAGGTTTATAATATGGGAATCAGCATTTGGATGAATTGATTTGGCGGTATCAAGGTTTATATGGGAAGTCAGGTTGTGTCAGGGTGATTCAGTGAATTCTTGTGGTATATTCATCTACATTTGGATATGGCGGATTCCTTCATTTGTTTTGTGAAAAATGGTGAAAAAAAAGGTGTCTCTCCTGCCAGGAGGTGTCCCATCTTACATTTCAGCAGTTAAAAAACAACCTATCATTGATGGGTGAAGGTGCCCTTAGATTCCAATGAAAATTATAGAGAAAATGGTTCCATACAGCAGGAGACCTGCCATGAAGGTCACTTTTGGGGGGAGTTTGCAAAAAAATTACCTTTAATGGCCTTTGAAATGATGATAATTCACGCGTGTTTGTGACGTTTAAGTGGGACATATAGGCCTGTAAGTCATTAAAAGAATAGCTGTCTGGAATTGTTGATGAAGTCAACCTCCACAAAAAAAATCTGTTCGGAAAAGTCGAACACAAACAGTAGTCGACTTCGACTCGCGGGGTATAGCAAACCCCATGAAGCAATAAACGTGGCACATGACTCATTTTGATACCCAGGGCTAAGCCACTGAAGCCTACTGTTGATCTATAAAAATGCTGCAGCAGTTTTTCTAGGTAGATTCTCCCACTATTCTTGGATTTGTTCAAGGTTTTTTTACTTCCCATGGTGAATCACTATTAAATTCTTATTTGGGGAATATGTTTTACTTTTTCCAATCAACTTTAAACTAATCTCAATAATCTCAGTTTAAGCAAGGGCATCATTTTGTGAGTCGAGACCTCCACCTGCCAAACATCAGCCTAGGCCATGCTATTGAAGA
>OMLO01004523.1_pt1 | contig 11640 bp, 5 predicted proteins | sample 1674811 | NCBI WGS metagenome assembly OMLO01 (sample SAMN06265003, study PRJEB25207) | coral metagenome | isolation source: Coral host | place: Mexico:La Bocana,Puerto Morelos, Mexico | collected 2008-11-13 | reverse complement strand
AAGCAAAAGTCACACTCGTAGCATCTCAAATCGACTACACTCTGCAGCCTAAAATCGTTAGAATGACGTTGCCAAAAGGTAATGAAACAATATACCTTTAATTCGGTTTTTTTATATTCCTGCACTAGTAATTTTGCTCAAAAGGGGGGTTTCTTTGCGTGAAAGGTCTCTGAAACCAAGCTACCCAATGTAATCCAATATGGCGAGACTGCAAATTGATGCCCACTTTTCTCAGCCGCCTACCCACAATGCCGTGCGATCCAACAGGAAGTCCAGAACTCCCGATGCATGTATTTTCTGGGAATTTTTCTAAGAAACAGGTGACCTACTTTAAAAAGCTGTTTCAAAGAAACTTCTTTTAAAGCAATAGATGCTTATGTGTATTACCGAGTAGCTGGTTTAGGGTAACAGCCACATTCAAAGCATGGTGGAAACTGAAACGGGTTTAATAAATTACGAAATCACAGTCGTAAAAACTCCATATGTCATCAGGTGTATTGCGTGATTTTCAGTTCTGAGATGAGTTTAGTCCATAAAGATTCAGTTTAACGGTGCCTGCCCGATGTACTCTGATATCATTGACTTGTATTCATGGCCATTTTTTAGAATACTGTAACGCAACTCAGTTTCATGCCGCACAGTTTTAGCGAGATTTTGAATCAGGAGTTCGGCATGTAACCTCCAGTTTACAGCTAGTTTACGTTATTAACGCTATTCAGGAAAAACGTACTTCCTGGACTAGGAACTGCAGTAAAACCCATACAAAATATCGGGGTTCTGATTGCTTGAAAAAGCAACTAAGATCTTGGGTTAGGAATGTTTCTTTTTAACACCTTCTTCCTCCTAAAATTATATTATCTTGAAGGACATTTTGAAGTAATTATTTGTATTGAGCCTTGTAGTGACAAGCTTAATCTAGTATTTATCTTATGAAACATGCGGTTCGAAAGCGCTTGTTAAATGCTGGTCTTTAATTTAAGAATTATTTGCCTTGGATATGAGATGATAGATGACCAACGAAACGCGAAGTCTCATATCCAACAAGCGCCAGTAGAATAATTGATTAAACGCACCCAAAATATACAAAAAAACTACGATAAGTACAAATAAAAATGGTATAATGGCTCATGCATCATAATGATCAATGAAACTTCTTTAATTCATTATGCAATGATTTTCAATACAAAATCCGATACAGAATGAGCACAAGCTGTTGAGGTAGGAGGTGATACAAATCACTGATTTCGTTCAGCCTTGGCACATAAGCTGGGTTTGCTGAGTGAATGGTTCTGGCAAAATAGTAGGTCAACCTATTTTATTCCCTTCAAGTTAGGGAAATGCCCTGCAAAAATGTCCAATTGGCACTAATTATTTTCCTCTTTTATTTACCATCTTTGGTTTAAAATATCTACAACAAGAAAACCATGATAAGATTACTTCCACTGGATCATGTTCTACAACTATCCATCCGGCTAAAGCACAGATGTTTATTTGAACTGGCCAAATTGATTTTTCTCCGTGGCTGCATTTTAAGTAAGGTGCATATTTTGCAGTGTTACATGTATGAATAGCCCTCAATTGATGGCAAATATCTGTGTGCAATTGGCAAAACCAAATAAATATTATCCTAGCATGGATACTGAGAGTAATCAATAAATTTCTCAATATAGCCTTAAAATGTTTGAGAACATCACTAGTTTTGTTGTGTTAGCGTACTGTTTACATAAAACTTTACGAAGTATGGCCATTTTACGAACATTTACACACAAGCCATTTTCTGTCTTCTTCTAAATCAACAAGAAATATCAATCTAAGCATTACCCTATCGATTGATCAGCTCACTAAATCTTTCTCGCCTTGCTCTTTTTTTTTCTTCTGGAATTTGACAAAATATTATATTCATCCGATTTTTAAGGTTTGCTCAAGAACTGACTTCAACGCTTTCATCTTGCGATCACTGACAATAAGATACTAGCTCGCGATCGAAGTCAGCTATTCGCCCAGTTATTCATCACCTTGATCTTGATATATGTTTGCATGTTGAAATAAAATCAAAACAAAGAAGAAATATTCACGTTTTGTGCTGCCAGCTAGCGTCAAAGACAATCGAACTTTTAGATGGAGACTTTGATAAAAAGTATTTAGTTCGAGTAGACCCAGCAGGTTCAACTTTTCAAGAACATTTAGATGCCTTCAGTCGAATAAATCTCAAAGTACCAGTGAATTTATTGCTGCAATTAGAACCTCATAGCATGTTATTTTGACAGCGTTGGTAACTTGTCCCTTACTTATCATCTCACGTAAACATGCTTGATTTGAACACTTATACAATAACGTGAACTGAGATTATCCAGAACACTTACCTAAATCCTAACAGAGTGCTACGGTCAGGTGAACGATCAACATATATTCTAAGAGAAGCAACGGAAGTGTTAGATTTGCCTCTTGTAAAAACAAACATAAATCAGTTAAAAACTATCTAATTTACCGATGAAAGATCGAGAACAATCAAAAAGGTTTAGCTTAAATGTCAGCGTAAACTACGTAGCACTTTTAACACTACACACCCTTATCGGGGCGGCTTCAAAGTTGATCTATGGAAGGTTGTGTTTCTATAGCTAGAAAGGGAAAATGTGTCCACGAAGCAGAAAGACACAGTGCGAAAGCATTTCTAGACACGGCGTCATTTATCTAAGGGTCACCATTATTGACCAACAGTGGCCCGAGTTTAGTCAGGCGCTCCGATCCGGATCCAGACATATCATTTCAAAATATATAGAGTTTCGATGTTTCTCGTTTTCGTGGAATTCGAGCAAAATTTTCACATGCACAGCAGACAAATTTGCCCGCAGTCACTTATGCCAAAGTTCCTAAGCACTTGATACTTACGCCTATTACAGAGTACAATTTTTAGGACCACAACAACCTTCAAAGCAGGGAGGAAACTGAAGCGGTTTTGATAAATTGCCGAATCAAAGTCGTAAAAACTTAGGTGTCCTGCGTGATTTTCAGTTCTGAGATGAGTTTGGCGCAGTGTACTCTGATATCATTGAACTGCAGTTATGGCCATTTTTAAAATACTGTGACGCAACTGAGTTTCATGCAGCACAGTTTTAGCGAGATTATCAATCAGGAATTCAGCATGTAGCCTCCAGATGGCATTATTAACGCCATTCAGGACAAAAGTTACTCGCAGGAGACTCTGGCCGCCGCATACACTTATTTAATTTTTTGAAATAGTTTCGATGGCTTCTCAGAACTACAGTAAGACTTACTGAATATACCATATAATAATAGCAAAATAGACAAGAAATAGTAGAGAATCGAGCACGCTGTTCGAAATAACTCTTAACGAAATGGACTGGGGTGACGATCCCACTACAGGGGCAGGTTGTTGATAAAGGAACTAGCATTTGTCTTTTGAGCATTTGAGACAGCTTATTTATGTTTTTCCAAAATCCTGTCTGGATTAGACACTGCAGTAAACCCATACAAAATATCTGGGTTCTGATTACTTAAAAAAGCAACTAAAATCATGGGATAGGAATATTTCTTTTTAGCACCTTCCTCCTAACCCTATATTATTTTAAAGGACATATTAAAGTAATTATTTGCATTGACCTCTTTAGTGCCAAGTTTAATCTAGTATTTATCTTTAGGAAACAGGCTTTTCGAAAGCGCGTGTTTTAACACGCGCTTAAAAATGCTATTCTTCTATTTAAGAATTATTCACCTTGGATAGGAGATGATAGATAACCAACGAAACGCGATGCATCTCATATCCAACAAGCCCGAGTGGAATAATAGCTTTAAACGCACCCAAAATATTAAAAAAGTACAAATAAAGATGGTATAATGGCTCAGGTACCATAATGGCCAATGAGAACTCTTTTAATTCCATTATGCAATGAATTTCAATAAAACACGATACAGAATGAGCGCAAGCTGTTGACGTAATGTTAGCGCGAGCAATTCCATTATTATGTGCAACACGTTTTGGTATGTGTGTTTACAGGACCGCCGTTCCGAATGCTGGAGTTTTTGAGTCATGCTATAGAATAGCAAATAAAGTCACACCAAACTAAAAGGATACTAAAAAGCATCGGCGAAACACACGGATGACATACGCACTACAAAAGCAAATAAAGAGGCAGAGCCAGCCAGGAGGTGATACATCTCAAATCACTTAGGGACATGCCCTGCAAAAATGGTCAATTGACACTAATTTTGCCTATTTTATTTACCATCTTTGGTTAAAAAAATCTACTACAAAAATCCATGAGAAGATTAATACCACTGGATCATGTTCTACAACTATCGTTCTCCAAAGAGAGATATTTATTTGAGCGGGTCAATTTGAATTTTCTCCGTGGCTCCATCTTCAAACTAAGGTGCACATTTTGCAGTGTTTTGTTAGTGTGAATAGCCTTTAAGGACGTTCGCGCGAAAATTTTCTACTCGATAGAATCTTTTTAAACTTCTCCCGCGGACAGATAACGATTTACTTGTTTCAGAAACGAAATAATAATTGAGGATCACCGGCTTCGTTTCAGAGATAAGGCGTGTGGAAAGCTATTCTGATTTCAATAAATTGGTGCGCGTAATTAAGCAAGCTCTCCAAGATGTTTAGGTTAAAATATCAAAGATAAGTAAACACAGGGGAAACTAAACTAATGATATTTTGTCGAAGCCGTGGATCTGGGCATTAGTAATTTCAAATATTGTCATCATTTTCCGAAACATGTTCTATAACTATCCTTATAAAGGCATATATATTTATTTGAGCTGACCAATTTGATTTTTCTCCGTGGCTTCATTTTAGGTAAGGTGCATATTTTTCAGTGTTATGAATAGCCCTTAATTGATGGCAAATATCTGTCTGCAATAGGCAAAACCAAATACACATTATCCTGGCATGGATACTGAGAGCAATCAATAAATTTCTCAATACAGCCACAAAATGCATATTATGTTTATGGACTTAGCTAATTTTGTTGTGCTGGCGTACTGTCTACATAGAACTTTACGATTTATGGCCATTTTATGAACATCCACTAAGACACAAAAGCCGTTTTTCTGTCTTAACCTAACTCAAACAAAAAAATCAACAAGAAATATCAATCTAAGCATTACCTTATCGATTGATGAGCTCACTAAAAGTTTCTCGCCTTCCTGTTTTTGTTTTTCTGGAAACTTGAAAAATGTTATCTCATCCGTTTTCTCAGGTTTGCTCAACTGACTTCAACGCTTTAATCTTGCGATCACAATAAAATAAAGTCAGCTATTAGACCGAATATTCATTCTCTTACTCATGCTTTTTTGCATGTTGAATGATATTAAAACAAAGAAAAAATGTTAACCTTTTGTACTGCAAGCCAGCGTCAAAGATAATCGATTCGTGATTCGTGAAAAGGTATTTAGTTCGGATAAAGTTCAACACGATGACAGAAGCAGATTCCTTTTTCAAAAAAACTGCGCATTTGTTTCAATAACACTTAGATTTGTTTAGTCGAATAAGTCTCAAAGTACTAGCGAATTTATTGTTGCAATTAGAACCTCTCTGCATGTTATTTTGGCAGCGTTGGTAACTTGTCCTTTACTTATCATCTCATGTAAACATGCTTGATTTGAACAATTGTATATTAACGTAAATTGAGATTATCTAGAACACTTACCTAAACTGCAGGTAAATTGCTAACAGAGCGCTACAGCCAGGTGAACGAGCAGCATAAATGCTAAGAAAAGCAAAGAAAATTGTCAAACTTGAATGTTAGATTTGCCTTTTGTAATCACAAACATAAATCAGTTATATACTTTTAAAGTTACCGATCAACGATCCAGAACAATAAAAAAGGTTTAGCTTAAATGCCAGCGTAAACTTCATACCCACTGCACACCTTTATCGGGGCGACTTGAAAGTCGTTCTATATCTTCTATGAAGGTAGAATGTGATGTTTATAGAAAGGTAAAATGTTTCCACGAAGCACAAAGACACAGTGCGAAAGCGATTCTAGGCACGGCGTTATTTATCCAAGGGTCACCAATTATTGACCAATCATGGCCCGAGTTTAGGCAGGCTCTCCGGATCCAGGCATATCATTTCAGACTATATAGAGTTTCGATGTTCCTCTTTTTCGTGGAATGTAAGCGGAAATTGTCACATACTCAGCAGAAAAATTGGCCCGCAGTCAATAATAATAATAATAATAATAATAATAATAATAATAATAATAATAATAATAATAATAATCATTTATATAGCGCTATTTAGCTATTCTTTATTCATTGTGTCAAGAATGAGAAAATGAGAAAAGACACACGCTTCTGATCGGCCAGGAGCCTCTATCGATTGACATTTGTACCATATCAACTACCTTACCAAGAAAAACTCCTTTTGCTAAATGGGACCCGTCTTCAATTTAGAGGTTAAAGTCCATTAGATGATGAAAAACATCTGATATATATTTCGAGAGTTGACAATTACTGAAAGAACGTGCACAGGGTCTACGTTACCGCGGTACCAAAGAAGACGCTTGAGAAAACATCGAACAAGGAAATAAGGGTTAACTGTCAAATGCAAACGCTTTTAACGATTAACGATTGCTCACTCATGATACGACTAAGAAAATAACGCGTATGCCTACAACAATTTGTATGCCTACAATAATTAGCTTTCAGCCAGGTTTGGTAATTTAATCTTCTTAGTCAGTACAATAAAAAAAAAACATACGTACATGCAACCGAACACCTCTACCTGTAAAACGCCTGCATGTAACAAAAGCTTTTATTAACATTCTTTAAGTTTGATACAACGTTTCTAAAAATATATTCAAGCGCTAGCTTAATTGTACTGAGACCATTTAAAGCTTTCGCCGTCGCAAAATCAAAGTAGTATTGGCTCAATTACAACAACATGGAAGTAAACGTAAAACATAACAGTAAAATTTCCACTCTTGTTAATGTAACGTGTAAGACACAGTCTAAGCCGGATGTCTGCCGCGAATCCAATTTTCTGGGAATTTTTCTAAGAAACCGGTGACCTTCTTTGAAAAGCTGTTTCAAAGAAACTTCTTTTAAAGTAATAGGTGCTTGTGCGTATTACCGAGTAGCTGGTGTAGGGTAACAGCCACGTTCAAAACATGATGGAAACTGAAACGGGTTTAATAAATTACCAAATCAAGGTCGTAAAAACTCCATATGTTATCAGGTGTGTTGCGTGATTTTCAGTTTTGAGATGAGTTTGGTCCATAAAGATTCAGTTTGAGAGTGCCTGCCCGATGTATCATTGACTTGTATTTATGGCCATTTTTAAAATACTGTGACGCAACTCAGTTTCATGCAGCACAGTTTTAGCCAGATTATCATTCAGGAGTTCAGCATGTAGCCTCCAGATTACGTTATTAACGCTATTCATGAAAAACGTACTTCCTGTATTAGGAACTGCAGTAAACCCAAAAAAATACAAAATATCGGCGTTTTGATTACTTACAAAAGCGACTAAGGAATATTCTTTTTAACACCTTCTTCCTCCTAAAACTATATTATTTTACATGACATTTTGGAGAATTATTTGCATTGAGCCTTGTAATGCCAAGTTTAACCCAGTATTTATTATTAGGAAACAGGATGTTCGAAAGCGCGTGTTAAATGCTGTTCTTCAATTTAAAAATTATTCGCCTTGGATAATAGATGATAGATAACCAACGAAACGCGTAGCATCTCATATCCAACAAGCGCCAGGAGAATAATTGCTTTCAACCCACCCAAAATATATATATATAAAAATAACTATGATATAATGGCTCATGTACCATAATGAAGTAAAGTAATGAAGTAAACCCATACAAAATATCTGGGTTCTGATTATTAAAAAAGCGACTAAAATTTTGGGATAGGAATATTTCTTTTTAATACCTTTTTCCTAAAACTAAGCTGGGCTTGCTTAGTGAATGATTCTGGCGAAATAGTAAGTCAAAATATTTTATTCCCTTCATGTTAGGGAAATGCTCTGCAAAAATGGCCAACTGACACTAATTTTTGCTTATTTTATTTACTATCTTTGGTTCAACATACCCACTACAAGAAAGCCATGAGAAGATTAATTCCACTGGATCTTGTTCTAGAACTATCCAAGTCAGCTATCCATTAAACCGAGTATTCATGATCATTTTAGTCATGCTATATGTTTGCATGCTGAAATAAAATTAAAACAAAGAAGAAATATTCACCCTTTGTTCTGCCAGCCAGCGTCAGAGATAATCGAACTTATGTACATTCGAGACTTTGATAAAAAAAAATTTAGTTCGGATAACCCAGCAAGTTCAACACGATGAATGAAGCAGTTTCCTTTTTTGAAAAATTGCGCATTCTTTTCAATAACACTTAGACGTCTTTAGTCGAAAAAAACCTCAAAGTACTAGTGAATTTACTGTAGCAATTAGAACCTCACTGCATGAAATTTTGGCAGCGTTGGTAACTTGTCCTTTACTTATCATCTCGCGTAAACATGCTTGATTTGAACACTTATACAATAACGTAAACTGAGATTAACCAGAACACTTACCTAAACTGCAGGTAACTTCCTAACAGGGTGCTACAGCCAGGTGAATTGAACGATCAACATATATTCTAAGAGAAGCAACGGAAGTGTTAGATTTGCCTTTTGTAAAAACAAACATAAATCAGTTATAAACTATCTAATTTACCGATCAACGATCGAGAACAATCAAAAAGGTTTAACTTAAATGCCAGCGTAAACTACGTACCACTTTTAACACTGCACACCTTTATCGGGGCGGCTTGCTAGTCGATATATATAGAATGTTTTGTTTCTAGAAAGGGAAAATGTGTCCACGAAACAGGAAGACACAGTGCGAAAGCATTTTTAGGCACGGCGTCATTTATCTAAGGGTCACCAATCACGGCCCGAATTTAGGCAGGCACTCCGGATCCCGGATCCAGACATATCAGTCAGAATATATAGAGTTTCTATGTTCTTCGTTTTCGTGGAATTTAAGCGAAAATTCCGAAATGCTCAGCAGAAAAATGGCCCGCAGTTATTGTGTCAAGAGTGAGAAAAGACATACGCTTCTGATCGGCAAGTAGTCTATCGATTGACATTTGTACAATATCAACTACGTTACCAAGAAAAGCTTCATCTTGCAAAATGGGACCCGTAAACATTTTAGAGGGTCAAGTCTATCAGATGATGAAAAACATCTGATTTATATTCCGAGGGTTGACAATTACTGAAACAACCTGCAGAGGTTCTACGGTACCGCGGTACCAAACAGGACGTTTGAGAAAACATCGAACAAACAAATAACGGCTCGAGCAATTTAAGGTTTATTTAAGTGTTAGGTTTAATGCAAATGCTTTTAAGGATTAACGATTTCTTACACATAAGTCGACTAAAAAATAATGCGTATGGCTACAATAATTTGGAAAGCAATGCAGATAAACAATAACATTCAATTTGCTAGCTTTCAGCCACGCTTAGTAAAGTAATTTTGTTCGTCAGTACAATAAGAAACGTACGTACATGAAAGCAAACACCACTGCCTATAAAACGCCTGCATCAAAAGCTTTTATTGACATTCTTTAAATTTGATACAATTTTTCTAAAAATAAATTCAAGTCCAATTGTGTACTCGAACCATTGAAGGCTTTGGCCGGCTCAAAATTAATTGATATACTTTAACTATCTTTTAGCTAGTGGCTTGGTATCCAGTAGTATTGGTTGAATTAAAACAAAATACAAGTAAACGAAATTTACACTCTTGTTCTAATGTAACGTGAAAGAGGCAGTCTAAGCCGGATGTTTGGCGCGAACCCAATTTTCCAGGAATTGCGCCGACAAGATAAGAAACCGGTGACCTACTTTGAAAAGCTGTTTTAAAGAAACTTCTTGTGGTGGCTCCCTATAGTTTTGCGATCGCACGCGCGCTGAGGACAAAACTCGACTAATCCGCGCACGCTCGAAAGAAAACCTCGGTGTTTTTTGATATTTTATGATGTCAACATGGGCACAAAAGAAAAAAAAGAGAGTAAATGTCCTCGCATTTCCTCCATCCACTAAGACAGAAAAGCGGTTTACATGTCAAGACAAGCATTTTCCATTGCTGAGCTCACTTTTTCTCCTCTGGAAACTAGAAACAATATTTTTCTCATCCGTTTTCCCAGGTTTGCTCAAGAATACTTCAATGCTATAATCCTGCGATCACAATAAGATACGGGCTCTCGATCGAAATTTGCTATTATCCCCTCACGCCATATGTTGCATGTTGAAATCAAATTGAAATAAACAAGAAATATTCACGTTTTGTGCTGCCAGCAAGCGTGAAAGATAATCGAACGTATGTAGATTCGATACTTTAGTGATAAAGCGTTTCTAGGCATGACGCTAGTTTTCTAAAGGTTACCAATTGCTGACCAAACATGGCCCGAGTTTAGGCAGGCACTCCGGATCCAGACATATCATTTCAGAATATATAGAGTTTCGATGTCTCTCGCTTTCGTGGAATTCAAGCGGAAATTCTCACATGCACAGCAGACAAGTTTGCCCGCAGTCACTTATGCAAAAGTTCCTAAGCACTGGATACTTATGCCTGTTACAGAGTACCAGTTTTAGGAACGCAACAACCTTCAAAGCAGGGAGGAAACTGAAGCGGTTTGATAAATTGCCGAATCAAAGTCGTAAAAGCTTATAAGGTGTATTGCGTGATTTTCAGTTCTGAGATGAGTTTGGTCCACAAAGCTTAAAAGTGGCTGCCCAGTGTACTCTGATATCATTGAACTGTATTCATGGCCATTTTTAAAATTCTGTTACGTAACTTAGACTCATGCAGCACAGTTTTAGCGAGATTATTAATTAGGAGTTCAGTATGTAGCCTCCAGATTACATTATTAACGCTATTCAGGACAAAAGTTACTCGTCCGAGACTCCGGCCACCGCATACACTTATTTTTTTGAAATAGTTTAGACGGCTTCTCAGAACTACAGTAAGACTTACTGAATATACCATATAATAATAGCAAAATAGACAAGAAACAGTAGAGAATCGAGCACGCTGTTCGAAATAACTCTTAACGAAATGGACTGGGGTGACGATCCTATTACAAGGGCAGGTTGTTGATAAAGGAACTAGCGTTTGTCTTTTGAGCATTTGAGACAGCTTATTTATGTTTTTCCAAAATCCTATCTGGATTAGATACTGAAGTAAACCCACACAAAATATCTGGGTTCTGATTATTAAAAGAAGCGACTAAAATCTTGGGATAGGAATATTTCTTTTTAATACCTTTCTCCTAAAACTATATTATTTAAAAGGACATATTAAAGTAATTATTTGCATTGAGCCTTTTAGTGCCAATTTTAATGTAGTATTTATCTTTTGAAAACAGCCCGGGCTGTTCGAAGGCGTGTGTTAAATGCTGTTCTTCTATTTAAGAATTATTCGCCTTGGATAGGAGATGTTAGATGACCGACGAAACGCGTATGATCTCATATCCAAAAAGCGCGAGTGGAATAATTGCTTTAAACGCACCCAAAATATAAAAAAAGCTACAATAAGAAGAAATAAAAATGGTATAATGGCTTATGTACCATAATGGTCAATGAGAACTCGTTAATTCCATTAT
>OMLO01004521.1_pt1 | contig 11640 bp, 8 predicted proteins | sample 1674811 | NCBI WGS metagenome assembly OMLO01 (sample SAMN06265003, study PRJEB25207) | coral metagenome | isolation source: Coral host | place: Mexico:La Bocana,Puerto Morelos, Mexico | collected 2008-11-13 | reverse complement strand
AGTGGATCCTCGAAAAGCTATCCAAGTATTTCAAGATTGCTATTTATAATAATAATAATAATAATAATAATAATAATAATAATAATAATAGAGTAGTTTCCACTGAGTGTAGTAAAACCAAAAACAAGCCAATTACTTACAATTAGACTACTCAGCCAATCTCAAACTATAGTAAAAACCACTTTCAACACTCATTTGACCACCATTTGAACACCGCTCTAATAACAACAATATTAATAATAACAATAACAAGTTCTTGAATTGGGGAGAAGATTTGTTATTAATCCGAGTTGGTTGATAATAAAACACAACACAACCATCATCATCATTTTTATTATATTAAAGAAATAAAAAACGCTCCAGAGTGAACTGTTGAGAACACGAGAGAAGTGCATACAGAACCACGAGGCGCACTTCTTCTCGAGTGTTCTTAAAAATTCCCAAGTGCTATATAACTCAACAATGCACGAAGGGCAAGTTTTTTATTTCTTTTATAAAATGTAAACGAGCACATTAAAATAAAGACATATTAAACAAGAAAATGATTGCGAATTTTAATTAATCAAAATCAGTTTTCTCCTTACATGCACGTGCTTTCTTTCTATTGGCTTAAATGCTGAATGAAAAGTAAAACCGTTCCCTTTGTGGCAAGAAACAAACGTTAAAAAAAAAGTCAGAACAGTTCTGAAGAAATTATAGCTTGCTTGGGAAACTTGCGTGCATATATTGAGTTGTAATGCACGCGCGTGACGTAAGCAGAATGCTTTATGGAGCTATAATGAAGTCAAACTGATCAATCGTAGCGCTCACAATAACTTGAGCATTTTATAATTCCTAATAATTTTACAGTTGAGCTGTTCCGCGGCAAGTCTATCAATAGTTACAAATATATATTTTCTTTTTAATGAAGTATGTTTGCTCCGACGAATAGCTGATCTGCTCTACTTGACATGTGTCTAAAAGAGACTAAAGACTAAACAATATACTAATATTGTCAATTTTCTTGCAAAACTGAAAACGAAAAACTTCAGTTTCATATCTGGTTTTCATATGATGAGGGTAATTCTGTTGCTGACTGGGTTCCTTGCGATGTTATATACGAAACCGATAAGACAAAGTATTTTGTCTAATTGACAGCAGGCTTACCGTAGATCAAGTAACTGCAGACAGAGGAATGATTCACTAAGTAACTCGAATGGAAAACAACGTGTCAAGGAAACTGAACGTTGCAAACGTGGCATCCAGTGCTACGTGGCTTGTGGTTTCCATTTAACAGACGTGCCACTTATACAATAAGTTGTCATTTTGGTGAAAGTTGAGGTCAAGAGGACATACGTGTAGTGATCACGTACACAGCTCAGAGGAACTCGATCCTGTCACCATGTTTATTGTGTGTTTCTCTAAAACATATGCATGAAGTTTATATAACTACAACAGCTTTATTCTCCAGTTCTAAACCGTCATGAAACCGCATATTAAAATTGATTGTGAGCCGTTGCCTATGTTTACAGAAAGGAAAAGAAAGCTTCCTGAACAGCAAATCGGCAGCTTGTCCAGAATGCCCTCGGAAAACGCGATAAACTGTGACTTAGAAATCTATGAAAATAACAGAGCAGATAATTTTGAAAAGACTGATGATACGCGAAGTGAACGGAAAAGAGTATCAGAAGTTTACTGGCAAATCTTACCATACCCAGTCATATTAGAAACGTCATCCCCACCACCCCTTCACAACGCATTTTGTAGTGAACGTTGATTCCAGTCATAGGAGCATTGGGCTGCGGTGCTTGTCATAGTAGTACAGACAGTGTTAAGGAACTTTAGGAAATATATATTCAAATATCGCATCTTTTCGGTGGTGTATTATTATAAAGTGAAATTATTTAAATTTCCACACGTCATTTACCGTACATTTCTCAGTGAGGATTGTCTCGAACTCTAACAAATAACTCGGGCCACAAAAACAAGTTCTAATTCAATTTCTTCATGGTGAGCCAAGGTTCCTTTATCCGCCTTCATCAAGCATATCAAAGTATTGGTTGGGTATCCTTTTTTCTGTTGAATACGTGACCACAGCTTGGATGTCATCCTGAGGCGTTGGCCAAGATGCCTGGTATTCATTTTTGGTTTCGGCACGTATGATGTGGATCGTAGGAGTTATGAAGGACAATGAAGACGTGCTCTTGTTTATCTTTTAGAGTCGTACTGATAATTTAGCTATCAAATAACATTGTTATTCATCTTTTATTATAAACATGGCGAAAAATTTGACTACTGTTTTTGCCAAGTGTAAACACAAATTAATCGCACAACGAACGCGTAGAAAATTCAACAGTCCTGTGTCAAAGAACATATTTTTAAAGCAGCCTGCGTATCACTTACGCATGAATAGCTCTTCCTTGATTAAAAAAAGTTTGTCGTCTTCCTGTTCTCCGGTCATCAAACATCCATGGAATTTTAACACTTACATTTTTCTTACATTCTTCTCCGCGTTATTTTACGCAAATTGTCGACGCATTTCCTGTGATAATCTCCACTTCAGTTGTGCTCAACCGTTAGAACATGAGGATATCACTTTTTAATGTAATTTGGAGAGCGGAAATCAATTACTAATAGACTGATTTCTCCTCGATCCTTGCAGTCATTAAATAGAGTTATGCTGGCGGACGACTTCGAAAATAACCATTGATGGTGTGATGTATTGTAAATGTGATGGCACCCTGCCTTGTTCATTGCTGTACTATGCGGGATCGGAGCCTTCAAGCTAATTAAGCTCGACAGCAAAATAAATGTTCTTTTTCTCCTAAATGAACACCGACATTTACTTTTATAAAACATGAATTCAAATGACATACGGTTGGCTACGGATGTAGTTATTCAAAGAAAATATAAAAATTCCGCTTGGAGATTTTTATTTATAAGTGCTATATCTATAGGTAATGGACGTACTGTTTCGGATTATGCTGTTATGTGAGCATGCAGTGAATTCTTTAATTTGCCTCATAATCCAAGTCCTCTTTAACTAAGTCTTCTTTGTTGAACGGTTAATATTTTAATGGAAGAAACCACTTTTCGAGAAATTATTGCTCCCCATTGCGGGTTTTCTAAGGGCGAAATGATTCATAAAGTGTCAGTACATATTGCGCAAATAAGGGCAGGGTGCGCATAACTTATTGCAGTTTTGTAATATTTCTAACATAATCACCGAATGGGTCAAGGGTTAGAATATTTCAGACACTACTTTTTTATGAAGTCACCCTGCTATTTTGAGTAAGTGATGCACTCAGTAATTGGACGTTCTTGTTATGGTGCTCAAAGGTTAAAGATATTTACTGTGCGTGTCTTATGATCGTAACTCGTGATGGATCCCTGACACAACCAAGGCAGAGTTTGTTCGCATAAGACAAGTCTATTTTCATGTTCTTTTTTTCATTTTATTTCAATACGTCTTTTTGTTGTTTCCACTTATATTATATTTCAATTTAAGTTTTTCGATTTACAATATATTTTGTTTTATATTATATACAGTATACTTTTTACCTCCAATTTCTTCTTACATATTTTACAAAATTCGAGAAACAAATCTTTTTTCTGAAGTCTCCCTCGTTAACGTGAAATAGCTTTATGTCTAATACTGAATAAGATGTGTGGCTTTTCATAAATGTTTTCAGTACAAAAATATTCACGCATGTATCAAGTAGAACATGATTTAATTTCGGGCAAGAATAGAAGAAAAGAATAAATCCTATTGGTGATGCTTTTGTTTTAAATATCACTCTGGAACACAATTATATATATGTATTAATAAAATACATGGAGAGTGTGTTTATTCTTCCATGGTGTATCTGTGCGGAGTCCTCTGGGTGAAATAAATTATTTTGGCAACGACACGCTTAAGACACAATTGAATAATGTATGGCTTAATAATGAATCGAAACAATACTTTGCTTTTTGTCAACAAATCTTTCCATTAAGTAAGTTCATTTTCATTAGAGTTAAGCTTGAAAAAATTGCGTTATGAACTTCCTACCTTAAATTGTTTTGACACGTTTAAACATTGAACTGATGTAAATGATGACATTACTTTTGTCTTTTCTTTACCTATTGTAGCTTTTTTGTACTAATTTACATGGGTGATGTAACAAGTCCTGGTGAATTCTGTGTGTTACTAGATGGAATTATCCCTGATCCACATGGCAGCGACGAAAAGCTAAAGAAGCCAAATGGAGAAGTGACCGCTGTTGTGGGTGTATTTATTAACAGCTCAGCACTGCTCGTTGATCTCTCAGTCAGTTGAGCCTCTGATTCCCAGTTCAGTAATTGTCCCATGAAATTAAAGTTTGGAGATATAACCGATCGCCTTTTCTTGACATACTCATAAGCTTCGTCTAGCCTCAGCCGATGTCTGCTTATCAGGTAGGCCAGGCAAATGGTTGCTGATCTGGAGATGCCAGCTTGGCAGTGAACCAACACTCTTCCTTTTGAGTTCTTTACTGAGTCTGAAATAAAATATAGATAAAGGAACACATTAGACAGTTAATCTCACAGACTGGGTAACTCGAAACATATTACAACTTCCGCTACGTCTCAAAATTAAATTTAAATTAAAGGAAAATAAAAAGTATAAAAAGCTCAGCATAAACTATGTTTGGATCTTTATGCCTGCCTTATAAATATACCTTCGAGAACAACTTCCGCCCACATGTAGTGTTTAAACGCGACTATTTTCCCCCTCATTTTACAACGTTAAACAACATTTTGTAAACAGAAATTTGTCTAGGAATATCTGATGATATTGTTTCGCAAACGGAGGCGCAACATATCTCGCAGTATGTACATAACATATTTATGCAAAAAGTTATATAGGTAAAACACTATAATTTTGCTGTTTCAGTGCGGGAACAAGAAGTGACTGTGTGGGTGTGGGTTTTTATTTTTCCAATCAAAACCTAGCACCAACATCATGTTACGAGTACGACACCTATTATTGCCATGCAACGTATTTGTCTAAGATATCCTACCTATAAACGCAGCAGCTTCCTCGAACCATCGGCCAATATCTGCTGTGTAGGTATCATCTACTGGAATAGACTTGTAATGAAATGCCTCCTCAAAAAAGTTCGGAATATTTCTTGATACATTGACAATGGCAGTGATCCCCAGGCGCTGAAGAAGCTCTTTCTGGGACGAATGAATTTCACTTCCAAGATATAAATATGGTAAAATCTCCACTGGTTCATTTGCTTTCACTGTCGAACTTGAACGCGACTCGACGAAATCCTTAATTTCTGTGTCGTGTCTAGGGCTGAATGTTCTTTTAGAATCTTTCGTTTTAAGCTTTAACCCAAGTGGACATGTGCTTGTTTGTGACGGCGATTGCGGTTTAGCAAAGAAGCACATCGAAGGGTATGAGGAGGAGAATCTCTCAAAGCCTCCTATTAAAAAAAAACAACAGCAAATGGATTGAATGCAACTGTTCTGAAATATTGATGTTAAGTTTATTTTGATTTGTCGGGAAATACATGGCATCCAGAGTGAGTGGTCACAAGGGTTTCACTAAAGTATAACTAGCTAACTAACAAAACTGAAACACTCGGAGACGAAATGTTACGAGCAATAGTGTATTGTTTGACAAAATGCACGTCTCCGTGACAAAATAACCGTGCGTCAATGTCATCCTTTGTTTTTTAACACAACGTCACCAAAATATGAGTAACGCTCGTACAATCTCACTGTTTTAGGATCTACTACTCGCTGAGAAGCATGACCAGCGAAAAAATAAGGGAAGGAAGACTGAGAAACAAGATATGCTGAAATCCCTGTCCACAGCTGGTCAGAGGAAATCACGTTTTGGCGCGTTGTAGACCCGTCAGAACCGGTTTTGTCAAAATGAGAATTTGAATAATAACAGATGAAAAAATTCGCAAATAATGCGCTCAAACATTTTCAGCAACGGAAACATTTTCTGTAAAGGAAATCCGTTTTTTGATTTCTCGGATCATTAGTCATAACATTTGCTTATTTTACAAAACATTGTTAGGAAAATTTTTGATTGTTGCGCCTTTGGAGACTGGATCACAGTTGTTTTCTGTCTTCGCACGTGATGCCTTTGTTATTTTCCCTCCATTTTCATAACAAAGAAACTCATTCATTCATGAATTCTTGATGGCGCTACGTAGTGGCTTTGTTATCGTATGTTTATCACAACACTAGCTTTCATTGAAGCAAGGAATAACAGATAAAACCAACACACTCTCTTATATGCTTCTCGTTTTGATCGCGATGTTTTGAAATTGATACCTTGAAATTTTTGCCTACATAGAGCTATCATTTGCAAGTGACGATGAAGCGATAAAGCTATGTCCACAGGCCATAAACACGTGGCCAACTTAACAATGGATATCACAGACCTGAACTGTAAGAACAAGAGAGAGGCGATAGACGAACAAAACTTACCTTTAATGAAATATAAATTCTTGTTTATTCTCTCTCTCCTTAGAAGCATGTATATTATCTTCATTGTATTGTCCATTTCCAAGTCTTTCCAGTCCTGTGTTCTATCCTCATATAAAATCAAAGTTTCTGCTTCGGCAAGCCTTCGTTTCGACTCTGGAGACGTGAGCAAGCAATCTAACGTGGATGTTCCTCGATGAAGTCTTCGTTTTAAGATAGGTGGGCAGTGAACGTTCAATGACCCCTTGATATGCGCGGCGTTGAATGACAGAAATGAGCGGCAATCAAGAACTATGCACTTCTGACTCAGAGAACTAACCATGTTTACAACAGTGAGTGGGGCAAGAGGCCAGATTAATATGTCACTCTCATCCATTGCAACCATACTCTTTGATTCAGCGATTATTTGACCAATAACTGATTTACGGTGGCTTTCCTTGTTTACTGAAAGAAAATTGTACACCAACGGTTATGTAGTGATGGACAGACCTCTGCTTCTATGGGCGCACTTCTGTGTAACTGAATTCAGTTAAACAAGCCCGCGTTTATATTCTCTTTATTCCCGCCCAGCTCTCATGTTACTATTTTTATCATGCGTGACGTCATTAAAGGCGGTTTTGTTACGTCGTGTCGTGTCTCACGAGTTTGTCCCGACCTATTATTTCCTTTCATTGGCGGAAAGCTAATACCGCGACGACAAATGAACAATATAAAAACAATAAGCAAGACATTCCGTTCGTGACAGAAATGTTATCAGGTTCTTTAATGACGTCCTTTTAGGCAATTACATTTGTGAATATGACCTGCGTTCATCAAGTATCGACTATCAAATTCTAAGATTTTGCGCAATTCATGTTTTCGTTGAGATAAAAGTTAATTCCAAGCTTTTTGAAACCACAGAAACCTTTTCTTGTCTTAAATTCAGATAGCTAGAGGAAATTATCAGAAGTATCAGAAAATATTTTTTGAGTAATAAATAAAAGCGAGAGAGAGACGAAAATCTATGGGATTAAAATTACGAAAAGAACCTGTAAAGAACGCCAAGCACTCTTAATTCACTATCACATTTCAAGCCCAAACATGGCTATTAAAAGAAAAAACAAACCAGCATTTTTGACGCTCGTCAGTTCTTTTTATAACAGTAAGTAAGTTGCCATAATTTGATCCGTCACTCTCCCAAAATAGTAAGAACCAATCGCCGAGCTGGAAAACAAGTATTTTAAGTTGTTGTTTTCTTGCAAAGACACATCGCATTGCTACATTTTCACATTTAGATAAATTGTTTTGCAGTTTTCGTCGGCGCCATCTGTGCACAAATGATCAAAGTGCTATTGAGGTGATGTTATCTTCGCAAGAATACAGATTAGATATCGCTACTAGATATTCGAATCGACCACAGAGCCTCTCCTTGAATTCCGCACAGAACGTTATAACACTCATATTACCAAATTTAAAAATTCTCGACGTTGATTTTATGAAGCTTAAGCCAGTATTGCAATCCGGCAGGCCTTGCCCATAAACGTGGCCATCTAACTCCAGTTCTAAGTTTCTGGTTCCTACAACCGGATCAAAGCATTGGAAAGGCCGCGATTTTGGCCATGTGTGGGAATGCATTGGCCTAAAGTTATATTTTTTCTTAATATAGCAACGATATAAACTACAAGATCAAGGTACAGTTGGTTAGCACACCAAAGTTCAAATGAGCTCGGATCAGTTCTCTTCAGTTGTATATCCCCAAATAATAATATGGCAAACAGTGCGTGACTTGTTGGGTTCCGGTTCGTTACTCTCACACCCTATTTCCGTTCAAGCTAAAAATATTCCTGGCATCAGTTCAAGCTGGCAATTTCTTTTCACTAGGGTCAACTTTGTTTTGCTTTTTGTCGTGTTATAGCTTGATTCGGAACCGAACTACGGCTGCGTGTAAACAACCACTGTGCGCTTTGACCCCGTACCAACAGCCCGCCGACTGTAAGTATTAACCTCTAACAGTTGAAACAAGACCTTTTATTGCAGCCAATGTTAAGTTTCTGATATATTGCAACTTCGCAAAATGGTAATAACTCAGTGATATTTGATTTCACCAGTGTCGAACCATTTTTGGATCTAATCCGCAGAGATTCGGTTCTCGTGGGAGGTTAGTATTCCGTCGGAGCGTTTCACCGCATGAGTAGGAAAAGTAAGAGGAAATTGAACATCAGCACTCAGCGAAAAGAGTTAGACTATACAGAGAAAAACCGGCTTGAACGATAAGTTATCCAGATATAACAGAGCAATAATTTTGCATTTTCTATAGTTTTTACTCGAATAAGAAGACCAACTAAAATACAAAATGTTGCGAGTAAGCAATTTGCTCTGTGAATGTTGCTGAGTAGGTTAGAAATTTCCACTTGCCGGTACAAAGAGTTTTTCGTTTTTCAACTGTGATCGTGATTGTAAGCCACTGTAACTTTAAGCTCTGTTGTGACTTGACTTCCCATTACAGCCGCACTGTAACTGAAATAGAATGTAGACTTTTTCCCCTCAGTATGTGATTTTACAAGATCCGCCATAAGTCATCAGAATATTGATATCATTCAAACTATTTTCGTGGACCTAGTCTCAGCTGCTTCCGTTTTAAGATAAATATAATGCCGACAATAAAAGCAAATTATAAATTCCACTCAGTTTGCTAGCGTTATTTAGTCTGTCAAATGAGTAGAAGTTCCGCACAGAGCCGTATTTTGACGGGGTTTAATCCTGCAAGGGGATTGTTCTATGATACCAGCTGGACATGTGCCATGACAACAGCAGCTGATTTCACTGAAAAAAAAAACAACAAGCTGTGACACAGCCACTGAACATGTTCTCTACAACATACAAGGCTCAAGTTTGTCCGCTGAGCCATCGTCAAGGCGAACTGATAAAACGTCCAGAAAAACTGAAAATAGCTTAAGCCAGTCTCAAATTTTCTCAGCGAATGGTAGAATATTGATTTACAATTCATCCGATTCTCTCGTAAACTCCGACGTGAAAAAGTAAAATAACAGTTTTGGTATCATAAGATTCCTCCGAATTTCCAATTGTTTGGATTCTTCGTGTTCTATTATTCGATTCTTCAATTTGACCACAAATATTTCTCTTTCTTTTGACTATACAAGTGCCAGAAAAGCCAATTCTGGCATTGGATAATATCTAGAAGCTAAAAGGCCGCGTACAAAGGGAACATTTTGTGACAATATCGGATGCAATCGGCAGAATACAAGTGGGCTTGGTGGTTATGCAGTAGTTTAATACGATTTAACTGAACATCCATGGTTGCTAGAGATCACTAGAAAAATTCCTTTTATAATGATGCTTTTGAATACGAAGAGACGTTGAGAGGAATATTCTAATTTAGACGACAGATCTTAGCCAGATGCCTGAACTATTGTAGCCTGTGAGTACCGATCTATACGGCAAAAGGTGGCGAATATTTTACAAAATCCTGCCATTTTTGTACTCTTGTACATTGTATGTAAAAGTTCATCGCAAAAAGTAAGCACAGGAATATTGGAAACATTTGCTTACTTAACTAAATTTCACAAATAGTGAAATTCTTCCAAAACTTTATTTTTAATAGTAGTTTTACTTCGTCAATTGGGGGTTGTCCCACTCAACAATTCCCACATACTGCGGGCTAACTGGCTATAATTTTGTTTGATAACTACAGTTTTGGTGTGGGGGTCTGTCCCCACAAGTTTATTTATAAGTAACAGATAAGAATAATAGGGGTTTTATTCCCGGTTTCTTTATTTATTCCTTTGTTACTATTGGATTATACAAATATATAAATCAGTAAATCTGAGAAGGAAACAAGGGTTTTGAAAAATCTTAAGATTTGCTCTACAACTGCCCCTGCTCAAGGAAAAAGCGTTAACCTCACATTGTAGACTGGCTAAAATGCTATAACGTAAAGCACAGAAAGCATGAAATGGCACTGGTTTGATATTTGTGATAAGTCAAATACTTTAGTGGTGAAAAGTACAATCAACACCGTCGTTATTTGCATTTCGTTAAGTCGAAATTTCTGTAGCTTGTGTTCTCTTCAACACAATCACAACAAAAGGAATAAAAGCACGACGAAGCTAAAAAAATACAAATAGTTCTTAAGGCTGTTCGCGCCCAAAATGTTTCCTGCAACAGACTTTTTAAAACTTGCCTTGCAGTAAGGTAAAGATCAACTTTTGCAAAAAGTAAATAAAATGGGGGGGAGTCGCCGTTCTCGTTTTCAAAATACGGCGCATTGAAACTTTGCGTTTTTAGATCGACAAAAACATCAGTGCCGTTCATGCCCACTTGCACACAGGACGGCAACAAAGAAACTTCACAGCTGTGTGTCCCCGGCCAGCTTTTTGGATCGAGACCCAGCTGTGCTCCAAGTTTCCGTAACAGAATTTTTAACGGGACAGGGTTAATAGCCCAGTGCTTAACCCCCAATCTGGTGGGGCAAAGGATCAATCTAAGTCTTGCCGGGTTGCTGATCCGGCCACAGGGATAGTACCTTTTCAGAAGCTTTGTTATTTTAAGACGTTATCATCGTACGACCGTCAGCAATAAAAGAAAACTACATTAGTGAAATGTCAACGTACTCAATTCAGCACAACTAAGAAAATTTTTGCAACTGATATTGTTCGTTGAATGAAAAAAAAATCATTCGATAATACCATTCGAGAGTTTTCATTGGCTCAGCCATCATGGGTTATGAGCCCACAACCTCCACAACCTTTTTTACTTTTCTTACTCTTCTTTCTTGAGATATTCGAAACAACGAATAGTAGAAGAATAGTACAATTTCGCTGGAAGATGAAGAAATAATAACACGTCTGCCCCACAGCAGCTATGTTGACGAAGCAGTGCCGTAGCAAGGGGAGGGGCCGGGGGGCCGTGCCCTCCCCCCCCCGGTTTTTTTTCCCAAAAAGTAAAAACAGATCTTTATAAAATGTTGAAAATAAAATTTATCTCCCGAGAGGTTTGAAACATTAACATTTGTACTTCTTTCTTCATTTTTTAACGTAAGTAGGGTAATGCACAACAATATTAAACAGTGAAAAACTAAAAACAAACCAGAAATCGAACTAACTATGAACTTAGGGTGAAAGTTTCTAAAGAAACTGTTGTGCTGCGTCGGTGGGGGTAACAAGGTAATTTCGTTATATCAACTAAGTT
>OMLO01004520.1_pt1 | contig 11642 bp, 3 predicted proteins | sample 1674811 | NCBI WGS metagenome assembly OMLO01 (sample SAMN06265003, study PRJEB25207) | coral metagenome | isolation source: Coral host | place: Mexico:La Bocana,Puerto Morelos, Mexico | collected 2008-11-13 | reverse complement strand
CACCCCACCCACGCAATGCACTTGCACATGACAACGTCGCATAAACTTCAAATGATATCACATCCTCCCAACAAGAAAAAAATCAGTCAACACAGACAAAAACAGCATCCACTTACGCGAAAAAAAATAACGGTGGCGCCAAAATCGACAACCTTTCCATGCAATTGCGTCCTACCAAAAAGAAAATGTGACCCTTCCACACGAAATTGTTTTCTGAAAAAAGATCGATGCCCTTTGCAGGGCAAAATGAGCTTATGACGAAAAGCAAACGCAAATCATCGTATGTACTTCCATTGCGTGGAGCGTTTTCCAGCTCACGCAAATTTGATTACGGAGTCAAAAAAATACTTCATGTTTTATGGTGACCGTCTGGGTTTGTGGTGCCTTGTAGTGGGGGATAGATACCCATAAAGAGTGTTGCTGGGTGGGGGAGTAACCCAAGACAAAGGTGAGTATGATGATTGTAAGACGAAAACATGTGCTCCAGTGATGCTGTTGATGCTTGAGAAATGGAAGTGAAGTTACGAGTGAATATTCGACTATTACTGCAAGGTTTCATTACCAGGTTTAAGTTAAATACATCATATTTGTTTGGGATGATTTCTGACCACCTGTTTTGGATTCGATTGCACACGACCAAAAGTGGGGTTTTTCCCCCAATCACCTCCGAAACAAGCCAGGCTCCGGTGCAGGTAGATAGCTCAGGCCGGGCGGGTCAGCATGAGGTAGGTTGATGGTAGGCCCGTGAAGCTGTAGAGGTGTAAATTAGCGGATGAAAAAGAAGTTTTTTTTTGGAAACTAGTTGATGAGCCATGAAAGGATAAGGATCATGCCAAAGAAACCAATCAGTATTCATTCCGAATGAGAGTTTTGGATGTTTCCACTGATCATCTGAGATTTTCTACTTATAGCATTTGATACGATTTGTGCGATGGACACAGATAAAGCTGTAGTTGTAGTTATCATGATGGTAGCTTCAAATTGTATGGATAGGGGTCAAACCTATCTAATACTCATAGATCAACCGCAATAATTCTGTCAGCAATTGGGTACAGCCGGCAATGAGCCACATGAACTGATTAGATGTAGCTCATCTTAGTCGCTACCTTTTGGTTGTAATCTTAGTTTAAAGGAGGCAAAAAAGCAAGGCATACGGCATACTGTACTGATTCGATATGAGCACTTCAAAAACCAAAAGTAGAGTTCTGGAATGTGAGTTCTGAAACGATGTGGCATTCTCGACTTTGGTAGATATGTATTTGTAGATTCTTCATTAAGTTCTGGGAACCAAATCCTTACGTTCCCAGGTGGGTCGCGGGCCCATGGTCGAAGGGAACTCCGACAGAGATCTCCACTGGATGATAGGTGCAGTCTTGGCAGTTTGTTTGAAGCTGCACAAACAAGACAAACACTTTCATCTTTGGGTTTCATTTTGAATCTAACTTTAGATCTCACACCTCAAATCGATCTTTTGGATATTCTTTGCTGCCTTAAATCCATATGAATCCTTATAGAAATCTATGGCTTGTTCATCCCTTGATCATTGAGAGAGCATGCCACATTTGCAGGGCCAACCAGAAGGCTGACAGCCCATCATTGACAGGCAGGGCGTAGTGATGGGTTCGATCAGAATTGCACGAGGATGAGAACGATCTCTGATGCCGGATTGGTGACTAGTGACCGACGCCATCACTAATCACCTGTAGTGACTTTTTAACTCTTTCCTCTGGAAGACCAACCAAAGACTAGTGGCTACTAAACAATGGCTACTGTCACTATCATCATAAGTGATGTCAGTATTATGATGACCATATTCACTATCATCATTATCATGGTTCATTATGTTCAATCATCATCATCCATTATGATCAATCATTATCCGTTTTGTTAAATCCAGACCTGTTCTCAGCATTTCCTTCCAAGGTGACTTTAGCCCGGTGGAACATGACCCGAAAGCTCGCCCGGGAGACCCGGATACTCCAACCAACTTGTGGCAGATCCAATGAAGCCGACGTTTGTACACCTTGAAATTCAAAGTTTTGAGTTTTCTTTCCGGAGTTAGGCGAGGTAGCATTTTCGTATATTTTGGTGGGGTTCTTTCCAAACCATCGAGTCAGAATTCTTAATGAGGCAATCTATCTATCTAACTGCAATCCTGGCTGGCGAATGGTGGGATCTTATTTTTCATCACTTGTGCAACATGGAATCCTTCTATAACTGGGTCATGTCTTTCATTTTCATTAAATGACCAGGGTGAAATCATCACTGTTCACTTTTCGCAGACTCCAACAATTAAGATTGTGCAACATCCAACTCGGAGAGAATTTTGCCGCCCGCAAACTAACCGGACCTGCCATTTTTTTTAAAGGCAAACTAGATACCGCAACATTTGCTTGTTTCACCAATGGCCGTTTGCTTGGAATGATCCAATTCACAGTGCAGACTGAGGTATTGCCTTCACTTGGCCAAAAAATTGGCAGCCTTGTCAGATGGGATATCGTCGACTTGCGCTAGGTCTGCTGGTGGCCTGGGGAACTCAGGTCGTTTGATGGGCGGAAGACATGAATTCACTGCGTGTGTCGTGAATCTCGTGAATCTATCCTCAGTGGTGATCTGGATTTCTTCTACCTTTTGGGGATGAACAACCACCTGGGGATGGACGAAACCCTGCAAACCAATGGTTTAAAGCACTATCCTCAACTGGTACAGGCCTTTCACTGGAATTTCGGTTGATTTGTAAAAGGACCCGAGCCTTACATTACTGTAACCCTTTTTATTGCCGGAATTCATGTTAACAAACCCTGTTTTCGTTTTGGGGAAAGGATTACTCCATTTTGCAGGATCGGTCCTCTAGGTGACCCAGCCAGAATCGTGGTAGATTTTTTGGTGTGTGAACTGTCGTTGTTGTTGTTGTTGTTGTTGTTGTTGTTGTTGTTGTTGTTGTTGTGATGTGGGCCCCAAATCCATGCCTTTCTTACCAAAATCCACCATTTCCAAGAAGATGTTGGGAGGTTCCTAGATTTAAGGAATACCCATTTTGCGTCTCTTGTTTGCTTCTTTGTTCGGGAAGACTTCTTGAGATGGTGGATCTATGAGTATCTTCTGGTGGGGCTGGGACCTATTCGGGTTTGGGGCTATGACCAGGGTTTACTGTAGCTTCCCGAAAAGTGTGGCTGCAAAGATGCAGGGTCCAGTTATTTATCTCATTCTTGGACGCCGTGTGAAGCTTTGAGGCGGGATGCATTTACATGACAGCTGTGGAAGTAGCTTTTCAATTAGGCAGGGTGATGGGTAATTGGTTGGTGGAAAAAGGAAAGGTGGAAGATTGGTTGATTATATGTATATATATATATATACATGATTATGTATACGCGTATATATATACATATATCTATTTACGGATTTCTCAAAATGATGGCCACCACAAAAAATACTTCGAATGCTTGAAGAGCTGAATGGTTTTGGGTCAGTTTCCGAAATAGAAACGGTCAAAAAGTGCTCTCTCCAGAATCTGAGCATTATGTTTTTGATGTTTCATTCACGATGAACAAATGCAGAAAATGAAAAACTTGCTATGCCAACTCACTTCCTTTCTGTCACCTTGGTTTCAGGTGGTTTCTTTCACCTCTTTTCTCATTTTTTCTGGGTTTGAATTACGATGAACCGGGTAGCAACAGCTCCCTTCAAGGGTCGCCAAAAAGAACCCCAAATTCTGTTTGAAATGGTTATAAGTTAGAAGGAATTTCCTCCTGGCAGGTCCTGAACCTGAGTGGTTTGCATGACGCTTTGGCGATTTTCACACCTATGCAACCCCGAATTGGCGGCGCAACCGCATGGTTTGCCCGCCGGCTGGCTATTCCTTGAGGCAAACGTGACAAACAGAGAACGCAAGGGGATTTGGAAGCGTCCAATTTTTGGAACACACACTCACAGGGATTGCGGATTGTTGCAATCCAAATGATTTGGCAGAATTGTATGGGGAGTGGCTGGCAATCCTTAATTGGCTGAATTTTCTCCGTTGCAATTGTCAGTTCTGCAGTTCTGGCAGCTGTCTTTGGGGATCAAATTGCCTGAATGTTTTATCATTAATTTGACTTGATGCGAGACAGTGGGGCTCTCTTTGTGGGGTCAACGAAACTGGGCCTAGACATTTAAGCTTTGGATGCTTAAAAACCCAGACGCCAAAATATCAGGAAGCTTTCGTGGTTGGGTCTCAAATCCATGGGTTTTTCTTCCTGTTGTTTTGGCATCTCACTGGATCCATTTTACCTCCACCTACTGATCTGATCGGTGGTTTCGTTTCGTTGCACACTGCGGGACGTGAAAGGAAACGTGCAGCAAATTAATGCCGGCCTGTTTTTGTTGGGAGGTTTTTTTTTTTTTCCCTGGAAGATTAGAACAAGAATCTATAGTACTACTGTATAGACTATATGATTCATATATATATATATTGTATTATATTATATTATATTATAGGGCCCAAGAACACCTCTCCAGCGAGGATTGCTTGTAGGCCCCACGACACGTGTTTGTCGACTGCACCTTGTTAGTGCTTGATAGTGCTTGGCGGTGGCAGCTGGACCCATCGCTTTTCTACCCCGTGCGGTGTTTGCTTGATCTGGATTTTGGTGGCTGCTTTGGTGGCCCTTCTTTTCACTTCTAATTGCAAGGTCACCATCCCCTACTTGGCACCGTCGTCTTCGGGCCAAAAGATCGAGGGCGAGACGGCTTATTTGGAGCAGAAGACTGCAGACAAGGGAGGCGCGAATCACTGGGAAGGTGAGGAGAGCTTTGAGCCTACTTGCACGTCATCATTCCAAACCCTGCTATCTCGAGATGTACAACCAGAATTGGGGTCAGAATATGCAGTGGGGAAGTTGGTCTCCACAGTATCCAAAGCAGAGTCGCCCGCAACAGAGGCGCTCAAGGGATGGGGGCGATCGTGGAAAGGACAGAAAGAAAGAAGAAGGAGTCGCACGTCCCTACGACAGTTCTGCACCGCCATCATCGCAGCCACAGTCTTCATCTGGCAGTGCGGAATCACAATTCATGAAAGAGTTCATGGAGATGGCGCGAGAGAACAAGATGCCTATCCCGGAGAGGTTGCAGAAGCTGCTGCCGGATGGTACAAAAGATGCCATCAGGGATCAGCAGAGGAAGTTGAACCGTCATCGAAATGTGGTCAACAAGATCGAATCCAAGAAGAAGGCGCTGGAGATGGACAAAGAAAGATGGTCCAATTGGCTGCAGGAGATGAAGGAGCAGATTGTGAAGCAGCGCGGCAACTTCGAGGAGAATCAGAAGAAGCTTCTGAAGGAGCTGGAAGCCCTGGAAGAAGAGGAGAAGAAGATACGAACCCAGGACACCAAAGAGGAAGAAGAAGAAGAGGATCCAGACCATGCGAATGTCGAACAGATGCTGGACGCCTACATGGAAGAGGTGAAAGATGGAGAGGACAAGACCCCTACACCCAAGTTGACTGGGGTTCCAGCAGCAGGGTCCACAGAATTGAAGGAAGCACTAGAAGTCATGCAACAGCAGATGGAAACGCGATACCAGGAGAAGTTGCAAGCACAGCAACGTGTCTGGGAGGAGAAATGGACCAAGTTGCAGATTGCCCAGGTCGTGGAGCTATCGGATGGAGAAGGCACAGCACCTGGAGAACAGGGTGTGCAGGGCCGAAGAAGGAATGCCGTTGCACCTTTTGGGGTGCAAAGAGCGAAGGCCACACATGCTTCCTCACCTTATGGCAGGACCAATACCATGGAAGGCTTGGACGAGGAAGAGAGGAAGGAGGCCGAGCAGAAAGAGAAAGAGAGGAAGAGAGACCAGAAGGATCTGGGATAGCCTACAAAGAGGAGAGTATGAGCCACTGCAGGAGCGAGGACGGTGTGGTGTCACATAGTCCTCATCCTGACCTTTGGCAACCCCTGCTTCTACGAAGTTGGAAGCACAATCCCTTTTTGACTCTTTGGGACAGGATCCAGCTTTTCTTTGCTATGGTCTTGGGAGATTTGATCCTTTTTGGGATCATTGTGGTTTTCATGATCGCTATGCATCGTGAGAAGAGGTTATGTGGCTTTCGAGTTGGAGGACACCTGCACTTCAGGAAGGAGAAGATTCAGAAGGTTTCTCGTGGGAGTGGGAGACCTCTTTTCTTTCTCTATCTGATCATGTTCCCGCAGGTGACCCTTGCCAATTCACACGGTTTTGGAGCTTATGATGATGTTGGATTACAGGAGAGTGAAGATTTCTCTATGATGGCAAGATCGGAAATTGCTTGGACACCACCAGATCTTCCCTCACAACATCAAGGTAGGATGGGATCTCCTTCCCATGCTTCGTTGAGTGGAGAAGGAGATGGAAGCCCACGCAGTGAACCTGGTGGGCATGGAGAATTGGGCGAGAGAATTGAGAGGGATAGAAGACAGGAGGATAGGTTCTATCAGCTGGCTTTTATCTTCACGCTGAATCCAAGCACCCATACATGGGCGCACTATTGGACTATGCATCAGCAGATTGCTGACACCATTGGTGAGGACAGGGATAACGTGATTGCGGTTTTCAATGTCAACTTTCTACCGAAGGATCTCGAAGATTTGGAGACACCAGCGATCATTCCTGTCAGAGCAAGAGATTTTGCACATGGTAGCTTCTTTGTCTACATCTTGGTGGATGTGGAAGCTCACGAGGACCAGAACAATGATGCAGTGCTCACTAAAAGATTTGCTTCCAGTTTTCCGTCTCAAAGAACTCGTCACCAAGCCCTACAGTCACTTGGTGTGGTAGAGCTTTGTCGTCTGCATGATGATCGTTGTCTATTATGGCTTGATGGACAACCATGGAAACAGGGAGATGTGACATTGCATCAAATCAACAATGGTGCCTACATCAGATGTGTGCTCCCACCACCAACTGAGGAGTGCAAAGATATGTGGACGGACATTGTACATGGAAGAGAAGAAGTTACAGAGGAGCAGGCCATGGACGATGTGTCTATGATGCAACGACAGCAGGGACCACAAGAAGAAACACCAAGTGTGGTTCTAACCAAAACAGCTTGTGTTCTGGCTATTGGTGATGATTTCATTGAGGTCTCACTGGAAGACTATTCTGGTACGGTCGCAGGGGCTCTATGCGAACAATGGGGCTTTGCTATGGAGGACATCAATGACCTGCATGAAGTGTTGGAGCCCCCACTACATATGCAGAAGCCAGGAGAGATCGTCTTTCTTTTGGAACTTCATGGGGATCGAGCAGAGAGACTTTTTGAGGATGACAGTTTTATTCTCACGGAGCTCACAATCTATAGTACACCCACTGGGAGGAAGTCTATCATCAGAAGGGTCATGTGGGCAAGGAGATATATGCATCGACATCAAGTTCATAGCTTGCTGAAGACAGAGGCTTTTTGCAGTAGACCCAACACAAGGGAATGTGTTATCATGCACAACAACAGAGTGTGGATGGCTGAGGATCGTTCGGCCCATAGGGTCAGCCATGGGGATTCGATTTGCATTGAAGCTTTTGTTCAAGATGTCTCTCTTACAGAAGCAAGGCAAGAGCTTGAGAGATTTGAACACCATGAGAAAAGAAGGAATATTTATGCAGCCGATGTGGAAGAGGAGGCTAGAAATGATACAGAAGAGGACCAGGCGAGAAGCAGGTCTAGAGAAAGAAGAACTGTAGAAGGGTGTGATGAACCTGACGGTGAGGCACTGGGCTCTGAGGAGGTCTCACCCTGGGACCTTGCCGATTCAGGGGAGCACGTTGGTGAACAAGGAGAGGAAGAGCACAGTCTTCTTCAGCTATCGGCTAACAAGGCTGGCAGGTCGGTACATGTTGATCCTTTCCGTGAACTTGCGCCACCAGGGAATCCTTCCGTAGTGAATCTTTCCCTGGCTCCTTTGTCTCAGTGCTCAGAACGGAGTTCGAGCAACGCACAGGACGTTACCCGGAAGTGGTGCGATGAACCAATTTTCATTGGAGATGCGTGTGATGACGAAGTTGAGGAGGTACAGCATGGAAATGGGCAATATGACGTACAGCTCGGTACGACCACGGCACCCTTTGACTTTTTGAAGCTCTTGCAGAGATGGGATGATACACCACTGCATCTTCAGCTTCCGGCAAATCTGGAGATGACACCTATCACCAGACAGTTTGTCATGAAGAGCATTGCAGGTTGGAACGAAGGTGTACATGAGCTTCACATCTATACGGATGGCTCATACAGACCGAAGGAAGATGTTTCGGCCTTTGCTTTCGCGGTCTTTGGTTGGAACAATGAAGCTGTAGAAGGAGAAAGAAAGTCCACTTTCATTGGCTGGTTTTCAGATGTGGTGACCACGGATAGTACTGAAGGAAATTTCTTGGGTGCAGAAAAACACTCTGCACTTGAGGCCGAAGTCTCCGCTCTTACGATGGCACACATTTGGCTTTTACAGAGCGGCTGTGTGCAGCCGGTCAAGTTCCACTTCGACTCTTTAGTTGCCGGCTATGGGGCCTCGGGCCAATGGCGGGTGGAAGAATCAAACAGTCAGTTGAGGAAACTTAGACAACTGGTACACTTGACAGGGAAGATCAGGAGAAGTTTTCCCACAGAGTACCTTCATGTAAAAGCACACAGCAGCCACCCATGCAACGACCTGGTGGATTGTTTGGCGAATCACAGGATTGAGGTAGGAGCTCAACAAGGAATTCTACCCAGCTGGCATCCCCTATTTCAAGCAGACAATCAAGTACTTGACTGGGCTTGGTGGTACTTTATGGCTTGGAGTGGAGACCCGTCGATTCCCAGACACCCGGATGGTTCTTTTGGATGGAAAGAAGGACACATTAGACTCTCTATGAAAGGAGTCAAGTCAATTGAGAATGGATCACATCAAGTTGGTGGTCCGATTTGCCTCAAGCTAAATCTGGCAACATACAACGTGATGACGCTGAGGCAGAACTACTTTGGTCGGCAGGAAGAGCAGGACGGAGAAGATTGGAAGAGTGCGCTGTTGAGAAATCAATTTGAGTGCAAGCAACTTCATGTGATAGCTTTGCAAGAGGCCAGGTCAAAGAGTAGTTGCATGCTCAAAACGTCAAACTACCTACGACTGATAGGCCAGGCACAAGAAGGACATCACGGATGCGAGTTGTGGCTATCTGTCAACCAGCCTCTGGGATATCTTCAGGATAAGCCGATTGCTTTCGATGAATCTTCGACAGTGGTGCTTTTTGATTCCCCAAGGCTGTTGGTGGTGCATGCACATCCGATGGGGCATTCTCTGATCTTCTTTGTTGTACACTCACCACATGACGGCTCAGATGATGAGGCTAAGAATGCATGGTGGGACTTATTGGATCAGCTCATCCAGAAGTATGGTGCTTTGGGGCATATTTTCTGCATGGGTGACTTCAACTCGAGGATTGGAGAATCAGTAGAAGGATGTGTTGGCGAAAGACTCTGCAGCAGTACATCTGACAACGGACGACGGATGATCCAACTAATGGAAAACCAGCATCTGTGGGCACCTTCCACTTATGGAGCGATTCATGCAGGCGAGGACTATACTTGGACTCACCCGAAAGGTAACCAGGCCAGGCTGGATTACATTCTTTGCGGGCTCACGGACGACCTCTTTGTGGACTACAGCTATGTGGACTTTGACTTGCAGTCCTCTCTGACAGTTCGGGATCATGAGCTGGTTATCCTGCAAGTGAGGATCTACAAGGAAACGTCCAAGATTCGAACCCAGAAGAGGAGGCAATACGATTGGACCCTGATGCAAACTGAATGGGGTAAAGAACAGTTGCAAGAGCTGGTCAAGAGACTACCAGATGTCCCATGGGAAGAAGACGTCCATGTACACTGGCAGATTTTGGAAGATCATCTCCATGCTAGTCTACAAGAGTATTTCCCATGTCCGAAGAAGCCGAAGAGGATAGATCTCTTCTCCGACAAGACAAGATGCCTGCTGAAAAGAAGGAAAAGAAGTAAGGAAGGTCTGCTGGAGTGTGATGGTGCAGAACGGTCTATTTGGCTTAGAGGTGCTATGAGGGCGTGGCACGACAACATGACATTGGTCGACAATGGACGCAGATATTTTCTGGAATTGGCAGGTGTGGAGATGGCAAGAATTCTCTTCTTGGCTCACTTCAGATCTGCATCGAAGGCGATGAAGTCACAGATTAAGGTTGACAAAGCTGCCTACATTGAAGGAGTGGTCTCCAAGGCCAATATGGCTAGAGGCTCTGATGTCTTTCATGCTCTGAAGCCTTTGAGGATAGGAGGCAGAGCGAGAAGATTTGGTATTCCCCCCTTGCCGGGTTTTGAGGAAAATGGTGAGCCAGCACGAGACGCCGGAGAGTCGGACTCTTTTGGAGTGCTTTTTCTCGACATCAAGTCAGCTTACTATAGGGTTGTCCGTCAGCTTCTAACAAGCAGAGGTGATGATTTAGACTACGACATACCGGAAAATGAGACGACAGATTTTTCAGAATCGTCTTCTTGGACTTCAGCGCAGAATCTCGCTGTTTCGCAGTCTGATTATGCCGATTTTCGAATACAATCTGGGTACATGGGGCCCTTTGCAGCAGGGATTTTTGCAACTTCCTAGCCCACAGGAGCTCCTACACGGATCACGACTCCGATACTCATTGTCTTTGTATGGTTCTGCACCAGCTTCGCTGTGGACCCTGATAGGATGTGAGGGCAGGTGGTTGTCGTGCTGGAGAGAAGCTCAATTGTGGTTCTTGGATCAACTTCGAGGATATGGACCTGACAAAAATGGCAATGATTGGAGACCGGACCTTCATTCTTGGGGACTCCAGAACCATAGAGGGATGAAGAAGTGGATCCGACGTGCTGAGGAGGTGTGTCAGCTCAACCATGCTCGATGGACAGAGTGGAGAGAGTGGCACTTTAACACGCTGCATGAGATGATCGAGCAAGGTCTTCAGGCTCAGATGCCGTGGCCGGACCTTCCCTTGGATCAAGGGGAGAAGAAGGAGGCGTGCCTTCGATGTGGAAAAGCTTTTCCGAGCAAAGCAGCGTGGTCTGTTCACGCATTTAAGGTACACGAAAGGATGAACAGAGCTCGTGGCCTGATTGGTGGGTCTCGATGTGAGGCCTGTGAGAAAGAGTTCCACACGAGCACCAGGTTACAGCATCATCTATGCAACAGTCGAAGATGCTATGATCAGCTTCTACTGGCGGGACAGACTTTCGACACGGTTTTGCCAGGGAAAAACAATACCAAAGAACAAAAGATGCCTGACTTTGCTCTTCCACCAATGAGGAGTGAGGGACCACGTATTCAAGCATTGGACCATGGTTTGAGAGCAGATGGTCCTGACATTGATGACGAACTTGCAGAGACCATCACAGATCGACTCCTGGCTTTAGATGAGGACACACCATTGGAAGACTGTGTGGACGAGATCAAGAAGGCCTTGCAGACGTCATGCAACTGTTTCAGTGAGGTCAGACGCACACTGACCTTTATGAAGGACACTTTTGACAAAGAAGAGATGGATCCAGGATGGAGGGTCCCCAAGAATCGCCTTGGAGTTGCCCTGGAGCTGGCGGTTAGGAGGTGCAACCTGAGATGGTTCTTTGAGGATGAGGAGCTGTACCAGGACCCAAATGATCA
>OMLO01004519.1_pt1 | contig 11643 bp, 4 predicted proteins | sample 1674811 | NCBI WGS metagenome assembly OMLO01 (sample SAMN06265003, study PRJEB25207) | coral metagenome | isolation source: Coral host | place: Mexico:La Bocana,Puerto Morelos, Mexico | collected 2008-11-13 | reverse complement strand
ATAAACCCACACACAACCCACAATCCCTCCATTTGCTCTGACGAAGGGCTAACGCTCGAAACGTCAGCTTTATAACTTGTTATGGTGGCCAATTTACATTTTCAACTTAGTTGATATAACCAAATTACCTTGTTTAATTACCCCCACTGACGCAGCACCACAGTTTCTTTAGAAACTTTCACCCTTTAATTTTAGAACTGCGTGTTCGGGCAAGCTTTTGTTTACCTCAGCAGATATTTAATTTTCCTTTAAATCTTTGAATTCGCATGGATGAAACTGCCAAGAATTCACTTCAATTGCCTAAACCCACAGCAGATACTCACAAAATCCAAGATAAATTAACGACCGTGGGTTCTGGCAAAAAAACTTGCAAATTAAGACTACAGTATCTTATTTGTCACAAAGCAAAAGTGAAAGCTGCAACATCGGCACATTTTATCTATTCTTAGCGTATCTAAAATTATCTTCAAATCTAACACTTCGATAAAACCGAAAAAAAAATACTCTATACACATTAAGAGAAAAATATATTTTTCTTCAAGTTGACAGTTTTAAATCTTAAACCACTTACACTTAAGACCAGCAACATATTGGCACTATTTTATTTGAAAACAAGCATATAGTGGCCGGCCAATATTTAGTGTAAAGGTGAAACTTGCACAAAGTCCAACTTGAGGGGGTGGTGATTTTCAAAACTAGACAAGAAAAATGGAGTTAAAACAGCTGGTGACAGTTAGTAGTCGAGGGTCAGTTCATCTAGGGTGATCAAGTTTGATATTATGGCATATCATGTGACCTGGCTAACCCTAAACCTAACTTAGACCTGGCCCTGAGCTAAGATACTACCCCCCCCTAGAAATTGTTATAACCCTAAACCCTAACCTAACCTGAAAACCTTAACCTTAACCCCGGTTTTGAACTACCCCTATGTCCAGCTTTCGCCGGGGGGTGCCATAAACAATGGTCAGGTGACCTCCAGTTTTCTTACTTAAAGGAAACAATATATGTAGCATTTTCCTGTATTAATGTTTCAACAGCTTCTGGTGAATAAATATCACAGGTTGTGTGACACACTTTGGCCAAGTGGAGGTTTACATCTGCTCACCAACAAAAAAAAAAAAACCCCGTGGAGAGCAAGAACCGCGCTCGGCCTATAGCCACGCGGTTAACAAGAAGATCTTTTAAATCTAATAAGTGCGCTTGTAAAATTTAAATGTATTTTTAGCACTTCTGTTGCAATGCAGTGCACATTTCAAAGCAGTCCTTGATGATTCACTGAGTACTATAGACACCACATCACTTGATCAAAACAAACTGTATTATTTGCACTATTGCTCTGCCTGTTGTTACATGTACATCACAAAAGGCACTCGCATCTTCCTGTTACAGTTTTGGAATTTGATATCGTTTTTACCTTTAACTGGCATCTCTACATGTATCTTACCCTCCTGATGATTTTTTACATAGTTCTAAGTGTCTAGAGCTACTAAGTGTCTAGAGCTACTTCTTTTCTAAATGAACTCAAACATCTTCGGCAAAAATGTCTCTTTCCATTATAATTAGCAACCTGATGTATTAATAATTTTCTGATACAGTCATGTACCTAATATATGACAACAATGAGTATTATCATCTCTGTCTGATATTAATAAGAGATGAATAATCTTAGATTTATCTATATCTTTTTCACAGGTTCTTCCAACCCCAAAACCTTCTCTTTCATCATAGGTGATAACACAAATACCATAATCATTCTGCTTCTCAAATTTATCAATCTCTTTTAAAGAGACAGGAAAATCTATTCCAGTCCAATTAAACTTTTCTGAATTTCTCTCATCTCTTTAGTAAGTTGTTCTGGATGAACTTTTTTCCCATAGATGGCTACAGTTGTCGCCCATTTAAAACATTTGTGGTCATTTTGATTCTTAACATTAATTACCGCTTTTTTATGAGCTATAAAACTTGGAAGAGGAATATAACTGCTTCCTTTTAGTGGTTCATATAGAACAAAGTTAATGTCAAATCTTACAACATAGTCAAAAACCCATTGTGACTTTTTATTTTCAAAATTTTCAACCCTTTCAAGTAATCTTTCGGCACTAATATCAAAAATTCAGATACATGTAAGTTAGATGATTTAGTAATTATTTCTGCTTTTGTAGGCAAATATCCATTATTTAAATCTACTGCCCCAGTTGCAGGGTCTTCATGTTTAAACTGGCAAGTGAAGATAAAGCTTACTTTACTTGGCTTCTTTTCTCCTTTAATTAAATTGAGAACTTGTGGTTTAATTCTATGAAGATAACTTTTTGGATCTACACCTTTTTCTCCATCTATCTTTAAATTTTTTAATCCTCCGTTTAAGACAGATGTTTCTTCAGGATTCTTGTTTTTTCTTTGTAAAGGTGAAAGTCTTATTGTTTTACGGACTCTTGGTTTGGGTATTGGCTGGACTCTTCTTGGAGCAGAGGTGGGTTTTTCAGGCTGCTCTTCTAATTCCTCTGTCCTTCTAACTAACCCATTAAATTGTTCATTTAGATCTATGTTTAGAATGTTGAGAAAAAAGTGAAGTTTTCTTTGAAATTTTTTGGAATTCTTACTTTTTAAAGTAGCAACTGAAACTAATCGTAAACGAAGGATTCTAACACTTATTTAACATAAAAGAACTAATTTGTCTGAAGTTACAGCTCAACCTGACTACTGGTACTTTGTCACGTAATTCATCACCTCATACCAGAAAGAACTGAACAGATACTGTCACTAATGACAACTGTAAACGTAACAATTGTAAATACTAAGGCCAAAAGAACTAATTTGTCTGAAGTTACAGATACTGTCAATAATGACAACTGTAAACGTAACAACTGTAAAGACTAAGATCAAAAGAAGTTACAACTCATCATGACCTCATTATGACCTCATATCAGAAAGAACTCAATACATACTGTCAATAATTACAACTGTAAAAATGTAACAACTGTAAACGCTATAAAGACAATAAATATGTTCCTCGTGTGTAGTCACACTGTAAAAGTTCTTACTTGCCAATGTTTATTTGGTTTCTGTTACCGCTTATGCTCGTCCGACGTTTGAAATAATGAGACTGTCAACATCGTATGTCATGGAAATGTTCTCAACAAACAAAGTTCTTCTGCAATGTGCTTTGGTCCATTGATGACACATCGTGTTTTAAAATCCATGCAGGTATTTCATCACTCATATGTAGCGACTGCTCCTTCTCCGTGGTTTCTACTGTTACTGTGAGGTGTGTATGAACGAATACCTTTGTAAACAAATGCTCTAACCTTTCTGTTAATGTTCCTGAATCGTTCCAGAGTTCGTGGTATTCTGCTGGGTTCACGATCACGCCTAAGTACACGATAATGCTTGTGAAGGTTGTTCTTTGCATAATTAACATTGGATAGCTCATTTGATATACATGTGGCATGGTTCCCGATAGGTTCACTCAGAAATGTTCGCTCATAAATTGATCTCTCTTAAAGTCCGCAGAGCGGCCCTTTCAAAAAATGCTCAAAAACATTTAGTGTGGGTCTACCGAAAATGGTGTGTGCATTTGTATGTGGTTTGAGCGTAGAAGAAATCATAGTAGTCATGCTTGCTTTCACGGACAATGCTTGAGATAAATCCACCATTTTTTACCATGTGCTGATGTGCGTACTTGCGCATACGCAGAGACAACAAGCAGGGACGCAAAGGTGCGCAAGCGTTTTAAGGCCCAGACGGTGATTTGTGACTGAATGCAAACAAAAATGAGAGGCAATTTTAACTTTGGGCTCCCTTTGGGATACGCCCAAGTAATGAAGCATACTGTATATGCATACAAGTATACGTGTATTGGGCGGATATCCGTATACATATGTTTTGGTTCGGGTATATCTGAGCTGCACTGTATAGAACCAAAGATATTTTGGACATGCTTAGCACTTTCACTGTCACCATCATTACATATCTAGCTTGAATGAGAGTTTAGGTTTATGTAAGGACTGAGAAGATCCATGTAGTTTTTTTTATTATACAGATGTATAACAAAATTATTTGTACTGGGTTTTTCCCAAGTGTCACGTACTGTTGCTCCCTCCTGTTACCATCACTGACACCAATCCAATAGCCTACACACAGACATCTGCTACTTTCTGAGCTACCTACAACATCACTTTGAAAAACATATGCAAGTATTACACTCTTAAAGCCATTAAAACCATTCATTGATGGAAGCTCACCTGCTTTGCTTCATTATGGCCTGTCTGTGACTCATGTCTTCCCATAAACTTTTCATTATAATAGAGATGTGATACCGTATACTGAACTTGTCATAAAACTCATTTGAACTACCAGTTGTTTCTACATCTGTAGAGCAAACATAAGAAAAAATCAAGAATGTTGTATTAAAGGGCTTTCAAAATTAATTGTTTACAAGGTAGGAGGTTAACAGGAGGATCAAAAGGCAGGACTATATGGTTTTAAGCATACTTACTGTACCACTGGAAGTTACCACTTCTTGTCTCGTTTCTCACAAGATGCATGTTGTTCTCTAAAGATGAGTGTGTTGTTTATCTCAAGACACGTCTTGTTTCTCTGGAGAGTGGTGTCTGGTTTCTCTTGAGACACATCTCATTTCCCTTAAGAATCACTGAAGTGATTCTCAAGAATCACTGAAGTGTTTAGCATATGAAGAAATCAGTTGATATTTTACAAGTATTGTTCACAGCAAGTGAGACTTATTACCAGTCGTCTCAAAAATTGTTGAAAAAATTATTTGTCATCAACATGTTTATATTTAGAATAATAAGCTCTTGAACACGTGCCAATCTGGCTTTCGATCAATGCACAGCATGACTGAATGACTCTAATGGTCCAATCACAACTATGCAGAAAGATTCCTCAGCAATCGGTGCTCTGAAGTGCATTAGGTCCCTCATTTCTCAATCCACCACAGTACAGATATATAATACTTCAATCCAACCTCATTTCGATTACTGTGCCCCCGTTTGGGATGGACTGAATTCTTATCTATGTGGGAAACTACGACAATTGCAAAACCGAGCAGCTAGGGTTATTTTGCAAGCCTGTGAGGTAAACTCAATCCTGCTTCTTGAAATATTGAAGTGGGACCAGCTATCATTAAGAAAAAGAAAGCATAAAGGTATAACGATGTTTAAGTCCCTCAACAGGGTTAGCCCCAGGGTACTTACATGAATTATTCAGTAAGAGACGCACAGTACTAGTTATTTGAAATGTAGCTTTAGCTACTGTCGAATTCTTAACCACGCACTCGAAACATTTGATTCCCACTCGGCAATCTTGTACATCAGTTTTATAGTTTTTTTTTATTTTTGCATATGATTGAAACTAAAATACTATTTTCATTACTGAGGACTTTTTAATCAAGTTTAAATAAAAGATCTACTACTACTGCTGCTACTGCTGCTACTGCTACTGCTACTGCTACTTCTACTGCTACTACTACTTTAGAGATGGGTGAATCAACCCATAATGCAAATCAGAAATGCAAGGCTTCAAGTATAAACGCAAGCACACTGCAGATTCTCGAAGCCAATTAAAATGCTGATCACCACTTTCATATATGTAGTATGTTATTTACATCTACAGTACCATTGATGTTTAAGAATTCTGGCTTTACAATTACAAGTTAGGCTACTCTAAATAAACAAATGGAATGTTGATTGTGTCTCAATCTTGCCACATGAATGAATTAACCTTCAAAGCAATTTACAAATGCAAGTTTGTAATACTCAACACTTACAATGTACCTCACAGTATTTGACTACTAGCATTACAATTCAAACCATTGGTACTTACAGTGCATTTGTGACAAAGAAGACATAATTATCTTGAGAGAAATGAGACTCGTCTCGAGAGAAATGAGAAGTGCCTTGAGAGAAACAAGACACGTCTTGAGAGAAATGAGACATGTATCGGAAGAAAAGATTGGGCTCGCGAGATGATGGTAACTTACATTTGAGCGGTACTGTATTTCAATCAAGAAAATGTACCTGTATAAAAATTCATTAGCGCTGGAGCTAAATTCCCCGTGGCCAATGGATGGGAGAGTATCATTTCGTGAATCTTTGAGGCCACTGGTTGAATGTGTGGATTCATAACAAACAGCACCTGAAACAAAACACAGCAAATATTGTTATGTGTTTACAAATCACGGACAATAGTTCTATGCATTAACTGTTTTTGCTTGGCTGTTATAATTATGCTGTGTTATTAGCTTGACTTAAATTTGTTTACTTTATTGATCAAAGCCCTTTTCTTGGGGAATTGCTTAGGGCTATAAAGTAAGAAAACAAGCATTTATTCAAGAAAAGAGAAGCTGTACCTATTGTGACTAGGGGATAACTTGTGCAGAGGAATCTTAGCTAATGATTACATTTTAGATCATTATCAACTTACTTTCAAAAACTGCAAAATTTCCTGGTGGCAAAACGGCTGAGGCCATACATTACTTGTAAAATTGGAGTTTTTAAATCCACATATTGTAGTAATAATCCTTAATATGTCTCATCCAAACTTATCTGGCTTCAATTGAATGCAAGCGAAAATATAATAATTTATAACATGACATCTTTTAGGATGTATGTCACAGTCTTGATTTTTAAAGTTATGTTTTGATGAATTAATGACTTAATTACTTCTAAAAAATATTGACCAGAATATATTTGCATGCTACAAGAACTTGAAAGGCTAGAGGAAAAAAGGTCACAGACAATTGAAAAGTATAAGTCAAAATGTGAAAATTTGTGTACAGGGTGTTTAAATGTGTGTCCAACATTGCTCTGTAAGTATTTTTGACACTGAAGGGTCTGTTTAGGGACTTCTTTAACTCGGAAATGTTTTTCAACAAACTAAGTGCATTACATGTCAGGGCTTAGCTACCCCAAATGTGATCAAGTTCTGAGATCACACCTAGAATGCAGGATGTCTTCTTTAAATGTAAATTGATTAATGTAAATGTTTTTGAGGCGTTCTCTGGTTAAAAATTTTGTTAAAAATAAGCTTTCGGCTGCCAAACTACAGCCTTTAACGAATTTCGTTAAAGGCTGTAGTTTGGCAGCCGAAAGCTTAACAAAATTTTTAACCAGAGAACACCTCAAAAACATTTACATTATGAATCCTGGTTACTCTTCCATTTTTAAATTGATTAATGTTAAACAAACCTCAACAATTTTTGCCACAAGATAAGGATTTGAGATGTAGTTTGGTGAGCAGAGGAAAACAACAAGAAAAGTGACAATATCGCTCATAACAGGATCCTCCAGTACTGTGTATGCATGCCTAACAAGGATAACAAAACACTGAATGACAAAAAACATCTAACTATACTAGTACTAAAAAGAGCCACCCCCAGAGCAATTTATCATGCTTTGTGATGTCATTGTGTTCTGGCTGCCCACTTTATGCAAATGGGTCTTCCAAAAAAAGTGCCTGGCATCCCTTCTCTACTACTATTATAATTGTATAAATCTACTACTGTTCTATCATGAATGGCCTTCTTCTACACGTAACTGCTACACTATCCACTTTCTACTGTTGTAACGTGACAGTGGAGCTCCTTCACCCTGAAAATGCGCTGGTGCAGCCCAATTTCTTAGAAAATTTGGTAACCCATCAAGCCAAGAAAATTTGGTTGGTCACCATAGGAGCAAGCTTCGGTCTGCCCATCTGTACAGACTCTTGGAAAGGGAGAGGGGCATCTCGAGGTAACCCCAATGGGGGAGCAGAGAAATGCCACCTTTTTATGGTGGAATTTTTTTTTTTTTTTTAAAAAACTCATTTCTATTTGCCCTGTCAACGAATCGTAGTGGAGGTTGATCTAACCCTTTTGAATCAAATTAACGGCACATAATGCATGCAGAAGCGATGATGTTTAAAAATTATTCCTAGAAGATTGGAACATAAGCAGATAAACTGATTCTTAAACTAAACTGTAGAACTTTTGTGTTAGAAATTTTAGGGGTTCACATTTAGGGTAGTCCAACTTCAGGTAGCTTACCTTTACACCACACTGTTCTCCATTAAACTTTACCAATATTTCGATCCACAAATAAGTTTAGTTCAGATATTTCAGTGCTTATACAATGCTTATACAGCTTTGACAGTACTAATTCAATTCAGTCATTTTGTTTCGTTGTTTTGGGTTTTAGTACATGCCAAAATCTTCAGCCATTTGAACAGCTGAGCCATCTGTTTACAAAAAATTGTCAACTGTTTGAATGGCCGAGCCATTATCCGTTCACAAAAAATCTTCATCTGTTCGATAGCTGTTCACATTATTCCGCCGTGAATGGGTTATACGTTCACAAACCGCTTTGCTTATCCCTTCAAACGCCTTAGCTCTGCTGCGCTTGTCAGTTTGTCCGCTCTCAAATAGCATGAGCAGATTAATCGAACCGTGAGAACAAACTCTTATAACTGTTCATTGCTTTACAGGTTGAAAAGGAAAATATAAAAGACATATGTAATCATAATAATCATTCAGCTATACATAATTATAGTATAACCAACACCACTGACTAGGCGTCAATTTTGGACTCACTGGTGAATATGGTGAATTCTGATTTTTTATTTCATTGTGCAACAGACTGTTGTTATTCACTACCTCATCATGTACAAGTGAATAAAATAACAATGTTCCAGCTCCAATATTCATTTTAAAATTGTTCAGCAGTCTGAACAACCTGTTATTCGATTTTTGTATTTCTTTTCTATTTCAAGCAGTCTCTATCCCTGGCTGGGAACATCGTATTGACACTTTACTCTCACAGAGCCTCTCTTCAATCAGGTATATAAATAGGTACTGGTGAATTAATATTGGTGGTAATCCTGCAATGGATTCCTGCAACACGGAATCTATTTGTTTTATACAATAAAGAAACAAACTACTACAGCTTTTTTATTTCAAAATATTTCTCAATTACTTGAAAGCCGACATTTGCCCACTTCGGCGAACACAAAAAAAGCCATTTGACGTTATCTGTTGTCTATACAAAATGAAACAATCTCATTGGTTGCTATGTGTAGCAAAGAATTGTGATTGGTCTAGAAAAATCACGCCACTGTCAACCTTGACTCAAAGCGCTTCTCACGGAATGAAAACTTACAGCAAAAGCAGAATTGAACTGCAAAATCTACAAATCTTAAAGAAAATATGCTGGAAAAATCAAGTCAGTTTTTGACATCAGAGCAGCCTTGCAAGCTGAAAAACTTGCCGTTGTGGTCAACAGTGGAGGCCATTTGATTCAAGTTTTGAATGAAAGGAGCCCTAGCGACGGTAGAAATTTGTGTCCTCAGTGGCTGGTGATTCTCAAATCAGTTTGACATGGTATGAGAGACACCTTATAGCTGCAAAACAGGTGGCCGTGAGCTATGGTGAGCTATACTTTTCTCACTGTTGTGGCCAACAGACTGGAGGATCTGCGTCGGAAAGTAAGGTTACATGTTTTCTTTAGGTGATTTTAAGAAGTGATGTTTTGATGTTTCATTCCTAACATCAATCGGTGTCAACAATTATTTTCATGATTTTTAGATGGAGAAACGTTGAATATTCTAAATAAATTAACGTTACAACCATTTTGTTTATTGTGTTTGTTTAATTCGAGATAAAGCAAGACCAATTTAGTGTTTGGTTTAGTCTCGCTCAACTGCCGACTGAGGTTTCTCAAGTATCTTTTCAGAGTCATTTTCTAAAAAAGAAACAACTTTTTCTCACACTTCTTCCTGCTTCTCGTATCTGTTCAATACCTTGACAAGACTTTTTTGTACCTTGTCTTTTGCCCAATCCATCTCCTTCTCCACTGACTAATTTAGTATCCAAGGTTATAGCAAATGACGGAATGTAACATTTCAAGAGTGCAAAGCAGTTTAACTAGAAAACCAACTGAACCAAGTCATGTCCCTTCAAACTAGTGACAATCAGTTCTTAGTACTTACATATTTACAAAGAGCAAGAATTCAGTGACATCACTAACAAGGTAATCGGGAAGAGAAGCTAGCTCCCTGGAAATCTTTTCTGGCAGAGGTGTACTGAGTCTGAAGAGATAGATAACAAATACTAAGTATACTGTAAATGTGCCAAATGTCATATTACATAAACATTTGTCAATAAACTTTCATGAACGCACAGAAATAATAAGCAGTTTCTTCTAAATGCATTTAGGATAGATACATGTAATAACTGGAGATGTTTCAACATCTTTGAGATCATTTTTAAATTTAAAAAATGATTACAATTTTTGCATGTATGTGTAAAATTAAGGCATGAGAATTCTAAAAGCCATTAAAATATTGTGCAAATATGCACTAAGCATTACAAAACATGAGTGATTACAACTTTAAAATAAAAAAGCCTAGGTTAGACAACAGGAAAAATGGGCATGACTCTTAAAGGCACTCCATGCCCTACTCCCAAAATTTTAAAATCCTGGAGGGCACGAGTTAATGATTTAAAAAAAGGACTTCAATTCACGAAAGAAGAAGTTGAGAAGTAAAGGATACATTGAGCATTGGCCTCCACCCGGCTGGCCTGTTTGGAAAGAAAGCTTAATGACCTTGAGAACCAGTCAAAAAGAAACAATATTGTTACATGGAAGATAACTGAAGGCACCAAGACAGATTCCTCCTGTCAAGTCATCAGCTGCAACACCTTGACCCATCACTTGCAGATGGAAAGTGATCTGGAAGTATTGCATGTGCATCGAACAAACATAAGGCAAAGCATCCATAAAAATACTAATTCACCTCTAGCATGACCTATCCATGTGTATTTACAATGTTACACAGATAAGCTGTGTATTATTCACAATGCTGCATCAGCTATAAAGCATAACCCTTTCCTGGGGTGTCTACAAAATGAAGATCGAAGACCGAAGACCGAAGATCGAAGACTGAAGACCGAAGACCGAAAAATGAAGAGCTCATATAATTTTAGGCCTTTCAAACTCAAGGCAGTTATAATCATCGATAATCAGGCTTAAGTACTTTATCGGACGCTATCACACACGAAACCGACGGGGTCTTCGTTTTGTAGTTTAGAGAGAAGTGCTAGAAGCACTTGGCTGTGCCTCGTGCTTCTCTATGCACTTCTGTCGTGTTCTCAAAATCACCACGTGCTTAAATAACTCAATAATGCATTCGGATACGTTTTTTATTTTTTTAATAATGAACTCAAACTGACCAGTCACAGCCCGCGCATTTTATAAAACGTGATGAAAACGCACCATTTGTATTTGTATTAGAGAAAATTTACTACAATTTATCTCGATTGGCTGGCTTTCAGTGTACGCATTGTCATAGAAACTGAATTAAGCGCAAACACAATGGTTTATGGCGGAAGAACAGGGTCTTAAGTAATCTAAGTTGGCAGAAGAACAGACAGACGCCGAGATTTCTAAAACAGTTTCCTCGACTGCCAAAAGTGTCTTCAAAAATGTAACTCGGTAGATCGCGTTTTAACCACTGGATGAATTGTTTCTTGCGTCAGTTGTTGAATGATACGCCCTGTAGATCGGGAGTTAAAAAGTAAAATGAAACTGTAAAGCACACATTTTATCATAATATTTCCCCGGGAGGAAATTAAGTTAGTTGATCATCAGACAT
>OMLO01004517.1_pt1 | contig 11646 bp, 7 predicted proteins | sample 1674811 | NCBI WGS metagenome assembly OMLO01 (sample SAMN06265003, study PRJEB25207) | coral metagenome | isolation source: Coral host | place: Mexico:La Bocana,Puerto Morelos, Mexico | collected 2008-11-13 | reverse complement strand
CAACTAAGTTGAAAATATAAATTGGCCACCGTAACGAGTTATAAAGCTGACGTTTCGAGCGTTAGCCCTTCGTCATTTACCTTGTTACCCCCACCGACGCAGCACCACAGTTTCTTTAGAAACTTTCACCCTTCTGTCAGAAAAGTGTCACGTTGTAAACACAACGGGAAGCAGCATCGACTCACGCTCACAACGGAAAAACGACCGCAAAACAGAGCACATGGACAGCCAAATGAGCTTGCGCAGTAGTTTTTGCTGACGTCAGACAGCAAGCATGCCTGCCGCACGCAACTGCACGCAACTGTTTCCTCTCCTTGTTGCTTTGGTTCTCAACTAGTAATATAACCGGGAGGAGAATATGAATAATGACGAAGAGATATAGGTTGCACGTTTTGTCTTCAAATGATAGCATTAAAATTGTGGAGTTGTTTATTATAATAAAAAGAGCAACAACAAATCGACAACCCATTATCAAGAGCCGCGGTCTGTAATAGCTAATAAACCGGGTAGAATGCTCCCTTCTATGGCCCACGTGTCTAGTTAATCAGATGTGCACGTGTCGCCAGAGGGTATGGTTTTTTCATTTATTTTGGTCTAAAATAGGACAGAATTTAGTCAAGTTTGGTCTGAATTATGGTTAGGTTTCTACATGCTGTTCATGATTCGAGCATATTTTAGGCGAAGCTACTTTTTAATCATTATTATACTCAATATAATTACTAAAACATCATACATTGTACATCTTTGGTGGCTTTGATTAAAGGATACAAATTTTGGTTCGGAATGAAGAAGTGATTATAAGGTAGGTCTAGAGATTTATGGGTAAAGTTTAAAATGCACGAGGCATCAGATTTTGGGTCAGTTCCGAAACAAAGTAGGGAAAATCGCAAATTTAGGTCAGAATTAGGGGAAGAGATTCCCAAAGCTCGCTGCAATGTTTCTGGCAGAACATCCACCCGCGTCCCGGTTAGCCGAAATATGACCGTAAAACTCTCTATAATACTATTGCTCATAGCCGAGCCACCTGGTCAACCATCAGCCTGTTTTATGTGAGTTAAGCCCATACAACAAACTCCTGCAAAATAGGGGGGAAAGTTTCTAAAGAAACTGTGGTGCTGCGTCGGTGGGGGTAACAAGGTAATTTGGGTATATCAACTAAGTTGAAAATGTAAATTGGCCACCGTAACGAGTTATAAAGCTGACGTTTCGAGCGTTAGCCCTTCGTCTGAGCGTTAGCCCTTCGTCATTCGCTCTGACGAAGGGCTAACGCTCGAAACGTCAGCTTTATAACTCGTTACGGTGGCCAATTAACATTTTCAACTTAGTTGATATAACCAAATTATCCTGCAAAATAGATTCCGTCATAAAAACTACTGGTCATGTGATAAAAATAGCAGTATATTTTTTATTGATATATATATATATGGGTAAATATTTTACTACTTGCCAGCAAGAAAGTACCCTATCATGCATAATTACTTAATGTAATCCATCAAATATTTTGATGATCTCAAATGTCACATGACCTCACTTGAGGGATATCAATGGCGTATCCTTATTTTCTTTTTTAAATTTGATTATGTTTTTCTATTCAGCCCACGTCCCAAATAAATGATTCAGTGGGTACAGTTGAATGATTTGAACCGGTTTTTAACCCAGACAGGACTTACTAGGGCCTTACGAGAGCCTCCTCCTCTGACCGAGAGCCTGGATCAGGCCAATGAATAATACGCATAACAGCCCGCATTTACCATAGGACATAATAGGCCGATTATTTAAACGATATGCTAATTAGATATCGCTTACAGCTAAAATTAATTGTGCAGAAGACTCCATTGGTAGCAGTTAGATTGTATTTAGTCATACTTCAACTTCACTGTCTCGTCAGTATATTTGAAGTTCCTTAAAATACACAAGCGAAGGGAAGCAGTCCACTTTCATTTAAATAAACGACTCTTTTTCTGCCTGCGATCACAGTTTTCCCTAACTCTCGTAAGACTGCTCACGCTCTGGGCACAATAAGGAACATCTGCGGACACAATCGCTCCAAATGGAGGTTTTCATTCCTTCGATTTAATAACGTACTGAAGTGTTATAATAAATATCTGATTTTTAACTTTAAAAAGATCTATTTTTTATGTATTATTTGTGTACTTTAATTTAAATTAATCAAGATTGATTTTTGGGTTTAGCCCGTATAAACGTATGAACACATATCTAAAAATTCGTTTTACTCGTTCAAAAAATAAATTTAAGCGTGCTTGTGTCAGTGATAGAGCTCGATGATGGATATCGATTTCTTTATAACCTTACTCAAATAATGTTGCTGCGTGCTTTTTACATTACAAGTTCAGCAACAATCCCAGCTTTGAGCAAACTTCACAAAGTATACATAAAGTGCTAGGAGAACTAAAGAAGGGTAACCAATCAAAAACTTGCTCAAAGCACTTGTTTCCTGTGATATCAAGTCTCTGACCTGAAATAGCCGCATTTTTTGCCCGAATTTGTAGGTAAGGTAGGTTCTTTGTACTACCTAGGGGCTATACCTGATAGAACCGTCTTGATATGACTCGGCTTCTAATGAAGCATTCCGCCTGCATTCACCTCCCATGTCAAAAATTTCAATGAAAAAGACCAATGGCCAAACAGAGCATATCATTATAGAGACAAACAAATGAGTGACTTAAATGGCGATTAAAAATTTGGTCATATACAGTGCTTTTGTCTATGAAGAAATTTTTAAGATTTTGTACCAGATTATCAACACGCTCTAATGGCGCTTTCACAATTCCTAAAAGTCAAAATTTCAAAGTCCAACGTTGAGATACTTTTTTTGGGTAAAAGCACTGGCTCTCTGTGCTATAATATCCTAAGTGATGCACGACAAGCAATTCCTCTCCTTTCAAATGGACGTGCTGCCTGCCTTACGTGTATCATACAACAGTCTCTACTATTGGACGCAAAGGTGGGGCACCTTGACGAAATTCCGCGGTTTGCGCTGCGCTCTTAACATGCTGCAGGAGTGTCTCAAGATAATCATCTTCTTCTGACTCGTATGACTCGTCGATTGAGAGGAGGGATAAAGTAATGTTTCCTGAATCTAAGCATTCATTATCATCGCTATCCTCCGCATTTTCCAGCGGGTTCTTGGTGTCATCTTCGTCTTCTTCATCTGCAAGTGACTCCATCGAAGCGATGGGACAGAGTTTATTGACGCTTTCCTTTCTTTCAGGTTCGTTAGGGATCAACTTCTCGAGTTCCTTCCTGTCGTGTTTCCTTGGAAACATTTTCCCTTGAAATTGCTTCTTTAGGGACTTAACAAATCGTCTTCCCAGCAGTCTTACATTTCTCCTTATGTAAGCGATCATAAAGTGTCCCAAGTCGGCGTTGTTAAAGTCATTTTCGGGGCTATCGACCACCTCCCAGTAGGATTCGTTTAAAATGGCAAGAAACATGTTTAAAAGAATAAACGTCATCGTAAACATGTAGAGAAATACAAACAATGGCCCTAATAGGCCATTCACCGATTTGATTTCGTAAAAAAACATTTTTCCTCCCAAGAGCATTTGTAGTACGGCACGCAGAGAGTTGAAAAACGATGAGTAGGGTCCCATCGTTGATGAGAATAGAAGAAATGCCAGCTGAGTGTACGCCAGCACTGCTGATACAAACACTACGAAGTACGACACGAGTGGGCGCACCGCCCTAGCCAGAGTTCCCATCATTTGGCAAACATGGCGATTAAAGCGAATTAACCGAAGGAACTTCATAGTTACAATGAATATGAGAAATGACAACACATAAATTTCAACCATCGACCAAAGAACAATGTAATCCGCGCTTGAAGTCTCGAAAGGATTGTTCCGGACTTTCTTCACAAACGAACTCGTGTATTTAGCTTTTAGGAAATAAATAACAACAGAGCTGAACGCGGTCAGGATTTGTAACAGCTCGACCCAGTTCCAAAAACCCCTGAAGTACTTTTTCTTTTTCTTATAAATCTTGTATGCTTCGTTGATAACGAAAAATACTATGATTACCATGAAGAGAAGTTGGCAGACTTCGACAAACTTTTGAAAGTTGTTGCTTGATGCGTGGTACAACGTTAGCGTTTTCACGCTTCTTGAAAACGCCACTCCTCCTGTGGGAGATCGCTCGTAAAGACACTTCGTCACGCTGAATAACGAGCTAGAGGGATTGAAGATAGTAAATTCTACGAAAACCGCTACTGAGAATTCGTCAATCCAGTTATTTTCCTGAAGTTCGTTTATGACTTTTAACGCAGCGTTTATATTATATCCCAAGTCAGCTACAAACCCTCCGCCATCGTATGTGCTGTAAAATCCTTCAGAGGACAACGTGTCCAAGTCCCTTGAGGATCTGTATCTCCACGGCTTTGGACACATCCTCTCCAATTCAAACACTGACTGATTGTGGCTCATGTTTGTCACTGGAATCCATTCGGGCAGATTGTACCGTGTTTTATATTCGTTTTTCGATGAATAAGAAGGAATACACCTTGTAAACGATTCTCTCAGTGGCGGTGTTTCCTGTATCACTGGACAGACGCTTGCTGTAAATATAACAAACAAACTAAAATTGACGGAATGAAAAGGCTCTGTCTTGTGTCATGAGGGAGTATCTAACCCCCACAACTGCTACGAAACCGAATGCTAGTTTATTTTCTAACAACATACAAAAATAGGTCCGCAATGCGTACATGTGCGGATTTCAACACGAGACCACGTGGCAGGCGTACGACTTTCGCAGACAAATATAAATAAATAAAATAAATGCGATCGTGCCGCAATGTGGAGACACACTTTGTCTGAAAAAAAGCCTGAAAAAAAAAGCCTGAAAAGTGGCATATAGGTTTTAAAAAGAGTGAATGTCCAACAACATTCCTCTAAATAAGTAACAGCCTTTCCGAACGATACCCGTTTAAAACATGCTTAAGATAAAAACGGGTGTTTTCATCTACAAATACCTAAATAGTATACTTTAATCCCCAAACGTTTGTATAGAGGGGGTATCAGACAAAGTGACAAATGGATTAAGACCTTTCTTCCTTAGCTTCATTAATGGATTAGTTTAGTCACAAAGTATAGCCACGACAAGGACGGCATAACCAATCAAGTGGGAGTTTATGATCACAATTTTATATGTTCACAACTTCCCGATTTATGGATTATAGTTTCATTATTTAATCAATCATACTTTACCAGGCTTAATTCTGATCTGTCGGAGACGTGGCATTCCAACCATGAAAAGTTCCCTGTTGCCTATGAATCCTTCGTCGTAATCAAAGATCCACCCATTGTACCACCTGGTGTCATACAGAGCTGGGAAGAGTTTACCACGCATCCACGCCCAAAATGATGAAACGTTCTTACCCTTGAATAGATCACATAAAGAATAACTTAGGGTCAAGTTACTTAAATTATGATTCAGCAATCAATATCAACCTGAATTTTTAGTTCGGCTGAGTTTTTAGCGCGGTTTCTCGCTTATACTGTTTTGTCCTTTCGGAGGAGGCGGTGTGGCTCGGTGGTTAGGCTACCCTGTCACTAGATAGATCCTGAATTCAATTACTCCACGTCTTGTAAGTACAAACTGGTCAGAAACTGGTCGGCCTCCAACCAGTTGGGATTATTAAATTTTCAGTCCTATCTACAATACAATGTATCTGTTTTTTCATTTGTAGTGTCTCTAATTAACACAGCGATGCTACATGCCATGACATTTAACTTACGCGATGTACATATTTTGGTTGTTTATTTATTCCAGCTTTAACTGAAACACTTTAATAAACGGGAACTTAAGACTCATCAAAACGGACCAACTCGACCCAAAAACGTAAGTCACCGGGGATATTCTAAGTTTCACTTCCACTTCCTTTCAAACTTGTTTTGATTATATCTTGTCATAACAACTCATTCAGGGTAAAGCCATAAACACACTTAACGATGTTTATCAGTTTATACTCGTCGTGACGGTTGGCACAAGGGTGGTCGCTGCTACGACAGTAATTTCCGACACCCATGGGGTAGAATAGAATAGAAAATATAGGAAGTAGAAAAGAGGAGATATTTGTGCTAGTTATTAGTGTTCATTTTTTCAGGCGGTGACCGATTTTCGCTTTAGGAAGAATAAACAACAACGTTCTCTTGAACTTACCTTGAAATTTACGAATGCTTCCTCCATGGAGTTGGTGAGTAAATAACGCGAGGGACTTCGATTTCCATAACAGACTATCATCAAAAGCAGGACAAAAATCAAGAAAAAAGTGATTTCCGCTAGAACTTTGTACATGCCTTGAACTTTAGTTCGGAAATCCTTCGCTTTTTTCAGTTCATCCCCTTGAGGTGGTCCTATCACCGTTTTGTTGGCCTGATTCTCTTTCTGATAAGTCACCCCATAAACTTTCTCACGTTCCGGCGGCTTCCTGAGTATGACTGACAGCAAGGAAGCCAACAGAATTACTTTTACTGGCTGAGAAACGAAGATGTCTTGGACGAACGACACCGTAATTGAGGTGAGCCACTGATTAGATGTGTCTTTTCCCCACATCATGCTGTAGAAAACGATAAAGGCTGCAGCAGTGAGCGATGTTAGAATACACAATGTCCATCCAACGTATAAAAAGAAATGTGGTAAACACCCCGGCAGTTTCTCCTTTTTATCAGTTTCCTCAGCCCGTATGTCAAAGACGTTCTCCCTAGACTTCTGTTTGATGTTTCTGAAGATCATAACGACCAACACGTTTACTGGAATCGCAACCAAGCTACTCTGGATTCCAATCTTGATTTGGGTCCAACTCATTTTTAGAGGTCCAATCTGGAATGAGTCTTTAGGTGCCGCGCCGAAATTGTAAAACATGGCGTTGGTTACCATGGCAGTGAGCAAAACTGACAAACAACAAGATAATCGTTGGCAACGTGTAAACGCGATATGGGGAGGCCTGGTAAACACAGACAACCATAAATGTCCATCACCTAGACTCCTCGCAGTCCTAAACACAAACAGGTTTTTAAATTTAGTGATCTCATTTTTGTCTGCTGCATTGATTTCAAACTCAATCTCTCCAGATCCCTTCTCAAGCGCAAGCCACCGATTCGCTATAAAATGCCACGTGTCTCCCGTACTGGAATCTTCTATTTCTACTTGTTGAAGAAACCAAGCGGGACTCTCACCGCTGTTATCATGCCATATAAGTATCTTGAACAGCCGGCCCAGTGAGTTGGGTAGTGTCAGGGTAAAGCTATTTAAGCTGCCGCGGGCAAATAATGTCTTTCGTGCACTTGAATTAGAGAGAGAAATAGGGGCACTGCAGCCTTCCTCTCCATAAAGCACAATTGCCACGTGAGCTGTTGTTCCTTGGTTTCTCCACATTCCTGTTTGAACGTGCAAGTTGTAGACGCAACCACCAGAGTAAACATTGTCACTCAAATACACATTTCCTACCACCTGTCAAAAAAGGCAAGGAGATATGACTGGTCTCACACAGCAATAAAGCCGTGGGAATAGACTTCCAGTTATTGGAGGGGGTGGGGGAGAAGCTACGTATGATAAGCCGACACTATGTCGTGCTCCAGCCAAACAAAATTTACCTCCCATCTAACAGAAAGACCGCCTTTCAAAAGAGAAAATTTACACGACCCTTGTCACCAATACATCAATGGACACGATTTCTTAAGCAATCTCACAAACAATCCATATTTAAAGTGCCCCTATGATGAAAGATAACGATAGGCAAGTAGTTTGTGAAAGAAAAAAAATGCTGTTTACTATTTTCAAATATCTCTTTCGTTCCAGAGATATTCAAGTTTTTTAAAATATGTAAATTAGCCAAGTGATGATGTCATATACTCAACCGAACTTTCATCAAATATGATAAACAAGGATATCCCAGCCAATTTACATCAGAATTGTCTGATTCTTTGCAGTGAGATTCCACTTGAGACATATGAGCTTATTTTTGTAGCCAAAACTTAACTACCTCCGGACCAAACGTAGTCTCCTTCGCAGCAAACGCAGATGTTTGCAAACTGTAAACGAGTTTTTAATCTTTCGTAAAATTCTGTGTGATACACCTAAAAAATCAAGGTGTAAAAATTTGGTCATAGGGGCACTTTAACAATTTGCATAAAAGAATTTCAAAAAGGAATTCGAAATAAATTTGTTTCAATTTTTTTTATCTTTATCCTAAGAGATAAAAACAGAAGGAACGCAAAACAATATTCTACCTTCATTTCATCCTCCTTATCTGCTCTTCGGGCAAACACAAGTCCTATGAAGTACACACCAAATATAGAGCACACGGTGGCTAAGACAACAAAGTTTCCAGTCTCTGCAAGATTTCCAAAGTTTTCCCAGACTTTGTCAAAATCTATAGGATTGGGTGCCACAAAGAAATCTCCTCCAAAAGCTGAGAGGTGACTACACAGGCAATGAAGAGTACCGGACTTTGTTTCGGGTCCAATCTAAATTTGAAAAGACATATATTAGGGGTGCACCATTGGGTGTATGCATGAGATTATTTTTCCCTATAGCTATGTTTTTTGAAGTGATAAGTGAAGAAAGATAGTGAATTTAAAGCTAGACAGTGTTGACCCAAGAGCATTCAGTATTAACAATTGAACTCAACCTAACTCTCAATGAGTTTTCGTACCTCAGTGGATAGAGCGCCCGACTGGTGTTCGAGAGGTTCTGAGTTATATTTCTGTCGGAGACTCAGATTTTTTTCTTTGTCCCGCGGTCACCGTTCTCAACATGCTTTTTCGGCTCACTGTGCGTGCATGAATTTTATGATAATTTTATGGTAAAAGTACTCCTGCAGGATATGTATTTTTTAAGATACGTTGTCTTTCACCAAAGAAGTGAATAACATCAACTTACCGAACATCCCTCATTGGTCCACACCTGTTTCTTTTCAGACCAATACAAACAGCTTGTTATAGTCACTGACATCGTATAGTTCACGTCTGTGCTGCTGTTATATTGCGGTTTTATAATCCTTGGTGATGGGGGAGGTGTGGTTGGAGGATCTTTGACTCCGATACAAGAACGTTTCTGACGACCGCCCTGGCCAGCGCAAGACCGTGATGCACGGTTCCGAGCTTCTTCGGTTGTATTTGCAGCAAGCATGATGCCAATGTAGTGTGTTCCTGTTTTTCCAGTGACGTTGCTAGTTAGCGAGATCTCATAAGGATTTTTACTGCAGTTGTGGTACCCAAAGATTTTGGAATACGCGGTACAAGATGAGAAATCTGGAACGCGAGTTTTGAACTGGAAACTACTTGGCGTCGGTTTCTTTTCAGCGGTAACAAAAATATCTAATACCTGCCCGTGATCAGGGTGAATGTCAAAGAAGACAATAGAGTTGACTGATGGAATATTGATCCGATGATACTGTAAGTTCCCATTACCATCACTAGGTTTTGCGAAATATTTCTCGTCAGATTTGTTTCCTGTCGTTTGGACCTTTCTGGTAACAGGTATAAACAGCTCAACTGGATCTTTGAGGTCAGCGATTGGAAGAGGCGTTCCGTCATCCTTCTTTAAACTGAAGTCAACCACAGACGACTGGATACCTTTCGCACTTTCATCCCACGTAAATGGGTTTTCGCGAAACGAAGTCATCTGACAAAAAAAGAGAATTCTTGGTATAGAATGTTTCATGAAATCAGTGGCAAGAGTCTCGTCATACATGTATCTGACTCTAGTGGGGAACCTGGGGATTTAATTTGGTACGCAGCATCTTTTGAGCGAGTATTCAAGCAGGTAGACAAAAACAAGCTTAAAACATAAAATCAACTTGATTTGAGTGTTTTTTTTAATACTTTCCTATGCAAAGTATCTTTTACTGCACAACTTAGCTTGAGATTTCACGGAGTTCTCTAATATTATTGCAAGAATATGTCATTTTTTGTTTATCATTTTTGCCTCATTGGCACAGCGCTTCAGTCTCTGATCGAGCTCCAAAATATCGTGGCACATCTAACTTTTGAAATATTTGCAAATAATGTATGTTCTTATTTGCGCTTGTGCCAAGTAGGAATTTTTGAACTTTTGCAAGCCAACAACTTCAAAATTACCCTTGAAGGACTTCAAATTTCACAAATTACTAAGTTTCAAAAGCAGTTTATGACTTGGAGTGAATTCCTGTCTTCTATGAACCGATAACATCTTAGGAACCAGTCATTATTTACTGCCTGGGGAGAGCGGAGGATTAAGGGGGGGATCACTTGGTTATCTAAAGAACTGAGGGGGGGATCAGCTGTGATTGACAGGCATAAGGGGAGGATCAGACCACAAAAAAATTGAATTTCAGGTCGCGGCGGGACCCCGAGGGTGGCACTCTGTAAATACTTTGGTAAGGGTGTGCCGCTGGGACTCTAAAACCCCAACTCTATCCAGACCTGCTATTTTGCAGAAACAGTATCACTATCGTAGTCTAACATACGCTAAAACAGTATATGAAAAAGCAGCATTTCATAGTTTTATTTATGGATCATCATAAATATTATAAACCATGTCAATTTATCGCCTCCTGTTGACGAAAATCTGCTATTTTTATTTTTGTCTCTTTTTCTCCTGTATATTCAGGCACGATCTATTGAAATTAAACAGGTAATCAATTTTTGAGTAATGACAATAGCTCAAAATTATTTCATAATGTTTCAATTTTTTCAATAAAGAATCCTAATGGGAACGTTCATTAAACGCGGCTGAATGAAAACAACAGCCACAAGAAAAATAGACATATATCAAAAAGTGTTTATTTTGGTGAGACTAATTCGCTATCCTGATCCTCTAACGCTTCCTTGGCAAACTCTTCGGCAGCCCTATCTACTGGCTCTTGCACAGCCTCCTCGTCAGATTCATCGGAATCCTCGCCCGAGCTTGATCCTTTACCATCACCATTACCATTTCCTTCCTTCATACTGGCCACTACCACTTCCATATTGCATGCTAGGTCTGTGTAGAAAACGTCTTTTCCATTAGCCATAACAGAGGGTCCAGGTGGAGACGCCTGACAAATCTCCTTGTGACGTTTGTATATTATTATTATTCTCTGAGTAAATCGAAAATCTCTTCAGTTACCTCTTTTGAGGTAAGTTTTTCTAGGAGCATATATGCTCGCTGATGTAATCTTTTCTCCTTATTTTTTTCACCTTTCTTTTGTTTTCTTTTTTTCTTCGCGATTAGCAATTGTTCCCCATGCATGTTCCCATTCTCTTCAGGCTCTTGAGAGTCTCTGGTTGTTGTGAGCTTATTGGAGACTTTCTGGAGGTCTTCGTATACTCGCTCTTGAGCTTCCTGAAAATATTTGAGCTCATCACTGTCGAACGGCTTCGGGGTATGCTCTTCTGTATGTAGGTTCTTTCGCTTGTTGTCAATGAATGACAACAAATCGGCTTCTGAATTAAAGGCGTCATTTACAATGGTCAAGCAGGACTTACACTTCGCGACATCATCACTGCCTTAACAGCCATCCATGCCTGAAATAGCCTTGTTGATGTTTTGACACGCTCCCCACTTCTCATTTCTCAGCAGGTTGTTTTCTTTATTGGACAGGGCTATAATCTGGACGACAAAGATGATCGGTTTGGACAGCATTTGGATTTAAGTGTTGGAAGTACC
>OMLO01004516.1_pt1 | contig 11647 bp, 12 predicted proteins | sample 1674811 | NCBI WGS metagenome assembly OMLO01 (sample SAMN06265003, study PRJEB25207) | coral metagenome | isolation source: Coral host | place: Mexico:La Bocana,Puerto Morelos, Mexico | collected 2008-11-13 | reverse complement strand
GTGGGGTGCTTTTGCTGATGGATCTTAGCCATTCCAACTACTTTGGCAAATCCCCACTTAACTTATCTTTCCCCTGGATCATCTCTACAAAATCATGCCTGCAAACACCCCATCTACAAAATGACTGTTTCTAGATATGTTCACCTCAAAAGTCCCCAAAACTGGAGGTGAAATATTTCCACTTATACATACTTATACCAGTTCATCTAGCATGATCCCATCTCATCTTAATCCCACCCAAAAACTAAATTTGTCCCAGCTAGTGCATGCATTCCTTTGACACGTTCACCCAAAGCCAAGAAACCGTCCCAGTGTTATGCTGCGATGGATCTGGTACACCTTCTGCAGGCAAGTCCTTGGCAACGCATGGCTCGACATGGTCGAGCAAAACAAATGCAAACAAATGCAACCTGCATCAAACGTTGTCAGGCCAAACCATGATGGGAACAGCAACACACTGGACATGGAAAAATGCAAAATCAAGGCTTGATTTTTTTGATAAAATTCTTGATGTAAAAAGCTTCAAAAATGCTTTTTTTTCGCTCTGGGAAGGGCGGGGTGCTTTTGCTGATGGATCTTAGCCACACCAACTACTTTGGCAAATCACCAGTTAACTTATCTGTCCTCTGGCTCATCTCTACAAAAGCATGCATGCAAACACCCCTTCTACAAAATGACTGTTTCCAGATACGTTCAAACTAGAGGTGGCCTATTGGATGGCCGCAACTTTGTGTCCTCTGAAGTGCCAGTGCACAGGGTGTGCATAATACCATTGTGCCGTCTGGGTCTCTTCCTTGAAGCTGTGCACTGTGGAGAAGTGTAGAGCAGGGTGAAGACCCCAAACCAACAGAGAAGAGCGTTGTAGATCCAAAATGACTTGTGTAGAAGAGCTCGGTTGCGACTGCGGTTGGTCCTTGGGGTGTGTACCGTGTGCTCCAAGTTAATTGTGCCAGGTCTGATTGTAGGTGGCGCAGGCCAAAGGCTGTCTCTGCTGGACTCCTCGGAAATTTGGGCTTGATAGACATGGACCATCGTAGATGACTGTGGCTCCGTGCCATAGGGGTAGGCTTCAATTCTGAGGTAATCCCCATGGTTCAAGTCAAAACGGTATGCTCCAAGAATCTCTTGACCGTTTCTTGAAATCGAGCATGAATGAGTCCGAGCTCTGCAGCATCTATGCGCAATCCTTGCCCACATTGCAATCTCAAGGGCTGATGTTTGATGTGGGAGAGGCACACCTCGAAGGTCTCTGGAACCATCTATGCGCAAGTGGACTAATACCGCTCTGAGATGCAGATGCGGTTGAAACTCCGTATGCCACACTGCGATGGTATACAAAGTGGGTGGGTCCAGATTGAGGTCATCTTGGTAAGCGGGATGGACCTCCATCATGTCTATTAGCCCATGTGCCATTTCCGGCCACACTGTCAATGCTGTATCAGTGATCTTTTGCGCTGTAAGGATACCCGAAGTTCTTGCAGCAAGGGGCTGATGTCGTCCAAAATCCGGTCGCCAAATCACACAAAACTGTTCAGTGGATTCATCAAGATCAACTTCTTGGCCACCTGCTTCCGTCACATGTAGGTAGTCCTCCTGCGTGGCAGGAAGAGGGCCAACTGGTAGGCCAGGAGGGGCTATGCGCATGGTCGCCGTAGACAAAAGTACATAGTCAGCCGTTGTGGTGTGATATCCGGTGGTATCAATCACACGATCATTGAGCCAAGTGTGGCATCGCAATGTCTGTGTACATACTGCGAGATACCCAGCTTCAGTGATGATACTAGCACGTGTCACAGGTTCAGTGAAGCGTATGGCATAGAGCTGCGCCTCCGCCTGTGCAATGTAGTTGTTCTGAATCTCGAAGAATACTGTATGGCTCTCCGGTTCACTTTGGAGTTCCTCTTCACTCAAGAGGATGTAGTATGCATAGCTGTGATCGATCTTTTGGCTGCCAGCAATGCTCGGGTGAGCTGAAAATACACTCCATGTCCGCATGTTCCCCTGATCCGGCGCAAGCTCAGTCCAGTAGCTCTCAATTCTTCTCAATAGATCGTCAGGATGAGCTTCAGCATGTAGATGGTAACACAGCGAAGTTGCGGTCGGCCTTCCAGGTCCATCTCCTCTGAAAATTTTGATCTTTGGTTCATCCTGTGGCCTTGGCAACCCTGTTTGCTGTTGGATAGCGTTCCAAGCAGCTGAACGTGCTGCAATGAACTCGCCCTCACGCCTGGCCTCAAAATTTGCTTGTCCATAACATGTAAGCCAAATCGTGGAAAGTGCAACGAGGGAGGTAGTACTTCTCCCCAGGATGTAGGGCAAAATGCAATCCATGTGAAACATCCTGCTTTTGTTGATGGGTCTGAGCCACGCCAACTGCTCTGGCACATCCCCAATTAATTTATCTTTCCTCTGGCTCATCTCTACAAAAAACAATCGTGCAAACACCACTTCTACAAAATCCATCTTTTTTGAATCCGGGAAGGGTGGGGTGCTTTTGCTGATGGATCTTAGCCATTCCAACTACTTTGGCAAATCCCCACTTAACTTATCTTTCCCCTGGCTCATCTCTACAAAATCATGCCTGCAAACACCCCTTCTACAAAATGACTGTTTCCAATTTTACATCTTAAATTCCAAGCCACCTTGTCCCGGTCGTTGCCAAGATTCTGGTCCTTTTTCCAATCTTCTTCCTGTCAAAGCGTAGGAGTTTGTTGCAAAAGATGTGAATTCTACAAACATCAGGCGTCCAGGGAAGACAACTGCAAACTGCTCACAAGACTCATGATAGGAAAACCTCATCATGTCAGCAATCCTAAAGAGAACTCATGGTGGCTTTAACATCTTTAACTGAAGGGAACCTTCCAGATAAAATGAGACCCAACAAATCCCTACTCCATAGCTTTGACAAAGGAACCGTATTTTCTGCAGGCACGACTGATGCAGATGGACCCTCCACTGCACCGGCACCCGATTCTACCTTGTTTGCCAGCAATTGCAGGCATGAACAACTTATGTCATTGGGATATGGGGACACAAACAGCACCAAAAAAAATTGCAAATAAAAGCAGTGAGTGCATCCATGTAGTGCAATGATGCTTACAAAAACCTTGGGCTCCGCAGTGCTCTCTACAAAAAATATGTTTTTCACAATGCGCAATATAATCCATGCAAACCCACACACACACACACATCCATGCAAATCCATGGAAATCATTGGAAACGCATCTATCTGCAACCATGAAACCGCTGTTGGAGGCTTGACATCCTGCGGTTCTGGCTCCTTGGCTGACAATCCGTGAAACCCTGGAAATTGGATGAGGATAGAGAAGCAAAGAAAATGATGGAAAGTAAAGGATACTAAAGGATATTAAAAGAACATAAAGGAACAAAGTTAAAATGGTTCCACACCTTTTCACTCCATGGTCTGCCATTAAAAAAAACATGGGGGACAGGAGCTCTCTTTCGGCTGCGTGCTTGTGCAAATGGATCTTAGCCACACCAACTACTTGGGCAAACCTCTGGCTCACCTCTACAAAACGTTAGTGCAAACACCCCTTCTACAAAATGACTGTTTCCAGTTTTCACGCTCACTTTCGGCTAACATCTGCCACTGTTCTAGTTAAATCACGTCCCAAACATTTCCATCTGTTGGAACGACCAGGGTAGTGCTAGTCTCCATGAAATCATCATCATTGCGACAAACGAGCAAAGCAGCCCGATCCATGCCGCTCAGATACACTTTCAAAAATTCACAATTCAAACCCATCAATTCCTGACACTGGATGCAACACAGGTGGATTGCAGCTGCTTTGCGCGAGTGGTAGCGCTGCTCGTCAGCGGAAATGGCGCGGTGCCATGTCCAAAGCACCTCCGGCGCCTGCTCCATTTGCTGGCGAAAGGTCGGGAGCCACTCTTGGTATTCTTGCACGTATGAGTCCGGCTCACACTCTGCAAGTGGGAATTGGCCAAGAGCAATGAGATCCGAACAGAAATCTGGAAGAAAAGGGATGATATCAACGAAAGAGGTGTAAGCTGCTCGAATATTTGCAGGCCACTCCTTGGCGTGTTTTTCCAACAATAAGTCGCATTATTCTATCTCAAAATATGAAAGATTCATCAACGAAAGTGAAAATTGATAAAAATGCCTGAATATTCACTCCAGGATCTTCATACCAACTCTGAACAGCGCTTGCCAAAGCCAGCAATGCAGGAAGCCATGGATCCACAATCGGCGGAGCTGCGTTGAATCCGGCCCAGCGGTGACGGAACATTTGCGCCATCACTTGAAAAGCTGGAAGTTGACAGTCCGTCATCAACAAAACACAGATCAACAGGGATATGTGGAAATTCGAGTCTCAAAAGCACTAAGCTTGAAATGATTTCAACAGAAAGCGTGGGATCGGCAATGCTCTTTACACTTTTTTGGGCTCCAGGAAGGATGGAAGGACCTTGACCACAGCAAGTACAAAACTTTCACAAATTCCCATCTCTACAAAAAAAACTCACCCAAGCTCCCTTCTACAAAATGATTGTTTCCAGATCTTATCCACAAACCTGACTTTTGGACCGGTAACCTGCACATTAATGATACTAGAAACATCCCATCGTCGGTGCTTCCCGACAAGAGAGCGTGCCGGATACTGAAATTTAGGGCAAACAAACATCCTGGCGCCTTGGGCACAGTTAGGACGAAGACAATCTAATCCTATCTAATCCTCTTCTGGGTCATCCAGGACAAGTCTGACATTGGGCTCCATCTGTGGCTTGTAGCGAATGTACCAGCAGCGAAAGAGTTGACGACAGAAAGCTTTGGGAAAGAAGGCTGAATCTGCAAGATGACGCCCGCCACTCCAAGTACGTTTCCCGTTTTTACTCTTTCCGGTGACATAGTAAACCTCAGGCCAAACATTTTGTAGACAGGAAAGCGGGGCCAGCTGATTTTGTAGGTAGGTGTTCTGTGGTGTTCTAGTTCTATGTCCATCCATTCCAATCATTTTGTAGAGGGCAATGGAAAAAAAATGAAAATAATAAGCTATGCTCCAGTGACCTTCTTGACACTGCGGGAAGCCTGTCGCCTCTGGAATCTCTTCTGGATTTTGCGACGCATCTGCTTGCTCATGGTGCGCTTCATCCAGAGGACCTGCCTGATCACCATCACTGAGACCAGAGCAAATTACAATCACCAGAGTACAAACGATTCTAGAGATACAATTTCAAAATAGAAACAGATAGAGCAGCATGAAACAGATCCTGCAAGCCTGGCCTAAGATTTGTTTTCAGATGGGTCGGCTTGACCAAATCGTGTCCCCAGCATCCCATCCATGTCACCACCAGGCACCTGGAAGAAACAAGCACATCGGAAAAAACATAGAACAAACAATCATGGGCAGTTTGTAGTCCACACGGTGCCCGCACTCTTTTCTGTAGAAGAATTTCACGGGAAATTGATCTACAGGAAACACATCAAAACAAAAATGACTGAATAATTCCTAAATACAAGTTGAGCGCCGCTGCGAGCGTCAACATAAAGTCCTGCTTGAAGCCCCAGCTGGAACTGGGTTGTTCCAGAACGTAGAATATGGAAGGACGTTGTTTGCGTAGCAGGTGCATGAATATGGCCTGGGATTTGCGCGTATTTTCTGACATGTTTTGACTACAAACAGCTTTCTACTAAACAAACCCCTTTTAGAAAATCAAATCAGTCCAGGTGCCATGTTGGCCCATATCCGGTGAGCGAGCCGCACCTTATACACGGCAACATTGCCTGCCGGGTTAGCTTCTGTGCGTTGGTGAACGCTTTGGCACGCAGCACTGTAAAGGCTGCATGGTGGCGCAGCCACAACCAGGCCACCTTCTATCATCCTTGGTTCAGAAATTTCACGTAATTTGAATGGGTTTGATCCATTAGGGTGATATCCGTGCTTTTTGTAGACCTCTGTGCTTTAGTGTGCTATTTGTAGACCTCTGTGTTTTGGGCAATTCAAAGAAAACCATGAAAATCCAATGGAACAACCAAGGAACTCCATTCCCAAAGCACAGAGAGATTTGAAGCCATGTTCACTGCAGACATCATGTTCTGCACTGAGTTTGATATCGAAGGACACAGCTGGATACCCTTTTGAGAGAAAGGCATCCGCAACGCGTCCAGATGCTCCAAACAAATCCAAGCAAGCGTAGGTCTGTGTAACTCGCAAATTCTTCATGTAATTCATCAAGGATGCTGTGTGATCTTCTGCTCGATGCCACCTAGGAGGAAATCGGATCAGCCACCGTCACACCAAGCAGCGCATCCACAGAGAATCCACAATCCACAATCCAAAAACACATCCACAGAGTAAGAACAACAAACAACAGCCGAGAAACTGGTCTTCGCTCAGAGTGGATGTTGTGTCTAAACTTCCAACACCACCGCAAACAGCTGGAAGCAAAAACCATTGCAAGACTGTGAGCAACCGCACCCATTGAAACACCATTGCAAGATTGCAAGGTATGCGGACTTTTTGCGAACAAGACCCCGAACCCGAACAGCTGCAAGGTACAGAAGGTGCCACACCAAACCCCAAGAACTTCCTCTACATAAGGGGGAGGGGTATCCCTTACTCTACAAAACATTGACCCCTATGCTGCTCCATTCAACAGAACTCAGCCAATCACCCATGAACTTCGCACTTTGCAGCAACCAAGATTCGGAATAGCTTCTTCTTGGCTTGTCTCTACTGATTCGGTCAGTATTTTTCCACTCCAAAGTTTGCCTCACTCAAACAGACAGACAAACCAGAAAAATCTCTACAAAGAAATGACTGTTGTGTGACTCTACAAATTACAAAATTGACACCGCAGCTCTTGTTGTCACGAGACTTGAATTTAGATGAGGCACGGATCACAATACATCTGATGATTCGATGTGCGTACATAGCCAGCGAGGGTGACGGATGTAGATGAGCATCGCGTGACTTGGTTCCAGGTTGTAGTTTTTTTGGACACAAAGAGAAATTAAGACCAGCACAACAACAACTGCAAACAACTTCGTAGCAGGAAACAATCTGGAAATACAAGTGCCACATATCCAAACAAGTAACGCCAGCAACCCCTTCTGCCGTCCCACCAATAGTGCTCCATATCCTTCCCACAACACCAGCATTGCGTTTTCTTTGGTAGCGGCATGTTTGCAACAAAGTGCAGCAAAGAGCCAAATGGCTAGCACATGAAACCACAAGTTCTGCTTCAATGCCCCAAAGGATGTCTACAAAACACGATGGTTCACATCTTCTACAAAATGCTTTTTTGGAAGTTCAAATCTTCTACAAAATGGTTTTTTGTTTTTTTGTCCAAGAAATTGAAAAACTCTGAAAACACTACAAGTTGACCCAAATGACCCTGGAAAACACTGTTTTCTACAAAACATATGGCTTGACTACAAATGGACCGTTTGCGTCCCCATGGTGCTGTTAAAAATCCATAGGGGAAAACTGATTTGTACGACCCTCAAGCCACCCCTGTTTGGTAGAGGAAATTTAAAGGGGGATTGTTTTGGTATGTCTTGAGGCCATCGAATTGTTTAACAAAAACAGTTGCTTTTGGTATTCTATTGAAACCGTGTCAGTTGATAATTGAACTCAAACATACTTCAACTTTAGAAACAAGTCCGTCTCTTATTGAGACACCGCAGAATTTTAAAACAAACAATCCCATAATCCCCCTGTTTTGTGTCTTTGTTCCTGGTATTTCATGTTGTAGGCTGAACCGCTGTGAACTCGCATGTGAAATCCAAAGACTTTTCGGTTCGACTCATGAGACCTGCAGAAATGCAAATGTTACATTAGGGTCATTAGAGTGGAAACCCTCAAGACTGAAGGAACAATTTTTGGATTGTGATGGGCATGCAATCTATCGGCAAGCTGAAAGTTTCGATAGAAAAGAGTCCAACTCTAATTACTAAAGTCCTATTTCTCAACAGCACATCGAGGTGTAGGAAACAAACCAGTCGCAATCATAAAAAAGCAACAGCAGTTTATCCTGGTGCACCATCCAAACTTTAATAAAAACAATTTCCACTAAAACACTTAAACCATCAACAGATCAACATTTCATCATTTCATCCACGTCCTCACAATCCCATCCCTCAGTAGGTTTCCCCCCAAATCGTCGTCCGAGGCCACGGCCATTGTCGTTCTCCTTCACATCCACGGCCGCCTTGGCCTCGAGGAGCTGCTCAACCACGGAGTCGTGGCCGGTCTGAGCTGCGAAGTGCAGCGGTGTTTTGCCTCGGGAGCCGCGGCCCCAGGGCCAAGCCACACGCAGAAATCAACGGAACGGAAGGGAAGAAAAGTCCGCGTCAACCACGTTGGCAGTCGAGACGATTTGGATAAACTTAAAATCAAATACTCCAACTCCAGAAAGCAAATATGCATGCGATCGGGACACCAGAGAATCTAAAAACAATGCCCCTATTCTACAGTAAGTGTTTGCTCGTGGAATTTCATGTTAGAGGCCGAACATGACCAAACTAGAAAATGAAATGGAACAACTTCTGTTCGCATTGTGAGTGAGACCTTGAGAAATGCAGATGTCACTGTCGCATTAGAGTGGACACTCCGGAGACTGAAGGAACAGTTTTTGGATTGTGATGGGCGTGCCCAACTATTGCCAAGCCAAAAGCTTCGACAGAAAAAGTCCAACCCTAAATCGAGGTGTAGGAAACGAATTAGTCGTGATCACAAGATACAATACAGAGTGTCCGCGCCAGATGCTTTGGAACACTTTTCTTGGAGACTGAAAATAAGTTTCACTGAGAACTTGAACCATCAGCATTGCATCCACTTCCTCACAACCCTTGTTTAAAATCCAACTGCTGTCTCGGAGGGGTCTATCATTCAAAAAAACATATTGCAGCGTCACGGGTAGAAGAGCTTAGCGGCTTGATGCAATGATGCAGGAATGGACACCCACGATGGAGATGCTCTCAGAAGAAAATCCCGGACGGTCTGAGTTCCTGACATCCTTTTGCACCTTCAATTGAGCTGGCTCCGCTTCCCATCTTTGAAGGCCTCACAAACCACAAATCCAGAATATGTGAATCTTCACTCTTAAAATTGGAGGATTTCTGTATAGGAGCTAAGACCAAGTCAGACGACAGGTATTGGTATGGTAGTATGGTACCACTTTTCTCTATGTAATGTATATGGTGATAAGTGATAAGTTGGAACTTTTGTTGTGAAATGGTTGGGGTATTTAGGGTATGGGCCCCGGGGCTCTCAGCAAACTGCTGTTTCCACTGACTATGTTGTTATTTCTAATGGTACGACTTTCCCACAGTACCATGTTTCCGAGTGTTGGGATTTTATGTTTGGTTCTTCAGCTTTTCTCTGTTCTACCAGGTATTCAGAAACTCCTTTAGGGGGTTTTGGTCTGACTGGGTCCAAGTTTTGTCAGAAAAATACAGATGTCTAGCGACTCATGAAGGAGTTTTGCCTTTGATGTATAGAGCTACGTACAGCTCTAGGGTCGCTGTTTAGGGTCGCTGTCATGGACGATGCGTTGTATGGTAAGGGTTAGATAAAGGTCGTATCTGAGGTATCAAAGGTCGTTGTTTTTCACACCGTTTTTTTTTCGGGGTTTTTGCTAAAGATGAAGGAAAAAAAACTCCCCATGGGCGTCTTTTCAGGTAACCAACAAGCCTAAGCCTAAGCAAAAACGAAACACGGAAATATTTAGCTAAAAATGGTGTAAACATGGCAAAACCCAATGAATAGGAAAAGCAATGAAAATTAAGGAACAAATCACCTTTCAATCATGTTTTCCCTTTGGTGTGTTTTTACGTGACTTATGGATGTGTGTTCATGTGTGGTGTGGTTTTTTTGTGATTTTCACTTGTTGAGAATGACTGGAAAACATCACACGAACCCAATATATGTTCTTTAGATTATTTCTGATTGTTTTTGTTATTTGTGTGCATTTGTGAAACTCACAGAAGAAAACTGAAGAATTCAAGGAGAAAAACTGTCTCCCGTACAGTACAAGGTTTGTTAGAAGTCCATCCTTTCGGTCCAAGTAGAGTCGACAAGCAGATTAGTACAGGTACCTTCAGTGTCATTGAAAAGCATCCAAATTCTCGGTATCCAAACTTACATCTGAAGGTTTGGCCACATCAAGGTACAAATCCAGATCAATATCACTGTTTTGCCGAGGCTTTTCAGGAAGGGAAAAAAATATTTTGCGTCATACTTTTTACATAACAAATTTCAAAAGACTGAATGCCGGCTTTTCTCACCGGTTTCCATGGCTCGAATTTCCGAATCGGTCCCCAATGCCTGCAGCCAAATGAGCCAAGTGCAAAGCTCGTTGAGCGATGAACAAGGTGCCTTTTGCCGGTCTTTTTCAACTATATAATTTGTATATTGAGCCTGAATTTGCCACAGCATCAGAGCTTGAAAACGCGTTCTATCCTGGAAGCTGGAAGCCAGCCAAGAGTGGGATAAGAGAAAGTGTCATAACATCCATTTTCTCAGAAGTTCCACAGCACACCTCAACTGCCAAGTGTTTGATCCAGTGATCCTGTTTCATCTGAAATGCCCTAAATCTTCTGAAATCAAACACCTTCAAAGCATTCTCTCCTTTTGCAATTTCGTACAAACAATTGAAAATATGCACAAAACCCTACTGACATCAGTTATCTTATAAAGGTTCCTGTCAAATCTATCATAATCATCATTTCACTGCATAGTACAAGCCCAGGCTTTGAGTCATTTTGCAAGAGATGTAGATGCATTCTTTACATGGAATGCCACGCACTGCAGAACACATTCTCACGCATACATATGAAGCCATAAATGTGACACCTTCATTCGCACATAGTCATTGAAGATAAATCGCAATTTGAGCGTCAGTAACATCAATCCAAATTTCGGTCCAAAGATCTCACATGCACACCTTCAAAGTTCATTTCGACTTCATTGTGCTCGGTGTTTTTTTGTCGAACCCCCTTCCGCATCTCATCTGCGCAAGTCGCATCTCAGAACCTGATATGAAAGATGTAACCAAAGGAAACCGTGTTTGATTTACTGGAATAAAAAACGTTAGCCTATAGTGGACTGGCAGAACTCCTAGTATTCATGATTTGTGAAGGTCGAAAGCTCCTAGGGGTTCCTAGGGGTATGCTGGGTGCCGGACTGATCATGTTTCAAAAAAGAATCAAAAATACTGATATGCACATCCAAAGAAAATGAACTTCATATCCGAATTTTCAGATGGATTTGTCATATAACAAAAGTTCTTATCCAAAAGAAATAAACATGGTTTTATTTAAACCTGAAATCTGCCTAAGCAACATTTTTTGATATTTATGGCTACAAAAACAATTTCAAATCGGCCATGTTTAATGGAAAAAATCACAGGGAACAAAACAATTCACCTATCGAGGCGGAGTTGGATTTCAGCGTGTCTCCAGTGGTGGTGCTATTTCACACTTCCTGGTGAACAAGCAATGACTCTTCTGCAGCAGAAGCTTTGAAAAAGAACTCCTACCTTCTTTCCCTCTGACGATTAAAAATGTGCAAGTTAAATGTCAAATGTCAATATGTGCAATGTGGGGAGTCTGTCAGGAAATCTTCCACAAATGAGGCGTTTCATAAACGAAAGTGACTGAACC
>OMLO01004515.1_pt1 | contig 11648 bp, 3 predicted proteins | sample 1674811 | NCBI WGS metagenome assembly OMLO01 (sample SAMN06265003, study PRJEB25207) | coral metagenome | isolation source: Coral host | place: Mexico:La Bocana,Puerto Morelos, Mexico | collected 2008-11-13 | reverse complement strand
CGATGGACTAGCATCCCATCCAGGGGGGAGTAGCAATATTCCTAGTCGCTTAATGCTACAGAAACCGGGATAAGCTCTGGCCTGATAGGCCACTTAGGCTCGTATGTAGACTTAACCAGCCCAGCCCAATTCTGTATGCAGTACACTGTACAATACAATACACTAAACTTATTTTCCAGATCCTTTGGCAGAATCAAAAACAATTTACCAGGCATTTAAACAGTCTAAAGTTCCTGCTACTGATGTTGGTAATGGACATGTCAAACATTCTTTGGATGTCACAGAGGAGCTTCCAGCAGTGGTGCTTGCAGAAAAAGTTCCTGAACAGGCTCCTGAAATAAAGAAACCTAGTGCTGGTATCATTGGCGGCAAGAAAAAAGCGGCATCAATAAAACCGCAGAAGACAGATGAAGAATTACTCCAAGAGGCCCTTTCAAAGGTGCTTAAAAGACAATAAAAATATCTGAAAAACCTGCTTTGCATGAAATTAAAATGCTTGATAAGGGGTTTGAGGTGGCTTGAAAGAGTTCATTAGTAATTTCTTTGTAGCTCTTCCGGGAGCGTGTTTCATTAAGGGCTCTGTATTGTGCAAATTGGCCAACTTTTAAGATGATTTTGCCTGCCTAGTTTGACTATCAAGTGAAAGTTTTCCTTTTAAAGAAGTTCATTTCCTGCTTTGCATTGCCTGCTTGTGTAAAGCAGTTGCCCTCCTGCTAAAAATGACTGAAACCCCTGTATTGTGTGAATGACGACATGCATATACTAAAAATGATTTATAATATATTTTTGCTGTTTTTATTTGAGGTGGACCTTGACGAGCTGACTGCAATGCTAACTAACCTGGAGTCATCCTTCCCTAACAACCCATCTGTAAGTATACAGCGCAGCTACTTTGCAGATCTTCTTTAACTACATTTTTGATATGTACTGTGAATTTTGCATGAGTTAGACTGGTGTTCAAGTGCAGGAAATATCTGGCAAAGTTATTTTCAACTTCCTAGTGTATGCAACATTCAATTCTCCGTCAAGTATCTTGTCAAGCAGCTGGCCATAATTTAGAAAAAGTGTGCGTGAGCATTTGAGCAAACAAATGCAGTTGTCAACCTTAGGAGCTAAATTGTAATGTCTACATGTAACATATTTCTTGGTCGATTGAAGTTACTTTCAAATTGTTATAAGCCTCAACATAACAGTTCTCCCAGGTAGAAAAATGACCAAGCAAAAATAAATATAACAAACTAGAAATAAACAAGAACAGTTACAGCTGAAGAAGATTAGGGCAGACTGCAAATGGCAAAGATAAAAAAATTCAAATTTTTTCAAGTTGGGGTTTGAAGGCCATCCACCTCTTTTTCAGAAACTAAAGCTTGTTTAATTTTTCCAGAAACAAACTAGTTTAAAAAATTAATTTGAAACTTTACAATGTATTTTAAGTTTTTATATAAAGCTGACAGCAATATTATTTTATGTTTATTTTTTTGTTTTGGCGTAGATTTGGTTGACTGATATTGGTGCAAATCTTCAGCTCAAGCTTAAAGGTGTTCCACAAAAAGACCCTGTGTTTGAGGGCAAACCAGCAGGTTGGTATATAAACAACACTCAGCTATCACTAGAATTTATTCTGGGAAAGGAGAAAAAAATTGAAATCCACTCTCCCAGTGGGCCAGTAAATTGTAGTTTTCCTTTGCCCCATTTAAATATTACTTACTGATGTAGCGGCTAGTAAGGGAATCAGTGACAGGACAAATGTAAACAAAGTATGCTTGGATTCCTAACTAATCCATGCTTTCAACCTAATGGTTAACTAATCTTGCAGTTTTGAAATAGCTTCTGACTGTAGACTGACACTTTTAATCAGACTTACAAGACTACCGAGGATTCACTTATCCTCTGCGCTACAGAACTTCAATTTTCACTTGTTCAAGAGCAAAATTTACTTGTCCTGGCAACTGGACCTTTGTCTTTTGCATAAAGAATTATTGTCCTTGTCACACTGATGAACATACTTGTTATACTTTTTCATTGATTTCATTCACTCTACAGACTACCCCATGTGCTTACTGCCTGCTCAGTTGAAGACTTTTTTCTCTGACCTGTTGAAGAAATGTACAGAGCCAACACTTAAACTTATCTACCAGCGTTCAGTTGAAAATATGGTGCAGGAACTCAGCAAAGGTGCTGTTACATGTCGTAAGAAAACTTGTTCATGCAGTCATACACTTTATTGTTTGCCAATACCCCTGATGCTCCTTAGTTAAGTAGCTAGAAGTGAGCACTCTGGGACAAAATGTCTTAACCAACAAGACAACACAATTACTCTGTCTAGCAATTGTCATTAAATCGAGACTGCTTGTTACAAGTCTAGTGTGCTAACCTCACTCCCACTCCTCCCTTACCTAGTGAACCTGATCTGAACTTTACCCCAGTTATTAAAGTGATTTAATTTGAAAAGTAGTCACTCACTTGAACATGTATTGAACTTTTTTTTTTGTTTTGATATTTGTAACACAGTTATTGCAAAGGTGTTTGTGCTTATACACATCTTATGCAACACAAATATAATATCATACTTAAGTTTTATTACACTCAGACTGCCTTTTTACTAACATGTAATTAATTTACAGTCTTAATATGTCTACATTTACTCTGATTTTGAAGGTAATTTCATATCTGTGGCTGTTTTTCTCTTATTTTTCTTGTAATCTGTGTTGTATGTGTAGGTTCCTCTGCTTATGGTGATCAGATCATGTTGCAATTTATTGTACAGCGCCAGCCAAGAATCACTTTAGACAACTTAAAGGAGGTAATAGACACTGAACTGAAATAGTGGGTGAATGTTTTGAAAACTTGATCCTATGTTTCCCTAGGCTTAATGTCACTGGCAGTGAGAAGTTGACTGATGTTGTAAAATGTGCTTACAAGCTTGCTGGTCAATTTGTTGTACTCAGGTGCAGGAAATGCTTGTTGCTCGCAAGACTCGCACACGTGAAGCATTAGCATTGATGTGGTGTGCAGGGCAGTTACCACAAAAGGACCTATCCCAGGGCTTAACAGGTTTGTAATGAAGACATAAACAGACAAATTTTACATTTGGAAGGCTGTAACTCATCAGCCTGAGTTATTACTGACAACACAAATGGGCGGGTGAATACACTTCAGGTAGTAACAAACTAGTTATTGTCCAACATAAATTCTCTTACATTTGATATGTTTATTTGCAGTGTGGATGGAAGCTATGCTGCCTCAGTTAAGCGTAAAACACCTGACAAAATATTCCATTTCTTACCTTGAAAATCTCCTAAGGTAATTATTCAAATCAAATCTAAACACTCTTAAGCCCTGGTCAAATGGCGCATGATAGTCGATGATAGTTTATTCTCTCCTAACTATCATCAACTATCATACGTCTGGTCAAACGGCAAAAACTATCATTGACTATCATAATGAATTTGAGCAAGTTCAAAATGAATGATAGTTGATGATAGTGCGCGGACTTCAACTATCATCAACTATCATTGACTATCATGGGCCGTTTGACCAAGGCTTTAGAATTTCTAAATAACTTTCTGTTTCCCGTTTCCCTGTTCACTTCAATTCAATCTAAATATAATATTATTGAGATAAGAAGTGAGAAGTTACTGTGTTTTACTATATGGCTTCTGTTTGTGGTTGATGTAAAGTGTACTCTGATTGTTCAATTTTAGGACATTATTCTCCTGTAATGCCTACAGGCTGATTACAGGCCTTCAAAAACAAAGCAAAAGGTCATATAATAAACAACTTATTAACCTTGAACGTTCAGTCCTTATGGAGAATCTCAAACCTCGGCCTTTGCATATTGACCTTGCTATTGCTTGGTCAATATGGCAAGGTTTTGCTTTGAGATTTTCCCATAAAGACCTCAATCTCGACATCAGTCACACAACTGTAAAACAATCTTTATGGAAGTAAGGGTTTGTTGAGTGAAATACAGCTTCCCAAAAAGAATCTGTTTTGAGCAGGATGTATATGTTGGTGGTGTCAAGAGACCTTTTGGTCAACATTTTAGCTTGTGCATGACATCATAGGGTTTGTTACCTTTGAGCAGATACACTTTTAATTTGCTTATCTCTTGCTGGGGTGGATCCAGGGAGGGTGTTTCTGTTGAACTCCCTAAATTGAAAAAAAGGACATGACAACAACACACTGACTTGGCTTTAGAATGCAAGAAATCCCATTTCCAAGGACTTCAATTTTAAAACTTTTATAGGTTTCCAGGTCAGGATACTCCTGCATCCACTACGGTGGCCCACCTTAAGTTTTCTGTACCCTTAACCCTCTTCTCTAAAATCCTGTATCGGCCCCAGCCTTGCTTATTCATTCAATGCACTGATTTCAATACCTTCTGAACATTTGGACTGTTGTGCAAATGATTTTCATATCAGCCATTACCAGTCAACAGGCCAAACTGTTATTGTTGTTTGTTTCACAGCACATGCAAACATGTGAGTGACCAAGGTGCGCTTTTTCAACCAAAAGAGTTCTTTGCTGTAATGGAGGTGGCTTTTTCTCCAGCATCTCCTCTGGCGGCCAACCCAAGGTAACAACTAACCAGTGATTTAATAAATAAACAGGTCTGAGATGAAGAGCCCAACTAGCGATTCTGTGTAGTGATTTCCCTATTGAAGCTATCTTGTTCAAACTTGGTAGGGACTATGTCAACTGCAATATCCTTGGGAGTAGATTTCACTTTGTAAACATATCAAGAAAGTCTGCAACATAACATCAGTGCTGTATTATTTTCATTGCAAAATTCAGTTGAAGACGTCTTTTCTGAGACGGGAATTCGATTATGCCTCTTCTTACTTTCATTCATTACCCTTCTACAAAAGTTGGTATAGTTACAATTTTAGTAAAAGGCAGTTACTGTGAGAAGATTTGATTCGTGATTTGTTTTGTTTCTTTTATTTAGTTTGCAGCGTAAGATGTTGTCACTATATCCAAAACTTAAGGTACATTACTTTTGATATTTTTCATTGGCCTGTAAACGTCATGTTGCTGATTATGTCATCATCCTAACTTGTTAGAGTTGAAAGATTTTTACTGTAAGTCACACGGTGGAATGTACTATACATGGATTTATTACGGTGTGAAGTGTACTTGTTTTAAAAGCCATTCCTGGTATGAGTGGTATAAATGAAGTGCCTGGGTTCGAGTTCAAAGTATGAGAGGGCTGTTGCAGTTGTTGCTTGGATCATAGATAGCGAGTCGTAACGGCTAATTTAAACATTTTTCCGATTGTATTTCAGAAACTCTCACTTAGCTCAGAATCAAGACCTGTCAGCAGAATGTATTTTCCAGCTCTCCTCAATCGTCTTAACAGTGAGCTTTCTTTAGAATACCAGACAGAGGTAAACTGACCTAATTTACGGCTTGCCCTTACACGTGCCACCACGTGTTATGTGCTTCTCTGAGTTGCGGGGCGTTGACGTTGATCACGCAATACTCTTTAAGTTGTTCTTTTGACTACGCAGTTGCGAGGTTGGACTGTAGATGTTCTACTGTGGTCTGAGCTTTTCTGATTCAATTGTCTGGGAACACGCGGCGTTGTGAGGACTGTTGTAGATAGTATTCTAGCACTGAAAAGGAAATACCTTAGAACTTGTGTGTTGTTGACTTGTATTTCATTGTTACTGTGTACACAAGTTAGATAATCCCGGTATAATTCAGTTTAACATTGTGTTTTAGGTTCTGAGCTGCCTCGTGATTTGTTTGGAAAAAGACGAAGATTGCTTTACAAAATGGGAGAGCAGCTATTTGGCGACCTTACAACAATCTGGGTAAGTTTAGTCCTTGCATGAAGTAAGGAGTGTTATCGTCATTTCGCTTACTGACAATCCGAGTGAGGACTTATTTTAACCATAGTTAATAGTGGGAAATGGTCAAGAAGCTCGGTAAACATGAGAGAAGGAAACAAACGGGTTAAGATTTATGTTGGAAGGTCCTCGACCTTGCAAATCATTTGTTCTGTGCTCACAGACTGTGCATGAATCACGTAATACTAATGTTTCTATTGCTTGTGTGAGCACACATAACCACCTTACGTATTTGCCAGGTTTTGTGCAGGGTCAACCCCCAAAAATAGCAAACAAAACAACAAAGATCTTCGCCAGGTTTGATAACAATTCTCTCTATTACTATGGTAGACCTACTTCAGATGTGCCCAGACGGACGAGAGAGGATTATCCAGAGCGCTCTAGTTCTATAACAAAAGTTGTGTTTTATGTTAGTCGCTATCTCATCTTCGCACCTGTATTTATTTTGTTTTTATTACAGACTGCTATTAAATCATCTTCTTAGCACGTGGGATTCATTAAGTAAGGTACGTTTGTCTCGGAACTAGCAGAAGACTAATCTCACTGATCGAAATGTTGTTGAGGTAGGTTTCTGATTTGCGATTGCCATGCAGATCTAAACCTCTACCTTCGCGTTATGAAGTAACTGATTAAAATTCCTCGCCACGGACAAATCGTGATATATTTGCTCAATTCAGTGTTTATAATATTATACAAATCAACTCTGAAGATATGAAACCAAAACCTCTAAGAAATCACATCTAGCCAATCACAACAAGACGCAGTGAACCAATCAGAAGTCGAAACAAAGACTTGCATCGTTATCAAGCGCGGGAAAACCTCCAGTCGGGCTAAGCGTGGGAAAACATGTAATGCTAAAGGCGGGAAAACATGCAAGTCAAGATAGGGTTTTTTGCCCTTGTGTAGTTTAACAAACAGCATGTTTCAAATTATTTAGATCCATTAATTTGGAAATTCATTTGCAACCATTTTATGCCAAACTGTTTGAACGTTTTTTGCGCTGGTTTATTATTTCTAAGATGATGAATTAAGTCACTAGTTCGAGCAGCAGTAACGATGTACTAATGGCAGTTCGTAAATGTCTTCTTTGCAGGAAATTAAGAGCAAGCTCTTTGACACTGTTGAAGTTTTTCGAAGTAAAAACGACCCGCTTTTGGAAAGCAACAAAGCAAAGGTACGTTCCTTTAAAATAAGTGAATCAATGAAATAGATTTTACCGTAATTATTTACTTAGTTGTGAACAAATATCATGCACGTGGTCAGAATCGAATGAGCCCGTGATATTTTGTCAGAGACTTTGCAAGAAAAAGTGACGTATTCAAATGACAACAAGCTGACGTGTGGTTTCATTGTATTCGTAAGCGCTCGTAATGTTTTCGATAGGCATTGCCGGGTGTTCGAGGGCCTTCTTGTCTATCTCCACTCGCTGCAACTGTTATTTTTGGTATTAGGGGATACTGTGCTGTAATGGTTTACTTAGATTTCTTCTGATCTAACGCTACATTCTCAGAACTTATTTAAAAGATATATTGCAAACAGTGAGGAGAATTCATGTTTTGAACGTGTTTGTGAAAGGATTGAAAATGCTACAGGAGGTGTTCTATCAGTTTTATTAACTGTTTGTGTTTGTGGAGACTGCACTAAATCTCATCTTAACGGAATGTCGACAATTCCCTTCTCTACAGGCCGGCCTGGACAGGTGCGTGAAATCTTGTCAGGTAAGAGGGAAGCTCATTGGCTCAAAGAAAAAGCGCGAACTAGCTAGTGTTCGCTATGTACTTGGCAATTTGATTGTGATGTGTTTATTTAGGATCACTTCAGCAGGTTGTTTATGATAACGCCTCTTAATAATTATACCAGGTTACACTCAACCAATCAAGTGCATGCCAGTCCTAACAGTACGACTCATAGCACTCTATGATTGGTTAGCCAACCGAAGTACCGTGATGTTCACGTGATAATTTGATATTGTTCCAATGCAGCAAACAGGGTTTGTTCTGTTGTCTTGGGTTTTCCCTGAGTCTTGCGCTTGTGACAAGGTTCTTTGTGGAAACTGCTTGGTGATTTGGAAACAAAACGCGAGCGCGATATTTTATAACTCTACTCATTGCGTCAAGGTGACAATGGCTGAAGACAACAAAACGGTGAGTTTCACCTCAGTGACTGTATAACCTGGCTTGAAGCGAAGCCTTTCAAAATGGTCGATCTCATTATGTTGCCTGCTGGTTCTCCAAGTCTGCTTTCAATTTTCATCGCGAAACCTTTTCTGGCCTAGGTATTGAAAACGCGAAGGATTTCGGCGAGTCTTAAGTGCATAATTACTATCAGAACCGTGCCCTAGCTATTCATGCAAGACCCTTCCTTGCATCATACTGTACTGTCAAACCTATTTATGGCAAACAATAAGTAAACCAAATGCTCCTGTTGTCGCCTTTAACATAAACAAGTCTAAGTTCAGAGTAAACAAAGTTATAATTTGCTGAAGAAACTGTTGGTCTGCATCGGCGGGATGGTGAAAAACGAAGCTGTTTATCAACTTGAATATCAAATTGACAAAGTTAATTAAACGCAGCAACAAATTTGTGAAGCTTATATTTCCAGCGTTTTTCCATGTTCAGAGAGAATGCTCCACCAAGGGACTCCAGATAATATCTTGCAAACTTTTTTTCGCGGTTCATTTACCAGTATCAACTTCAAATCTTGACTTGTTTCCCAGGATATTCGTGCTTTTACACGTTGGTCTCCAATTTACGGAATAATATTTTTAGCAAATAATTTTACTGAATCTGCGGCGCCTCACCCAGGAGAGGCCAGTATGATTGTCCACCTGTCTCGTTTTGTCAGTAACGTTTTCCTTGTAGCATAATAACGAACGACAGCAGATAAGTGAAATGAAAAATAAATTTCGGCCAACTAATTTGAATTTTCATGTGGACTGTCTTAATTCACAATATAACTTAATTTAAACTTAAATTTTCATAGCTGCTGAAGGTTATTTATTATCTACAGAAGCTCTAATTTACATTTTTTTTTTTTACATTAGAAATACCTAGCTCGATAATAGTTAAGCAGTTTTTTCCCAAACAGATTTACAAAGAGAGAGTAGAGGATATCGGATATTTGACTCGGGTGAATAATGAAGACTTGTATATCTCAGTCGTGCTGCAACCAACTTGATATCAGGCCTTCATTGTCTTCTTGCTATATTCTAGCTCGGAGGTTGTTCTTTCGTGCAATTAATAATTCATCATATCACCTGCTTCTGAAGTTTTCATGTCGGACTCCAAGCTCTTACACATTGATATTTTTTTATCCTTAATAGTCTCAGATTAATGAGGATGTTACCAGTCTTTTGTTGCGTTGTTCCGTAAATCAATTTTATATTTAGGACCATCGCCGTACGTGCAGATTATTTACCTGATTGGAAATAACTAGAGACTTGTTTCTGAGCCTTTTTCTTACAATCCTCCTTGCCCTCTAATCATTGTTGCTAGGGAAAGAATTTTCCTTGCTATGAAGGGCCTTGCGTCTGAACGCGTGAACAATCAAGGTATAATTTATGTCCAAAACAGCAACCTGCACGCGCACAGGGACTTTTCACTCGTTGAAGGCTAAACCTAGAAAGATGACAGAACAAGCTGTTGCGTGCACAGCGCGCAATTTTGTTCTGTTCCAATGTTGTCCTCCCACTCATATCATGACCGGCATGTTCCTTTGTCTTTTCAGGCCATAAAGGAAAAGAAGGCTTGCAAGCGTTCGTTCTTTTCCTTCGGTAAACTTCTCAAGTTAGTATTGTTGTTGTTAGTAGCAGTGGTTGCTGTTGACATCTACAAGCACAAAGGATATAAAGGTAAGAAATTGTTTGTGGTGAGTCTGCGGCTTTCACTCTTTCACTCGGGTTGCCATAGGTCATGGCAAAAATTCTTCAAGGTCAAGGAAAAGTCAGGAAATTTTATTTCGAGTCAGAGAAAAATTAATATTTTTTTGGAAGAAATGGAGGAAAATTGAAATAATTTCACAGGACATGTTTTATACCATTGAAGGCTGGAGGAAACATTCGGGGTCGATGTGATTTCAATGATGTTTTCCCTTCATGAAGAACGGAATATTTGCTGAAAACTTATAAGTCTTAATGTATGAGTGGAAAGGACGGCTGTAAGTTCACGCTAGACTAGATCTAACGTTTTGTATTTGTTTGGTCAGGGAAGTTTGATAGTTAGCGGGAGAAGTCAGGAAATTTTGAAGAGTGATGTCTGTGGCAAGCATGTCTTTGTGCCTTCGTTAGATAGATAAATGTCCATTATTTTCAAACGATGATAATTAAAGCAGTTGTGTGCCCTGTTGGGCTGGACAGACGCTCTTTCACAACACTCATGTGCTGTCAGGAATTTAAATCTTGTGTTTTTCTTCTGTTAAAAGCGAGTAAAACAGGACAGATTGCAAAGGAGTATGGAATAGAACAAGCAGCATTGACAGGATATGGAAAAGCAAAAGAGGGATTTGATGTTGCAAACAGGTAGCTAGCTGTACATGCTGTTTCTAATTATTACTGTTTACTTTACTCTACGTATTAGCTTCTGTACGTGACTTCAGTTTTTCACCACTGTTTAATAGAATGAGGTCGCATTCTGGGTGTATCAAACATGTTATTATAAACCCTTTCCCGGATTTAGTGAATCGATGGCCTGTCATCGCTTGCACTTAGTGGTAATTAAGGGATTAACTTTATTACTACCTCTATCATGGGATGCCATTCATCGCAGGTCCCCCCTCCCCTCCCCTACCCCTCCCTTGCGCTTGCATGTTTTTTTTGGGTAATTCTACTGTTAGTAGTAGCATGCGAACGCAGACGTATTTCCGGCTGTCGCTCTTCTCCGTCGAAATTAGGAAATACGTAAGTGTTCGCACGCATACCGTTGGCTGGTACCATTTATATTCATTTATACGCAGAGTGAAGTCTTTGATACGCAGTCCAGTTCCCGAGAGTGATCAAATTCTAATCATGTGTCTTATTTCTTAAGATAATCAAGCGCACTTTCTGCTGAACACTAAAGAGAAACTTGTTTTGATACGTAACTAAATTCTCCTGGTAGTTAAAATAATATACATGTTGGTAATAAGCCCTGAATGTTTTGTTTTCAGCTGGGTTCAAACGAACTACCCGACTTACTACAGCAAGTTTAGAGAACACGCCGATCCTGTTGCTACGTTTGTCTGGGAAAAACTCGTAATTGTTGGAGCGTTCATAGCAGAAACAACCAAACCAGCGAGAGATTATCTAAACGTCAAAATACCACAGATTTTAGAAAAGGTGAGAAGGACTTTTTTTCGACTATTTATCATATCATCATTTGTGTTCTATTAGACGTCTCACTTTTTCGCTGCTGAAAACTTTAGGAGAGACTACAACGATTTAATTATTGTCAATCCCGTCGCCGTTGCAGCGCTATTGCAGACAGCCTGGAAATAGTCAATTGTACCCTAATTGATATATGTATATATAAGTCCATCTCTCTTATAACCCTCTCTACCTAAAGGGAAGGCTTCAAACGGCTCAAAGGTTTTCGGTACAACTTTTAGTCTTGGAGATTTTACTAGCTACACATATTCAACAACACATCGTAGACATCTCGGGGAAAGTAAAGACGTTTTTGAAGGATTTTAATCTCTCAGAAATGTGGCATAAGTCTCGACGTTAGTGTTTAAAAGCAAAATAAGTATAGGAAATAGCACGGTTTCTAGGGGTATTTGGGATAAATACCGCGAGTGATATTTCAAAATTCACCAAAATAT
>OMLO01004514.1_pt1 | contig 11650 bp, 10 predicted proteins | sample 1674811 | NCBI WGS metagenome assembly OMLO01 (sample SAMN06265003, study PRJEB25207) | coral metagenome | isolation source: Coral host | place: Mexico:La Bocana,Puerto Morelos, Mexico | collected 2008-11-13 | reverse complement strand
GGCGGTTTTTCCATCAAAGAGCTCAGCAGTCGTGTTCACACCAAGTCTTGATATTTGACGTGTATTATACTTTGAATATGTTAACAACCGGTCTGTCATTTACCATTTTTATGATCATCAGTTTTGATCGATATTATGCTTTGTCAAAACCTTTGATATACCGCGCAAATGCCACAAAACGAGGTGAGTTTCCTTGTCAACGTCAGATGTGCTGTATCCGTGATCGTAAGAACTTTTCTTTCTTTTCAATAACGATCTGAACGATGTTCAGGTCAATTTTCGCCGATATGACAGATTTTCCCCCTAAAATCAGTTGACCATGATACATTAATAGTAGATAGCATAAAAGCTTTTCTAAGTCACGAGGTCGTCAAGATCATCGCGCTAGCAATGTAAGTAGATTGATCACGGAAGCAACGCTAATATTCCAAGAAATTTACATTACACTGTTCAATTGAAAAATGAAATATATTTTTTGGACAAATTAGTAAAAGATGTGAGCATCCGAACAACTTTAACACACTGGCCAAAAATGAGTCGACATTCCGGATTTCATGTTTATCTGTAGTCTTTTTCTGCATTCATTTTTTGTACTTTAAATATACTCTAAATTATTTGGTTTAGTAGAGAAAACGAGGCGAAAATTGTAAACTTGCCGCTTGCAACAGAAACCCCTATTTCTTCCATTTAAAAATATACAATTTACTATATACAAATTACAGCTTACCAATTCCAATTTCTTGTGATGATTAATCTAGTTTAAAGAAACCGCAGGAAAGGTCTTATGTTACATCACACAACAATCGTAGCCTGCGTTGCAAGCGTTTCTGTAAGAATTATTTATTTTCCATCCTATAGGAACGTGAACACCGGCGCAAAGGCAAAAAAATGATTAGGCGGGGTGGAAGACGCGCCCAAAGTAAGAGGGACGCTCGCTGAAAATGCAAGACTGGGACATTTCACACACCTTTGAATTGATCATTCCTTTGTTCTTCCGTAGTTCCTATTTAATATTCCTGTCTAGTGGGTTATCTCTTCTTCTCCGACTTCTCATTATTGTGAATTATCGAGGTTATTCTAAAAGCTATACATGATCCCAAAAGTAGGCTCCACACATGAACTGTTTAACACTCCTCAAACAATTGCTAATAAGCATTTTCTTTTTCATTTAGCTGTATAATGAACAACATTTCAGCATCATTTTTTTTTTCACAGATGCGATGAAAACTGTCCTTATCGCCAGTGCAATTTGGCTGCTGTTTATCATTTCCGCGCATTTCATTTTACCGTCAATGGCCGGATACATTGCTGCAATCATTTGTGGCGCGTTGTTTCTTGTGATCCCAATTGTCAATCACGTCAGAATGTTGTTCGCTATTCACCGTCACAACAACCAGCTGGTTGATGCTGTGGCTGCACATCAAGTGTCAGTGGTAATGCGGCGAGAAAAGAAAGTCGCCGTCGATATGTGTGTTGTCGCCATCTTCCTTACTGCTTCCCTGATGCCAGTCATGTCCATGAAGTCTTTGGAACTTCGATACCCTCTAGTGCACTCTATTGTGTTTCCTTGGTCTCTAACCGTACCATTTCTGACGTCATCTTTTAATCCCGTGTTTTACCTTGTCCGGAATCCAAATCTTAGAAAAGCAGTGAAGTCTATTGCGAACATATGATTACTGAATTTCTTTAGAGTGCGTGTACATGCCAAGTTTTATTTTCTAATTTAATAACCCGACCCGACCCGTAATCGCTCCTCGAGGACAAGAGTACTTCCCTCACTCCCATTAAAGCCCTCAGTCACATCTGATAGTCCCAAAGGTTGCGACAACGTATTTTTTCACTTCCCTGATCGAATGCGCTCGATCTTGACTCGTTCGGCAAGATCACATGACCTCAAGCTTTCTTCCCATTCCCTCGAAGACACCCCGATCGTCGTAATGATTTTCGGGCCTTCCCGACTTAATGGCGCGGTGTGCCTGCCCGGAACTTTTATTTTCCCAAAAGAACCTTGCGTCATGCTCGATTCCACAAAAGCCTTGAGGTTTTTTGACTTTATTAGTTAGCGTTAGTTCACAAAATTCAGTTGATTTCTTTAATTGGGAGCACCTCAGAACTACTGAATAACAATTATATTGAAATGTCCTCCAATATATAATTTTCTGATTTTCATTCTTTCTCACAAATAAATATCGATTAGCGGCGTTGGTCTTCTACTTCATGAAACCTACAGTGTAATCTTGTGGATATGATCAGAGTTAATCTTAACTCTGATATGATACATCTCTTGCAGTCTATGCAATTCTTATTAAATTTTCTAGTTCTATAGTATTTCAGTTCAGTGTGTAGACCGGTTATTAAAATCGTGATTCGCCCTTTGAAAAGTGAAAAGTTAACGATAGAGAATCGTATTTTTAAAACGCGGGTCTATGGTCTGCTCTAAATCCACTGAGACTTCGCACAAGACATTACTAGCTGTCCTCTCGTCCGTTATATACATTTGATCTTCCTCCGAACCAAGTTATTTTGCGTCACTGTACACATCGAGACGTTGAAGTACACGAACAGCTATTGCTGCGATACACATTTTCTCTCCTTTGTCGTAGTTGGTAAGGAGCTGTGAAAACGCCCGTTTCTAATCCTCGTCCTCTTCGTCACTAAAATACGAACTCTTTATTATTTTTCGCTTTCTTGAGTGAGTGCCTCCACCTGAGGACGTGCCAGGATTGGTTGGGTCATCTTGGGAAGCCATTCGAGCGCACTCATCGATGACAGCACTTAGACTAAATTCATACGGGTCTTCGCCCCCATCTTCTTCTTCGTCTTCATCTGGTTCGTCGTCCTCATCTCTAGAACAAAACGACATTTCAACGTTGAATACCAAACCTATCAATGCATGTTTGCAATAAAGAATAAATGTGTGAACAAGTTTCCTCGAAACACTGGACAAGAGTTCATTGCCTGTGTTTGAGCATATGAATAAGATCCAGTAAATGACAGGAGCAAACCTCTAGTCAGATATTCTTGGTTCAACGCACTTCAGAAATATGTCAGCCAAGTTTGAACGAATTACTGGAGCTGAACGCAGGAGAGCCCTGCTTGAAATCCAGGTACCGGCACTTACACTAAAATGTTTTTTTTTTCTGGGGTTTGCTACAAAGAAGTTTCAGGAATGAAAGTGTAGATACTACAGGCTTAGATAATAACGAGAGAATGTAACATAAGAAAACAATCTAATACCGTTGGTCTTGTTTTTTCCTCTTTCTTTGTTTCTTTGGAGGAGGTTCTCTCTCTCCAAGCATATTCTTTGGGCACTGGTAACTCAAGTGGCCATATTCCTGGACAATAAAATAAGAAAAAGAAAGACATAAATGGAGATGTAGTCTGTTAATTGACATAAAAAAAGCGATTTTCAATAGTATGTGGCTACTCGTCAAAGTGGCTCCATACTGCGACTGGACAACGATCAGCTAATCAGCATCGAGTTCTGAATAATGCCATCGGCGCCTTACTTTCACTATACATAAATTCTGGGTTCAGAGTTTACAAGGCCTAAGACCTACTCGTGCAATGGTGCTGTATATTATTATCTAGCCTTTGTAGCAGTCTTTTACGTTTCCTTTCAGGCAAGTTGGAGTTGCGCGAGGGCGCGGGGACAGAGGTAACAAAAAAATTATTGGCAGGGGGCTCTTCCCGAATGTAAACAGAAACGACTGCTACACAGGCTAAGTATTATCTGTTAATTGCTCCAATCATTGATACAGCTAGTCTATTCGTCGCCGTCATATATAATATTTAATATCACCTGTCTCCATATGGACTGCAATGAGAGCAAACTCATTTAATCTCGTTTAAGGTCTATCTTGTTTATCTCGTAAATGTACGGAGAGAGCAACGCTGAAATTAAGATCTTGACTGCCTAGGTTAACGATAGGACGTATCCAATGCTATCATTTCCCAGCTTACAAGGACTTACAGCAGTTTGTATAAATAGATCACTGGGAAAAGAATGGACTGGGTATATATGTAAATATCTGGCATAAATAAGGCGGCTCAAAAACACTTCAAAAGCAGAACTTGTTTTTCTTTCAATATCATACTAAGTTTATTCGAGGGTGTCTTAATTAGTGCAAATATTGCCGTTTACACAATTTGAAAAACACTAAAACCGTCGCCAGCTATTAAACGCAATATCTCAAAGTGCTTTACATGTCTAACATGTATCGACTTAACGAATATACACACACCGCAACCAGTTATGCTGATCTTGTCATCCGAGTTCTGTGATCTACGGGATACCGGGCAGAATTTTTAGCTGCGTTTTACTATTCAAAAGGCGAGAATACGCACATAACCCACGAAAGGCGGAAACCGTGTAAAACCTAAGGGACTCTGAGAAAAACTCAATGTTCCATAGGCGCGCACTAACTATGAAAACAACAGCTTTACCTAAAGTGGGCCACTCTTTGGAACAGTCTTCCTTACGATTTAATTTAATTTAAACGCTTACTTTTACTTTAAACGCTTGTTTCGGAGCGCTTGATTTGAAATCTGGAGGTCCCTGGTTCAGCTGGTCAGCCTCCCACTAGCTAAGATATTCTTGACAGTTTATGTTCCATTTGAAATATTTGTTTATTTATTTACAGTTTCCTCAATAAGCACATCAATGCTAAATACATTTGACACTTACGTGCACATTAAAACAAAATCAAACATGGAAAAAAGATTACGTATGTTTGGGAGCAGCCAAGAAATAAAAACCATTCGGAATTCCATGTTCTTGTTGTGAAAACAAAAAAGCTGGAATTTGTCATAAATATTCACAATGAGCTGATATTTAAAACCACTTACTCTTTTATCTCCAACAGTCTCCAAGTATATTGCAATTAGGCCTGAAGTAAGATTTTTGAAGATAATGAACATCATAATTTATTTATTGTTATATAAACCTTTGCTGTATAGTCTTACCCCACACTCGTAACAATGCGACTTGTCCGGGTAGTTTTTTCTTCTGATAAACTCCGTGGCGCGTCCATTGTCATTCGCAATGGAGCATTTTATAGTACGGCCAAACATCTGAAAAGAAGTTAACTTAAGTGTTTACTTATACAAACATTAAGGCAATATCATAAATTATTGGACACTGCAATACAAAGCAAACTGGTGGAACCTTCTTGAGCAGTCAAGGGATGAAGTCAGTCAGACTGAGCATATTTTGTAACACAAAGCCCCAGAAATAGGAAAACTCATATTCATAAAGTGTTGCATTCTTGTACATGGCAGATAAATAACATTTAGTGTGCAAGAATAAGAGTTTGAACCCCTGATCTGACATTGAAAGTCAAGGTGGATTACAAATAGAAAATTGTGATATTATGACTCTGCGGTCTCTCTACTAGGTGCACTGTTGTCTGATCACACCCCACCAGCAGTTAGGTATTTTTATGCATTTTTTTATTAATCCTAAAGGAGCAAAGGGGACAACCAAACAAGGCTTTACAACAGGAAGCTCTGTAATACATATGAACCTACAGCTACCTTAAATAAGTCCAGTTAGGCTGTTAATATTTACTCAGACACTCAGTTCTTTGAGTCTGAATTTCATTTGAGAAACATTTAACATTTACCTTTAGTACTTATTCTCCCAAACTAAGTATTCATTTCAAGAGTCTCTACTGAACCAATAGGCAAGACCAACAGGTAATACTCCTGTCTTCATGATAGTCTTTAAACACAACTCAAAGTCAAGTATGCACTCGTGCCTAGAGGCCCATAAGAGTAATCTCTGAGTAACTAACAAGTATTCTGCTCCCCCTGGATGGAATGCCAATCTATTCCAGGGTTAACACTACCCCAAGGATACAACAATACCACCAGGTTGCTTGAGTCCTGTGCAGTAGCCATTAGCCACACTGCCACCCAGCACCCTTGTTCATCCAAAATATTTCATCTGATAGAGAAAATACCTGTTTCTTGTTGACTGCTGCAACCGCTTTCTGTGCCATCTGCCGATCCAAGAACAACACAAATGCCACTCCTTTACTCTCTCTAGTCTCCTTGTCTCTAAGAATTGTCACCCTTAAAAGAGGAAAAGGATTTCAAAAAGGATTTGACTTAATTTATCTGAAGAGATAAACATCTCAATTTGTTTACTAAAATAAAAACTCTCTCAAGGAAAAGGGAGACAAAATAAAGAAAATGCTTTATTTGAAGAACAGTTTGCCCAATCGGAAGCACTTTTTTTAATACACATTTAAACTTACTTCACAACTTTTCCATACTTCTCAAATATCTGTTAATAAGAGAAAATACACACCAAAGTTACAATAATCAAAAATCTCTATGGTAAACTGCTAAGTTCATTTATATACAGCTTTTTTGTCAAAGGTTGTCAGCTTGGATAGGAGCTAAATTAACTCCAATCTAATCAAAAAGGCATTTGCAACATGAAAGCATGCCTTTCTTCCCATGCATAGCGTTTTATGATATTTTTGCTCGTGCATGCACATATACACATATTTTTCAGAGTCATCATTAAGTGACCATCAGCACAGGCATTCTATCTCCAATAAATTACCTTGTGTAAATCATTATTTGTGAGAGAATAAGGTAAATTTCCCACATATATTGTAGACTTGCTTGGTGCTAATCCTCCACTCATGCTTACTGAAAAAAATGTGTTACAACAGATAATTATACCATATAGTGTACTGGAAACACAAGTCAAAAGTCCTACAGACACCTACTAAAGACACCTACTACTATACTAGTACCTAGTAATTTTTTGCATTTTGCATTGAAAAGTCATTGTTCAGTTTTGCAGAAAGCACTTCGTCTAAAACAATGCCATTTCAGAAGTATTGTGTGATTGGTTAACTAGTATAGTTATATGCATAGTTGATCATTTCAGTTACATGTACAACTTACGCAGCTGAATTTTAGCGCCTGAATTTCTTTCAGGCTTTAATGTCACAGCTACTTAATCAAGTTGTGTACATAGCTACAATGATCAACTATGTCTTCATATCATATCTTTCTCCTCAGTTCCAATACATGATAATCATATATTCACTTGCATTCTTCATCATCTACTAGCTAGTATATAATTTACGAACTTATAATGTGACTAGCTCCCGGTTGGCTTGATAGCTCAGTTGGTAGGAGCACTGCACCGGTATATATTGCAGAGGTCATGGGTTCAAATGCCGTTATTAAAGGCCTGAATTTTTTTCAGGCTTTAGTTTCACAACCTTAAGTTGTGTGCATGACTCCGATGATACACATTGTCGTCAAACATATACATTAATTCGAAGGAAAGCCACTTAGCAGAACTTTCTTGTAACAATCATGCCATGTGTGTACGAAGTAACCAATACTTCACTTCCTACCATGAGAGATGGTACGTGTATTTTCTCAGACGATCTGCGCTTGCCAGTCCGCCATATTGAATACCGATGAGGATCGTTCACTGTCGGATATCTTCGTTGCATGATCGGAGTTACTCGCCGAAACGTAACTTCGAAGTAAGCGTGGCTACCAAGCCAGAAGTTTCAAAACATCCTCAAGCATGGTAAATTATATTGACCTCGTGTTTACAACGTGTATTGCTATTTTCTTTCAATTGGAGTCATGCCAGTGAATTGAAGAGGTTATCATGACCCATCTGAACAGATTTATCAAGAATTTACAGGAGTGCAATTGGCCTTAATGCCTTCTTTGGGGCGCGAAAATTTGTGGCAGGTTGTTTTCACGTTGTTGACAGCCGTTCTCGTTCCAGAAGTTCTGCCGGAGAATTTGCTGCATGGGGCAAGGCTGGCCACCTTTCCGAAACCAGCCTTCAGAACGAATTTTACTCTCAAATCAAGCCAAGGTGCTGGTTCATTTAAGGAGATTCGTCATGGGTTGAATGTTGATCCATTTTACGTTCGTGTTTATGCGAAGCCTCGCAATGGGAGCAACAGTGCTTTTTGTTTTAATGGAATAGGTTCTAGCCAGTCTTCGCCGTCGAGAAGCTCTTTCGGAGGCTTAATTTATGCTTACAACGCGGAATTTGTTCGAGTATGGGCTCCGAGAGATCCAAATGGTCATATAGTGTTTGTGAAAGATGGCTGGGGAGGTGAAGTGAACACCCAGGTTTCAAACGAAGCTGAAGTTGTCGTGGAAGTGTGGAAAGACGGACCGGCGCCAACTTTTCAAATTGAACACGTTGTTGACACGCGGGCTGTTCAGTTAAACCAAGTCTATCATCAGGTTGATCATGAGTTAAGACAGTTACCGGAGAGAGTTGTGGTCAGACTTTCTCCAGCGGAAACTGACGATGATGCAAGCAATCCAAACAAGGGATTTTGGTTTCCTGCAGTCTCGTCTTCTCAAAATCCTGACCCTAACAGTAACTTTGGTGGGGTAATATTTGCGTACAACGAGAGATATGTTCGTTTGTGGGGCCCTGAGGGAGTTAACAACAACAACACTGGGTGTATTTTTTTAGGCAGGGAATACACTGGAGGAGGCCACAGTCAGAAAGTAACTAAATGCAGGGTGGAGACACTGCTTTGGGTTAACCAACTGCCAACACCAGCTTTTCAAACTGACTGGTTTCACTTTAACGGACAGAGAGGCGTTAATTCTTTCAAAGAAATAGTTCATGGTTTCAACTTGTTACCTGCCCTTGTCATTGTTCAACTTAGAGCAGTTAATGGAAAGAATGTTGACTACGTCTTTGAAGCGCAAGGTGCCACTCAGTCTGATGATGATGGCACGAATGAGTATGGAGGTGTTGTGTTTGCCTATAATGAAAATAAGGTCCGTATCTGGGCTCCCAGCAAGCACGATGGATCAAAGAAAGGATATCCCATTCTTGTAAAAAGTGGCTGGGGATATAGCTCGAATCTGCAAGCTGGAAGTGATTATGTTGATGTCAGAGTTGTTGTTTACTCTACCAAGTGCAATAATTCTGCAGAAGTTCTTTTTGAGGGTGACCAGTGTGTTTCAACACTGTACGACTCTTACAAAACAATAGTGTCAAAGTGGTCTGAATGCTCCAGTATTTGTAACAATGGAACAAAGGGAAGGTTGTTAACAGGTGAATATATTTAATTGGATCTCTGGAATGAGTGGCAATCAAGGCTGTTGCCTAAGAGAATTTTTAAGGAGCCTGGGATATAAGTTGCTGTGGTCAATCCTGGGGGAGGGAGGAGGGGGGCTGGATGGAGTGGCACAGGAAATTTAGAAGAGGTGGCCCCCTTCTCTCTGTCAAGATTTTCCTTGAGTCACTATCAATCATATTTTTCTTCAAGTCATGACTGAGGAAGATTATTCTATTATGTTGTAATTCCAATAGAAGAAATAAAATTCAATTATAAATGGCAGCACTGCAGCTGATATTTGCAGATATATTGTTGCAAAATATGCTGTACATACAAATCATCAAATGTGGCAAGTGAAAACAAATGATAATGATTGATTATGCCATTTAGTGAAAAGTTTGTTTTTTTGGACCAAGACCTGGATTTTATGACTCGTAAAGGTCTGACAATTTCTCCATGATGTCCGGAAAATGTTTTTATCATTTTACAGTAAGTATGAATAAAATTATACCTTGAGTAAATCTTACTTTTTTGGTGATGTCTGACCACAATTTGCTTTGTCTGCCCAAGATAGTGTCTTGGTAGGATGTGTTCTTTCAAGAGGAAAAAAATTATTTGCCTATTGACTAGTTACATAAGCAAACGTTTTTCTTTGTCTTATATTGTGTAGGTTGCCAAGTAGCATCACGAAAACGCATCCTGTCATGTGATTTTGAGAATGGAATGTGTGGCTGGACTTCTACTCAGCAAGGAGGGAGCTCTATAAAATGGGTGATAACTAACACATCAACTCCTGAGCCAAACACAGGACCGCTGTGGGGTCATCCTAAAGGGTCCCGTTATATATACACAAACACTTCTCAGGCAGCACCAAATCAGCGAGGTACAGCTTATAAATAAATTAAATATTAAATAACAAAAGAACAAATTGGGGTTGGGATTTTTCAGTCTGGGTTTTGGGACCCACATTTTTCCTGCTTTTTAAATATTCATTTTTAATGTACGTTTAAAAGCTGTGTGCTTCTATGTAATGATAGAAACAATACCGGTATTAATAGTATTACATACAGTGTAAATTATACATATATGTTAGTAAGAGTTCTTCTGTTCTTTTAACTTGTCAATAGCCACCCTAACAAGTTTGAATATTCGAGGAGTTAGCAAGTGCGAGTTCCGTTTCTTTTGGAACATGTATGGAGGTGATATGGGTATCTTTGCTGTGCATGTCAACACTCAAAATCCAGAAAAAATTGGAAGTCGTGGCAAATGGCTTGATTCAGGTGGGTCTGAAAGTACTGTGGCAACCAGATGTGCTGTTATGTCAATAAATACAAAAAGATTCAAGACGGTGTGTGCAACCGTGCAGTATTCAGCTTGTCGTTGGCAAGGAACTCATTGAACTCTTCACTCTGCAATCGGTGTTAGGAAATGTTATAGATTTGAATTGCACTTGGGACTCAATCTTTTCTTTTTCCCATGCTTATGAAACCCTGATTGCAGTTACAGCTGTATCCCAAGGGAGATTTAAGGTTAAAAAGGCATGATTAGTACCTCTTAGAGTGTTCAGCCTCATTAAGGTTCTCAACAGGAGCTTTTGCAGTTTTGAGCTAAAAAAAGTCAGTGTTGGTTGACACTGTTATACAATTCAAAGAATCGTCTTTGTTCTTTGATTCTGAAAATTGGCTGTCATCTGCAATTCTGCAGGCTGGAACATGACTGGTGATCAAGGAGACATTTTCTGGAGAGCCGCTTATGTAAACCTTGAAAAGTTCAACAAGGTCTACCAAATTCGCTTTGTGCATACATTGCCTGAGGGAAACTGTCATGCAAGGAGCCCACAGTGTACTGTTTGCAAGTACCAGAAGTGCCCAGCTGCTAATCTTGCAATTGATGGAATAGAGTTAGTTTGCCAGGGTGAAAAAAAAGATGTTCCTGTTGAAGTATGCAGGAAGAGGACAGTGTTATTGGCTGGTTGTGAAATGGAGGCTGTTATGACATCAGCTATTGGTGAGAAATCAGTGTGACACTACCCATTGTGCAATAAACCCACAAACTTCTGTGCTTTTAGGCTGTGCAAAGAAAACCACTTTATTTCAGGCTTGTCCTTTGGGCAAGCTTACTGTCTATGGTTTACCAACCTTTAAGTAATTCAAAATTTTGCAACTGAAGAAACTTGTCTGAATGCCCACTAGCTCAAATGCATGATCCACTAGTCCGAGAGTATTGAACAGGCACATGTATCTGATATGGCATATATTTAATATTTCCATTTAGCACCACCATTTTAATACTGTTGAGCTACTTTTGTGGATAGGCATTGAGTTGACTCTGTTCCTTTTATACATGCTTGTACCAGCTCCATGAAGCTGATTAATGATCAAGAAATTTTGAGAGTGCTAGAAAATGTTTCTGTGAATGAAAGAGAAGCTGCTTTCAAGAGCTTGTTATACATGTAATATATGTGTTGTAGTTAAAAATTATATTCAGTTAAAAATTATTTTAACCTAATTGGATTCTCAATTTCCTTTGTCTTCTAACCCTAATTATTCATAATCAATGAATAAGTA
>OMLO01004512.1_pt1 | contig 11654 bp, 12 predicted proteins | sample 1674811 | NCBI WGS metagenome assembly OMLO01 (sample SAMN06265003, study PRJEB25207) | coral metagenome | isolation source: Coral host | place: Mexico:La Bocana,Puerto Morelos, Mexico | collected 2008-11-13 | reverse complement strand
GCAGTACTGGTGATCGATATAATCTGCATTGCTGCATGAACGCACCATCAATTGGCAACACTGGCAAGACATTGAACTAGCCTCAGCAACGTGATTCCTGGTAACGCAAAGATTCCTTCAGACAGCAGCATCAGCAACTAAACAATCTATCCAAGCTCAAGCTTTTTCGGCTCTCCACATTGCGAAGGAGACACTCTTCATTGATCTGACCTATTGCGAAGGAGCTGACACCTGCACGTGTGCTCTATGTTTGGTACTGGTGATTGATGTGAACTGGATTGCTGCACCAATGCCCCATCAATTGGCAAGACTGGCAAGGCATTGAACTAGCACAAGTGTTTGTTCTTCCAGCATGGCAAGAGTTGTTCGATGCTCGGCTCATTCTCGAACCGGAAAAGGCAACGTGATTCCTGGTCGCTGGTAGGGCTGGTAGCAATAGGATTCCTGGAAGCCTGTCACACAGCAGCATCAGCAACTAGCTCTTCCAAACACAAGGTCTGAGGTGTCTGCCAAGCTCAAGCTTTTTCAGAATTCAACATTGGAAAAGTAGACACTGTTCATTGATCTGCCGACCCTTTGCAAAAATGACAACTGGGAAGAGAATGGTTCTCTCACAGTGGTCACTGGCTGACACCTGCATGTCTGCCCTTTCTTCAGTACTGGTGATCGATATGAACTGGATTGCTGCACGAAGGCCACATCAATTGGCAAGACTGGCAAGACATTGAACTAGCACAGGTGCTTGTATTCTTCCGGCACAGCAAAAGTTGTTCAATGCCCTGCTCATTCTTGCCATGGATAGCACAGGTGCTTGTATTCTTCCGGCACAGCAAAAGTTGTTCAATGCTCTGCTCATTCTTGCCCTGGACTGGAACGGGCAACATGATTCCTGGTAGAGACAGGATTCCTGGAAGCCTTAACACAGCAGCATCAGCAACCAAAGAATCTTCCCAACACAAGGTTTGAGGTGTCTGCCAAGCTCAAGCTTTCTCGGCTTTCAACATTGCAAAGGAGACACTCTTCATTGATCTGATCTGGCAAGGATGGAAACTCTGAAGAGACCGGTTTTCTCACAAGGGTCACTGATTGGCACCTGCATTTGTGATGTTTCTTCGCGATTGAAGTGATCTGAATTGCTTCACAGATGTTCGGGCAAGACATTGAACTCGGGCATGTGCCTGTTCTTCCAGCAATATGCTTAGGGGCAGGGTTGCTAGATGAGCGTGATAAACCTTCAGTTGGGGAAAATTTTCAGTCTTTCAGTAGTGGCAAATAAAACAGGAAGCTCTTTGGCAAAACTGCTTGGGTGCCTTTCACATCAGTCAGAGAGGAACTTGGTCAATGCAACTGCTGAAATCATCTGACAAGGAAGTCGTGAAACAACCGTGTCATTGCACCTCTTTGCAAGTTGTTGCCAAATTGGACAAGATGGTAGAAAACACGACATGTCTAAATCAACTGCATTAACTGCATTGATGGCCATCAATTGGCGTGGCGGAAGCATGGTTTGAGGTGCCTGGAAAACTCCCGCTCTTTCAGCTTTCAACATTGCATTACATTGCGAAGGAGACACGCTTCATTGATCTGACCCTTTGCAATGCAAACTGGTCACTGGTTAACACCTGCATTGGGCCCTTGTGATCGATATGAACTGGATTGCTGCACGAATGCCACATGAATTGGCAAGACTGGCAAGACATTGGACTAGGGCAAGTGCTTATATTCCTCCAGAATGGCAAGATTTGTTCAATGCTCTGCTCGTTCTTGCCCTGGACTGGAACGGGCAACATGATTCCTGGTAGCGACGAGATTCCTGGAAGCCGTGACACAGCAGCATCAGCAACCAAGAATCCTCTTGACACAAGGTTTGCGGCGTCTGCCAAAGTCCAGCTAGGAGAAACTATTCTTTGATCTGAACTCTGGCGAGGATGGAGACTCTGAAGACAATGGTTTTCGCACAGTGGTCACTGGCTGACACCTGCATGCCTGCCCTTCCTTCAGTACTGGTGATCGATATGAACTGGATTGCAGCGTGAACGCCACATCAATTGGCAAGACTGGCAAGACATTGAACTAGCACAGGTGCTTATATTCTTCTGGCACGGCAAAAATTGTTCAATGCTCTGCTCATTCCTGCTCTGAAGTGCTTGAGGCAGTGTTTTCCTTGCATATTTTTCTTCGTGCAAATTCATCAATGTTGTGCGGACAATCACAAGCGCATTGTAAGGATTTGAGTCACACAAGAAACAGACCACATGGGAACGTGGTCGTTGCGGCCAATTGTGGACGGCATGGATTCCTGCAGTCCAAATGGTTCAGTGGGATGTGTCGCCATGGGCAAATGGCCAATTCGGCCTTATGACTGCACAAACCTTTCAGAAACCTTGAAAACATAGAACCACTAACCTTTGTAAAGCTCTAGAATCTAGAAACAAATCAGCAGAATGCGTTGGTTTCAAATGTGCCCAAAAAAGGTTCCTGAACTCGGGGGATTGAATCACTGATGTCAAACTCATTGCAAGGAAAGCCTTCAGTTTCGGCTAGAGCCAAATGATGCCTAACGCCACGTTTTGATTTGCACAAGGTTCTTCCAAAGTAATTGACAAGCAGAATTTGAAAAACCTCATGCAACCTCATGCTGCACCGATGAATGTTTCATGTGCAAAACCTGGCAACAAAGGTTGAAGGTCTCCAAGTCAAACCTGGTAACAAATTGTTGCAAATTACGGTTACAAAATGGCAACACCCCAATTTTTACCAAAGGGTGTTGATTGAGCAGTGCACCACCGTTTTATCATATTTTTTCATAAGAAATCGCCTCTCGTCACTACCAAGTGTTTCTGCGAGAGAAACAACACCTGGTCACGAACAATGCGAATCGTTCAATTCTGAAGTTTGGAGACCATCATACTCATCATACACCGAATCCTCCAGAAAGTCATGCAACATGGTCTCCATCAGGGCATTCTGCTCGAATCAATCTCACGCCTGGAAGGCCACCTGTTGGATGAGGTCTTAGACCTAAGCACTTTTGAATTTCAACGACTTGAACTCAACTGAAAATCTAAGGGTCAGAGTCTTCCTTGGAGCCTTCCTTGGTAAAAAACCGAAAAAATTCGAAGCCGTCCTAGACTCCAAACAGGAAAGCCAGTCTTGGGAACAAAACTGAAAGTCCCTTTTGGCTTTAGGATCTTTAGGTTTGTGCGGTTTTTGTATCTATCGAGTCTTTTTTCGGGTAAAACGTCGTTTATCGATTCCTCAACATAAATCATTATCAATCATTTTTTTCATGAATATGTTCTTTGTCAAATCAGGATCAATCAACTGTAGGGAAAAGTGGCGGGGAAAAGTGGCACTGTCTCCCATTTTTGTTTCCGCTGTACATACCTCCTTGATGTGCCTAAATAGAACCCGCCAACTAAGATTTAGACAAAACATCAGCAGTACGCTGTAGCTGTCTGTACATGTACCAAGGCATAGTCTGGACTAATCACCGAATTATTGAAGACAAGGACTTAACTCTCCAGAGTCAGGATGGTGCTGTGCCCAGCCTTCCCTCTGATGTGTCTCTGGAAGACCCTTTATCAGGGTCCACACCTTGTCCAGCACTGCACGTTCTTAGGCCTTGGACTGCCAGCAAGGTCACAACATCTTTCCTTTTTACATGGTTCACCCTGGTGTAAACTTGGCATCCCATGCAAAGGCGTTTGATAGCTTCCCATGCAGCTTGTAGAAAGGAAGGATTTTTGCTGGGTGCTTGTTGAAAACCACAAGATTTGTTAAATAAAAAATGCTTCACAAATACGTTGGACTATCAAGTATACATGCATCATTGTGATCAGAAAGGGCCATTAAGAACAAGACTTCCAAGATCATCTCGCGCTCGAAGAGGACGAACCAAAAAGGCCACAGTTGTGAAGTTCGGGGTTTGGCAGGGAGAGGTTCATATTTAGATGCATGATTAAAACAGACCAAGATCTTACAAAGACATTATATAATTATACAGAACATATTAGATTATATTATAGTATAATATTCGTTTTCTGTGTTTTCACGAAATCCTGCATTTGGTCTTGTTAGCGGGATTTTTCTCACATTTCACTTGCTCATAGGACATCGAAGGGTAAGGGAAAAGATAAAGAGCAAGAACGTGAATACCTCAAAGAGTTTCGTGAAAAAGGACTCCTCGGCCGAATCTTGAGATCCGTGCAGTTGGGATCGAAACAATAAGATGCAATAAAGAAACCTATGCAACATATTGCAAAATAGCCTGAATCTATTCAAAATACCAGCCTGAATCGACTTAGACAGACTTCAACCTGCATGAATCCACCCCCAAGAGCCGCTTTTTCAGGCGAGATGCAAGCAAAGAGATCCCAAGAGGTGCTTAGTTTGGCCTGGAATGTTTGTAGAGTACGTGGTCACTAAAGTATCGCTCACATGCGATAGGCTTTTTTGATTTCATTCAATTCTCGATCTTTAGGGGGCGTGGGTGCTTTGTGCTATAGTTTGGGTCTTTCCGGCAGCCTACCTGCTGTTGAACAAGTCTAAAGTCACTTCAAGCAAAAACATTGAAACATTGCACTCGTATGCATTCGATCGTAGTCAGGTTGCATGTCCATTTGCCAAGAACGTTTCACTGAAGGTTTGCTCATTTATCCCCAAAGAGGTTCCATCATCATCGCAATTGAAGCTAAAATTTTTATGGTGGAATTCCTGGATCACGTTTCACCCCAACCTGTCCGCATACTGTGCAGGCTTGAGGCTGGAGCCTTCCAAAGGCAGGCAGTGGAATGCCAAGCCTGCGGGGCCGAGTCTGGTCTGTTCGGACTACCATCCAAAAGAACAAACGGAAAGGTGGTCTTACTGGCATGCTTCAATTTATAAAGTCGACGATTTGTTATATAAATCTTACCCCATGAATTTTCCAAAGCTGTTGATGCATGGGAATTCTTTCGAGTTTGCACGATTTGTCTTGTGGAAAAGACCAGCAAAGGGATCACCATGCATCTAAAGTAAGGCTCAAAGGTATACATGCATAGATACAGCAGTTTTTGGTTGAGATCTTTCGGGTGCCCCTTTTCACGCCTTCTCCACCATGCAGAGCTCACAAGAGCATGATTCACCTCAGCTGGATGCCGTGTTCTATCGCCTTCATCGACTTGGATGTCCTAAGGTCAGAGTCTTAAAGATCAAACCTATATATCTCAAAAAAAGCTTAGTGGGTGTAGGTTTTCCAACCCATGCATGGTTGTTAGAGTTTAACACTGCATGATAATGCATTTGTAAAAATTTTCCTTGAGCTCCAAGAGACACAAATCAGGGTTAAGCAGGGGCTCTGTCATTAGTGAATGTCTTTTGAAATCATCGAAACAAAAACAGCCCCCCCCTTACAAGGGAATTCTTCTGAGTTGATTTTGAAAACTCCTTTGCCGGCCTGATTTAAAACAAAAAACAAAACGCAACCACTTTGCCCAGGTCTTTGCTTTGGTCATTCTTTTGGCCCTTTGGACATCAACCGCAAACTTGAGCGAGGAGACACTTTTTTCCACTGAGGGTTTGATGGGTGGTTTGTGTACAATTTATGGGGTCACTTCCCATATAGAGCGTATAACTCGATCCTATGCTCATGACATACCGGTCTCATATACTTTAATGATCTATATTGCCCCAATCTTTGATTTAAAGGAGTGGAACATGGTCGAATTCTTCGCTGGAAAGGGGAACTTGTCTTTGGCGATGCGGGCAAGCGGGTTTCGAGTTGCGTCGTTGGATTTGCTTTACCCAGTGGCGAATTCTGAATCCCACGGAAGCAATTGTATGGACATACTTTCATGTTCAGGATTTTGGTGTCTTGTTTGCGCAAACTCCCCTGAATGGTGTTTCTGTTTGATATTTGTTTTTTTTACCAGGGGAACCGAGGATCGTGGGATCTCTCTGCATTTTCAACCCCAAAACTTAAAAACATATATTCAGAAAGGCCTGTGGGATACTAAAGGTATATAAAGCAAACTGTCTTCTTTATGGCGTATATGAAAAAGACTTTATATACGGTCTGTGGTAATAAAAGGGAAAAGAGATTTTACTAAACGGTATATATGTAAATAGGAAATGGTTGATTAAACGTAAGCCCTTTGGAGAAAAATAGCCGACTGTGGTAAAAGCAGGGCTCGTGCAAATGTAACCGCCAAAAAAATATGATGTTCCCTTGGGGGTTCCAAAAGGCATTTCTTGCTGGAAGGATAGCCCAAGTTTACCATTAATTGATCGGCAGGGTTGATTTCAAAACCTTCCATGTGGGGTTTCAAAACATGATTGTTGGGATCCATCAACAATTAACTTTGGAGTTATCCACAAATAATTGCAGAAACATTAGCTGTCAAACACCGTCGCCCCAACTGGCTGCCAACTGAGTCTTGCCGTGAGCACTCTCTTGAAGTGCAGCTCCAACTTTCTCGCCACCTTTGCGATTAAGTGTGCATCATGGTCAAGCATTAACCGTGGCACTAGTCAAAGAAGTCCTTGTGCCAGCGTTGGGAATGTGGATTATCCCAGTGTTTCTCAATCCAATCGCATGGGATGCCGGATTCTTTCTTGCTATATAACCATTTCTTTTCTTTGATTTTAGAAAAATTGTAGCCAAACAAATCAAAGTTTTGTCTGATTTCAAGTGGTGAAGGCTGAAAATGTTTGGCCCCTATCCCAGATATGGTTGCCTTCTCCAACCCCAACCATAAGGACGACCTACCTGGCTATGTTGACAACTGCACTAGGAGGTTGTTGGTTTCTCGAACAACCCAGGGGCTCGGTACTTGAGTTCTTCCCCATGTTTCGGGACTTTCTTTGCAAGCTCTATTACGCACATGGTGGGAGCGCAGCTATGAACTGAGTTGTTTGGAAACACCGTTTAAATTTGGGTATATAGGACATTCTTTTCTTTACATGTTTGATTTATAAATCTCAATTAAGATAGTTTGTGTATAGTTTGTGTCATCTCAGCATTCGTATATATAGAATGGGTTCCATACCCCCTACGGCCCAGGTCTTCAAAGTTCAGTGGTGGATGTGTCATTACACGGCGCCTACTCCAAAGCCGCACTATGGTTTTTCTAATTCACCCAGAATCTCAAGGTTGAACCGTGGTGCGCTTCGAGGGTGGGTCAGAAAGGATGAGTCACAGGGTGGGGTACGGACTGCTGAACTTTATTACAACTCTGAAGGTAAGCAATGCTACAAAGGAACAAAGGCATTGAGGAAGACGGAGCCCCTAGACTATGCAATTAAATTGTGCATGAACTGCTTTCTCTATAGGATGTGCAAGTGCAAGTGAAACGGTTGATGGAAAAAAACCTTCACCACTCAGGGGGTATACTGAAATAAATTACCCTTTCGTGTATATATATATATATATATATTTGAGTGGTGCAGAATTTTTCCCATCAACAATATGTTTGTTTAAACCCAGGTTTTTGCAACATCCCCACCATCAACTAAGGGAGTATCCTGTGCGATTTGGATTCGCTCTTGTGGATATCTATGACGAGTTGGTAAGCACAGCTAGAGGGGTTCCTCTTCCCACCATAGTGCCGCCTGCCATAGACAGCTTTCTCGCAATGGCCGATGCACCTGATAGATTGGATACTGCGGGGGTTCATGAAGCTTTCAACTACCTTCGGAAGGGCAAACACTTGGAAATCCCTGACCGATGGCGACCATATTTCCCCAAGCAATTGTAAATGATGGGGCTTCTTTGTTTTTGCTACATACCAAATGTGGCAATTCGCTGCATGGGGAGCCAGCTAGGGTTTTTTTAGTGGTGGGTCCTGAAAACTTGGACACTTCGAAGGATTTGGGGGGATGCTTTGAATACATTTTTTGATGAAAATGAACTCCCCAAACAATTTTTAAGATAATTTTGTGGATTTAGGTGAATTTGGGTGAAATTTGACGCAAATTACTTAGAGTCACCGTATTTTATCCGTAGGGAACCCGTAGGGAACCCGTAGGGAACCCGTAGAAATCCGTATGGAACCCGTAGGGAACCCGTAGGGAATCCGTAGATTTTGAAATAATTTAAAAACATCGTGTTTTAGGAACCCGTAGGGAACCCGTAGGGAAGCCGTAGGGACACCGTAAAAAACCGTCCGAAAAAGATGGGTTCATACCCCCTGGCTCCCATGGTCCACCATGTGAGTTTTTCAACTCATTTTGGTGTTATTATCTATACATCTGTCTTGGCGAAGGAAAAAAAGAATTGTATTTTTCGATATGCTTGGCATGAATCAATTGGAAAACCTTTTGTGATTGGAAAGTTTTTTTGTAATGAATCTTGAATCACGCAATGTTTTGCAGCATTTGTTGTCTCATAGGACCTTGGAATCAGGTTTCCAGGTTTACCTTTGAAGGGGTAGCAGGTAAGCATGTCCGTAGATACAAAAAATGGTAGCACCCGTGCATGGAGCTGTGCTACACTTACGGATGGCATCGACCATTTGATGTCTGAAACGAACAAAGTTGAAGAACAAGAGAAGGAATTAATGAAGTTGATGCAGGACCGTTTTTTAAATCAAGTACCATGTAAGTCAGTAACCAGGAGGGACTACAGCTTGATAGGCACAGTTCCCAGAATCTTTCGTCAGGACATGGAGAAGACGATTAAAGCTGCGCAATCTACAAGGGATCAACCTGCAGAAGCTACTTGTCTCCTACGTAAAAATCAATTTAGCATACTCAACGTAAGGTTTGTTTCTCGATACTAGCTTCTTCCCCCACTATTCCCCATGGGTGCTGAAGGTTCCAGCCACACCCACGATTTCCGAGCAAGAGACGTTGCAGGCACGGCCTAAGGGGATGATGGCATCGAGTGTTTTTATATAGATGACATACCAATGAAGATACCAAATATTGAAGCAAAAATCTGCTATATAAAAAAAAAAAAAGGTTTTTTCAATGCGCTATAGAATCCATATGGTGGTTTCCCTATATAGAATCCATATGGTGGTTTCCCGAAATGCTCTCGCGAACAGGCGACCCCTGAAGAGCTTGAACAAGCACAGCGTGGCAAGAGTACTGAGGGAGTCGCGGTTGGTGATACCGAGGCACTATATCTATATAAGCGGGTATGTTTTTAGCCGTCCTCATTTTTTTTGGCGAAGGATGTGTGATTTTTTTTTAATTTTAAGAGGTTGGTCATGCCCCTGTGCAGGCAGCCCCTGTAGAATCTGCCGAAACTTCGGCTTCAACACCGCCAGCCCTAGCTGAGATTGTGAATTCTTCACCTACTGCTCCCGAAGCTTCTGGTTCTAAAGGTGATGATAATCAAGAACCACCACCAGCCAGTCAGACTAAGCCTTCGACCAAGAAGGTTCGAAAACCTCTCTCCCGGCAGGACTTTCATATTGTCTACCTGCGTTGTTTTTAGCTGATGGGGAGTGGTAGAGCATAGGGTTTTTGGGGACCATATTCAAAAATTGCCAATGTCCTCATGATTCAGATTTTTGTTGAAACTTTCAATGGCATTTGTTCAGTTTAGCGATCATAATCTGATACTATCCTATTCATCTCCGCTTTTCCAGGAGCAACTTCGAGAGGCAGCAAAGGCTAGGCTTCGACGCATGATGTCGAAGCACGTGCGGCCGGAGAACGATGTGGAGCCATGGGTTTTAGATGAATGGAAAAAGCGCCCCCAAAATGAGACTGCCCAACTCTTGATGGATGCTAACTGGAACAAGGCTGGACTTTAATTTTGAAAGTCATATACCCACAAGAACTTTTTGATCTTAGAGTTTTCGGGGTGAAATTGAATGTACTTCCTCATTAATCTGCTAGGATGCCTTTATCAGCCAGCTTGAGATTATCGTCAAAAAACGCTCCAGCAAGAAATCTTGGGTGGATACCGAGTGGATGTCCGAAAAGGAAATGAAGGACGAACTGAAATGGTCCCCGTTTCTTGGTTAAATGTTTGGAAAACCGACTCGGGACTACAAAGGTTTCAACATATTTAAGGTGAGCATGTTCATGACGATGGTGATGATGATGATGATGATGATGATGATGATGGGTATTGTAGAGGGACAATTGGGGCTCCAAAACGGGCACGGTAGCACCAATAAAAAATCATGAGGATGATGATGATGATTATGATGATGATGATGATGATGATGATGATGATGGGTACTGTAGAGGGACAATTGGGGCTCCAAAACGGGCACGGTAGCACCAATAAAAAATCATGAGGATGTTGATGATGATGATGATGGTGATGATGATGATGGCGATGATGATGATGACGATGATGATGATGATGATGACGATGATGATGATCATGATGATGATCATGATGATGATCATGATGATGTAAAAAGATATTCATGGGGAGCCTGATGGCTTTACAGGGAATCTGTAGAAAAATGATGGTTGAGAGAAACAGTAATCCCAACTCATTCCTTTGATGTTTACGGGTTTTTTCTGTACCCAAGGACCCGTATTGCTGGAGCAATCAAAGCCTGCCAAGCCAAGAAGGACACACACTGCAGGACCAACCACCCCTATACAGTTTCTACACTATAGTGATTGTTACCTCCCAATCTGTTTTAACTGTCCCTTGATGGCTTGTTTGTCAGGAAAAATCAATACGATCAAGTGGACGAATATTTGGTCACTATTAAGGAACGGGGCCAACGTGAATTGGAGGAAAGTAAGGAGGAATCGCACAAGCAAAACAAGAAGGCCTGATTGCTATCCCAAATAATTTTGTTTGGAAAATATGCAGTTGCCATATATTTATATGTTGGTCTCCTCTCATTTTGTTGTTCCTCCCCTTCCAGCAACTGCCAGCAGTGTCCACAGCCTGGCAGATGGAAAATGGACCAGAGATTCCCAACGGTGAGTTCGATGGCCTTGTGCAGATGAACGCGGCGATTGATGCTGAAAAGCAAACACCCCGAGTGGAAGATGGCCCTGTTGAACAGGGAGTTGAGGCTTGTCCTCGGGTCTAGGGTTTTGTCTGAATGGGACATATAGCTATCGAATTCTCAGCCAAATTAATGCTGATTTGATTGTTTCAATCTATTTTTTCCTTTTTTGAATCTATAGCTCAAACTCACACCATCCCAGATGAAGAGCGCCCTCAAGACCTACATGGACTCAGTTCTGTCTACATGTGGGAAACTCCGATCTCTACTCAGAGAAGTAGACCAGAACTACAAGAATAGCACGACGATGCAAACGTGCATCTCCCAGTTTTTTATTGAAACAATCTTCCAACATAAAGAAGGGTTCATTCATTGACACCATATTTATAGATAATATATTAAACATCTTAAAACACCTACTTAGGTACCAGGTGCAATTGAGGAAGCAGCTTGAGAAGCTGGACCAAGAATATGACAAGGCCCAGGAATGCATGTCCAATGGTGAGTTGGCAGACTTCAAGGGATCGTCCCTAGACTGAATCAATACAATTCCTTTCCTGGGTCATGTTTGTGGGACACCTGTCTCATAGAAAAAATGATTGTAGCATGACCCCCCCTCTATGAACCAAGGTTTGTTGCCGAAGCCACCAAACGAATCAAAGAAGGAACCATGGTGTGGTCACCTCAATTATTGACCCAAAGATTGTTTTCCATTTGTGATGTTTTTTTTCAACATATAAT
>OMLO01004511.1_pt1 | contig 11654 bp, 4 predicted proteins | sample 1674811 | NCBI WGS metagenome assembly OMLO01 (sample SAMN06265003, study PRJEB25207) | coral metagenome | isolation source: Coral host | place: Mexico:La Bocana,Puerto Morelos, Mexico | collected 2008-11-13 | reverse complement strand
AACCCCTGATGTAGGATGCTTCTGGACCAACCATCATAACAGTGCTGTTCAACGAGTGAAACAGTTGGTCACCTATGCTCCATATTTTGATTCGACAAAGGGCCTCACGCTGCAATGCGACGCCTCAGACAAGGGGCGTGAAGCAGTCCTGCTGCAAGATGGCCACCCATCGCGTACGCAAGCCGCCCAAACCTCACTATACCCAGATGGAGAAAGAGCTCCTTGCAGTCATTTATGGACTAGAGAATGTTCCACACCTACATGTATGGGAGACAAATAACTATGGAATCGGATCACAAAGCATTGTTGATCATTAAGAAACCACCAAGCGTTACTACCAAGGAGTTACTACCTCGTCAGTGTGGATTACTACTCCTCGTTATAGGAGGTTGATCACCTTGAGGACACACGATCAGCAACAGTGATCCAAAAGTTGAAGGCTCGGTTGACAAGGAACGGTATTAAAGAGACGGGTGTGTCAGAATGGCTCACAGTTATTTTCAGGTGAATTTAAAGAGTTCAATTGTCACCGGAGTATTGCTTACGTGAAAAGCTCCCCGGCATACCCCGTAGATCAATGGTAAAATTGAGGCAGCCTTGAGGTCAGTAAAGGCAGTTATGAAGAAATCTAGAAGGGCCGAGAGGGATCCTCATCTAGCACTTCTCTAATAAAGGAACACACCCCGTGAAGGAATGGACACTAGCTCAGTGGTACTACTCATGCGCAGACGCAACAGAACCCAGACCCCTACCTTTTCGGGTCTTCGTAAACCAGAGGTTCATCATAATGTGCAGGAGAAGCTATGACAAACAAGGAACATCAAGCGAGTATTTATAACATAGCAACCAAAGATCTTCTAGAGCTTAAAAAGTAGAAATACGGTGCGTTTAATTTCCACCTCAAAGTCTGACTAACGAGGTCGTCAAAACGAGGGTGGACAAACCTGTGGGAACACGGTCTTACTGAAGATGGTGTCAGATATCGACGGAACGGTCGTCACTTGAGGAAAGGAAGGTAGTCTTAAAGCAGAGGCACATTAACGCATAATTCAAACTTGACAAAACGCTACAACCAACAGGGCACAATGCGTTTTGGCGCGGAAACAAATTCTCTCCGTTCGTACTATTCGAAATAGGTAGACATCAGTAGGGAGAATATGATGTTGCTAATTCTACTTTTTTGTTATTTGTCTTAAAAGCATGGTGAGCAAATTATAATGATAGAAATTTCTTCGTCGCTTTGCTTGCTGCGGAAAATTACTAAGTGAAATTTGCTCGAGAAAGTCCCACAATCGCATATAATAGTGCAGTGGAGACTAGTAAATAGAGAAATTGTAATCTAAAAAAGCAAAGATTAACAGATGTGTAAATTTGTAAGATGATAGATTGATTGTTTTCGTTCCGTGGGCCGATCAAAGGCAAAATATATGTAAAAAACTTAGGAAAGCCAGTGAGACTTGAGAGCGTGTAGTAGGATTAAAATGCCTCTGAAAAAAAATACGGAAAATACCTGCAACAAACTCTGATGTCGTAAATGTTTCATTGGTTTTGCTGATCTGTGATCCTGTTGGCTTCAAACGTCCAAAATCTGCAATAACAATACAATGAATATTGACGTAATTACAACTGTGTCCTTCCTAAATGCCAGAAGTAGATTCTTGCTTAGACTTCTTACAGTGTTTAAAACAAACAGCAAACAAACCATTTATTCAGGCAATCGAAACGTGAATCTGTCACCACATTATTAAACAAATGACAGAGTTTCTACCTTCTGAGGTTTCGTTTAAATCTGCACAACAAAAGACTTGCCACTTCTTCCTTCTTTACAAAACACCTGTGAATAAATCAGAGAGTTTTAAAGCCAGATTGAAGGCAACGGAAAATTCTGGAGAAGCAACATTTAACTAACAGTGGCACATTCTTCATACTTCAATCTTGGTCAGAATAAAGAAGATATACATGTAAAACCACCCCTCTCCCCCTCTGGCCACTCCCGAATCAAATATCAATGATAAAGAAGCACTAAACCTAAACCACGTCATTTTTTCATGTGAAAGAGGGAGGAGTGGTCGTAATTCCTTAATATTGTAAATTTTTCCCGGTTGTTGCATTGTGACATTCATTTCCCGTTCTGCTAATGCAGAAAAGGTTATTTGCCGCAGTCATTACCTTACCGGCCTTAGAAACAGATACGCCTCATTTCGTGCCAGAAACAAACTTATCTTCAATTCTAAGTTTGTGTATTGTTGCTGTACTAAGTACACTCAAGGACCATAGATTTGACTCGAGATAGTCGCGAAAATTGTGCCTTCTGTGAAAGCATATTTTCTGAAGACCAGAAAATGCAATGTTTCAGTAGCTGGTAGCAATTCCAAACACACGCATTTAAGATATAACATAATTTGGTTTTATCAACTGGGATGATGATGTGAATTTACCACCGTAAGGAGATTCGAAAGCTGACGTTTCGAGTGCTAGCCATTCGTCGGAGCGAATCAAGGAATTGTGGGTTGTGTGGTTTATATACAGAAATATGGAGCTATGCTATTGGTTGTTTCATGGTAACGTAAAAAAACAAACAATCGCAGACTGTAAAACCTTTTTAGTGAGCTTTTGTGTAGTAAAGACCCATTGATGTTTAAATATATTGTTTGATTACACTCATAGAAGTGGTCTTCATTGCATTCCTGTTTTGCACTTACACAGCGACAGCATCCAACAAAGTCTGTTGATCGATCCAATGATCCATTGCAGTGTACATACATCGCTCAAGGACATTCTTGTCCACACAAAACTTCCTTCAATCAAACAACAATCACAAAATCAGGACTAGGCCTACTCCGGGGCCTTAAGTCAGCAAAAGTCACCTTAAGTCGTTAGTGGTTACTCAATGTTAAAAAGGTTTCCACACACTTAAGTTGTCTCTGTAGACGGTTATTAGACTTAATAACTGTTAAGTTAAACTCATCTCCAACCACAGGAGGCACAGTGCCCCAATGGTTGGTTCAACGGACCCTATTGGGAATCACTGTTTGCACTCCTACAGTGGCTCTCCTTGACTGGAGAGAACAGGCTACAGAAGCCCCACCTTTGTTTTCATTTATATATTTTATTTGGAGCATGTCAAAGCAAAGGAAATCACTGTGAAACTACTAAAGATGAAAGGAAATACTTTTAGGAACACAGCTTACAGTGAATTAAAGCAGTAAGATTTTTCTTCACCATGTAATATCAATAGTTTTGATGTCATTGAAAATGGCAGAAGCTGACTAAGGTCTAAGAAACTGTCAGGACCCAACAAGTTCTGTATTACATGTATACCCCAAAGCCATTGCCTGCATGTCCACATGTTAGCAGGTACATGTATAATTTCACATGTAGACTGAAACAATGACAATCTGATGTATACTTTCTCACAGATGACTTTTTACTTCTATTAAGTTTTGAATTTTTCTTGTGCTTCATTGTCAATGAGTTAATAAAAAAGATGGCACTCTGTTATCATAAGGAAATATATTTTATATGGAAAGAGACAACAAATGACTGTACCACAATAATTTCATTTATTACCTTTGGTAAGATATTACTGAATCAAATCTTTTGAAGACCTACAGTGTATAAACAACAACAGTAAGAGGTGTTTAGCCTCATCAAGAACATGATAAAAAGAAGAAAAGAAATATATTCTGGGTTATTTAAGGCTCAATTATTTCGAGTCACTTTTCCAGTGATCAGTAAAAATATCAATGGTAATCCAAAGTCAATTGAACCAAACTGAGGCTACAGGTTAAATACTTAACTTACCCAGTGTAAAAGAGTGACAAACGTGGAGTGAGCCTGTACCTTTCCAAACAGAATCTGGGATTGGCTAAAAAAAAACAATAGAAGAAATAAACAATGACTTTTTAAAATAGCATGAGTTTGCATTGAAATTTAATTTGAATGTTCCTTTTACTAGATTTGTACATACTACGGCCTGGCTATCACAATCCCAAAAAACTGGAAAGCTACTCTTGAAAACCAGAATGTCAAATATGATACCACTGTCAGCACCCTAAAAACCAGTTACATTTACTCCTCTCTGTTAAAAACCATCTTTATTCCTCTTACTGTCGAAACTAAAATTCAATCTACACCACGCATTTACAGAAAATACCATCCAGAGGGTTTATCATATGCCATTTACAGTCACAAATAAAGTAAAAATAATAATAATATTCAATTTATGCAACAACAAAGAACAAACGTTGCATCACCTGCTAATAAACTGCACTCTAACAGTAGATTTCTGGACTCTATTTCAAGACTGCTGGTACCTAAAAGCAAATGAAACAATAACATTATCAACAAGCCATATACTTTACGGCTGGCATGATAGGACAAAACATTGGCAAGTCCTACATTATTGTTTACTGATAGCTTAACATTGCACTTTCTGTACAAGCCTGCACAGAGATTTTCAAAGCTTTCTATTGGTCATTCGCGGAAATCCTGAGATTCTGAAAGAAATTGCAATTGCACAAAAATTGCATGTGGGCTGTTTTACTTTAATTTTATATACTGCTGATGTTTATGGTGAATTACATGACTGTAATATTCCGTTTGACGACTTTGACTAATTTTAGGCCTCATGGAATGGTATGCAGTACATCAGAAGGAAAAAATTATGACATGCGCAGTCGAACCATTTCTCGGAAACACTTGCTCCACTCAAACTTTTGCAAACTTTTTGGCTGAATATCATCTTTAAATGGGACGTTTTTGGCCCAAAGACATGCAAAGAAGGAAGAATGGGACCCAGCTGAAAGTTCTACCGTTTTAATTTTTTCTCTTTTGTTGCGTCAGTGGTAGAAATACGTATTTTTTTACTGTGTTGCCTTACTCAGCAGCCAGAGGCGGTGATTTCGAAAAACCGAAATGGTGAAATTCGAGATTTGCCTTCTAGTTTCCTGGCTAATGAAGGTGTAGAGGCCTAGACTGATTGCTCTTGAAGTTGTTTCAACTTTTTCCCCGTGTGCTCAAGATATTTCAGTGGAATAAATATCGAATGCACTAAGCACACGCAGACAGCTTTGGAAATGTTAAATTCAAGGCTACGAGAGGTGAGTTCACGCTCGATTCTTTTGGGTAAATACAGATAGTTACTCCCTGCTAGCATTGATAAGTAAGTTACAACAACTGTTTGGTATTACAGTTAGTGTAATGATTTTTTTCTAACATAACGCTTTCATTTTTAATGATCTGAATATCTATTGTCTTCACACATGAAGTAGTTTATAAACTATATCAGAAGTTAAAGTTATACATTTCATATATATTATATCCATTTTACATGTACTCGAATATTTTCCCATCTATTCACATCATTTTAATTTCAATTCCTGCTAGATATATTTGAACACACATATGTATACATTTAAAGTGCACCTAACCCCAAAATTCTTTTCTCGCTAAAACAAATCCACTTACTGTTTAAACTAATTTGGTGAAAAAATTTTTGAATTTGGTTGAATCCTCAATTTTGCTATGGCCTGCCAAAAATGCAAAAATCGCCATAAATCGGCGCCATTTTGTTTCATGACCGAGTTCTGGGAGGAATGGGTCCAGCAGCAGTTGTGACATCTACCCAGGAGCAAAACATGTTTCGCCACTAGTCATTTCACTGTAGTGGCTGTGTTGCTCGTGAAGAACTTGCAGTTAAAATGCCTACAAGGTGTGTTGCGGGCAGTTGCAGCAACACCCCAGACTTAGAAAATAGAATTATAGCGCTTCACTCTATTCTATATTTTAGTGAGGATCGGCCACAAGCGAAAAAAAGACTAAAAAAGTGGGTGGAAGCAATAGAGAGCGAAGTCCGAGCCTTTGAAAACTCGGCCATCTGTTCAGTGCATTTCAAGCCAGAAGATTTTTAACGTTTGTTTGCAAGTTTACCTGGGCAATGCACATCTTATATCCCCTGTCTAAATAGAGATGACTTTGGGGTCGCTACCTTTCCGATAAATTCATGCCGTGGGAAAAGTGATTGAACCACCACAGTCAGAGCGCAAGAACAGAAAGGTGAGATGGTTTGACACCTTATTTCACTGTAAACTTTTCTTGTTAACTTAAAGCACTGATTGAAGATCAGAGTATGCATTTATTTTGTTTTTCCTTCTCAAACAGACAATACAGACGACAATACAAGCAGTATCACGGGTTAGTTGTTCTGAAAGTATCGAAAATGTAGAAGATTCCTCACCCGAAGTTGCACAAGAAGCTGAACTTAGCTCTCTGACTACAGAGGTGTCAAACTCCATGCAGCGACATGCAGATAACAGCGGAAATCATGTAGACCTATGACCTGTAGAACTTTGCCATAACACGATCACACGGCTCAATTCCACTTAAAATTCCTCCTTATAACACAACACAAAGTTCCCTTTACAAACACGAGTGAAGCGACACAAAAGGTCGAGTGACCGAGCAGAGAATGGCAAAATAAATGTACAAGTGTCACGAACCGTAGAAGTCATGTAGGCTTGTCAACCCCATTTTACACTTCAGTATTTATCTGCTGCTAATCGGAGGCTCCATTTCTGCAAGCAAACTGAGTTGAAGCCAGGGTGAGAAGTGATACACTCTAATTTATGCCTGTCCGCGGCAAGATCTTGCAGAAAAAGTTCGCTGCTCATAGATTCTACGCAACCTTCCAGCTCTTGACAGTAATAACACTCGCTGACGTTTTGTATATTGTCGACCGCACAGTTTCTACACGAGCACCTTTTAAAACATTGAACAAGAACATTTGAGAGGAACACAAAATTAGAATTGAACGCGAAATTGGTATTAAGTCAAACAGAGTCAAATAAATGGAATGATCTGACAGTTACGAGGTGACAGAAATCGACATAACAGCTTACTATTCACTAACATGATTTATGATTGCCATTCACTAACAGCTACTGAGCCGTTGAGCCAGCCATGAAGCTTTATTTCAAGCTCCTCATTTGCCTTCAATTCCTTAGCCTATGTGCAGGCTACACATAGGCTATCAAATCCTGCTTGTGTACTTGGCCGTCCAAGCTTCATCTGCAAGTGGCTCGTCTCGGCGGTCAGCGAATAAGTTGTCTTCGTCACTTGAAGAATTGCGCTCTTCTCGAACTGCAGCGCACTGCAAGTATGAAACTTATATCGAAGTCATCTGAATCAAAACTCATCTCTTACTCCGAGGAGGAAGACATCTTGATCTTCTAGCGAAAATTTGGGCAATTTAGAGCTATAATAACAAAAGCGAGTATTTTACAGTACGATGTCCAAAGAAAACAAAGAGAAATGACTGAGGGCTGTTCTATTTGGTTCCTGGGTAGACGTCACAACCTTGCTCGACCCAGACTCCCTAAAACGCGGTCGTGAAACATCTCAAGCATGATTTGGCGGGCTATAGAAAATTGAGGATTCAACCAAATTCAAAATTTTTTTCACCGAATTAGTTTAAACAGTAAGTGGATTCGTTTTAGCGAAAAAAAAAATTGGGAGGTTAGGTGCACTTTAATTTATTTTAATTTATCATTTATATGTCAAAATGCTGATCAGTTGCTTATGAAATTTCACACCCATTTCATGATCACATGTTTTATGACCACTTGATCTAAAAAAATTTCACATGTTTTGACCATGTCAAAAGGAGGACAACATTTCACATGGAAATGATGTGAAATAACCATGTGAAATGCCTGTAATTTCACATGGTGATTTCACATACATTTCACATGACACCCTCCAGTAGTGAAAGGTGGTCTTGTCTAGACATCCTGCTGTTGATGATATTTTCATGATATTTTGGGAGGGAATAAAGTTATTCAGTGTGTTGTGTTTTATCAGTTACAACAGGTTTTAATAAACACTGCTCTGCTTTACATTCCACTATATTAAGCTACTTCTTGATTCCTTTCAACCTTGTTTTTTTCTCTCCTGTAACATGGTACCTCATGTACATTAGTACACTGCTTTATGTTAATTTATCTTATACAAGCTACATGTACACTCTTTTGTAATTTTGAGCAAACGTTTCGTTAAAAACTACCAATACTGTCATTTTTACTGTGATAATTTTGCGGCTTACTTATCATGCTAGTTTTATACAACTGCCCCATATAGCCCCATATGAATGATAATGTAAGACAGTGTTATGTACATGTATGTTCAAATTCATTGTTAACTGCCGACTGTACAACAAATTAACAGTGATCATGCATTATTATTATACATTGAACTCACTATCTCTTTTCTGATTGGCTGAAAGCATACAATAATTTTTTTTCGAAATCAGCGCCTGTGATGTCATAACTGCAGATTATACATATAATCATGTCCTGTATGACCGCGGTGCATGATTTCTAAGAGTAATCATGTCAAGTTCGCTCGCTTTGTTTTGCTTGCCGTCAGTGAAGAAGTAAAAACTTGACTCCTTTTGTTTCGTTCAATGTGTAATAAATCAATTAATATTAGATTTGGTTTTTGTGATATCCAGAATACATGTAATCGAGGTCTCCATAAGGGTTAACAGCCTCAGCCTTCGGCTTTGTCTGATAACCCCTACCTTGACCTTGATTATTCTGGATATCACAAAAACCTCACCCAATAATTGTTTATAATCACTCAGAAGTATTTTTACATTCACATTCACTGTAAACTACTGACTGTACAACTTAACCATAATCATATATTTATTACTGTACATTATAATCACTTGGAAGTATTTTGAATTCATATTTAGAAATATCACTATTATTTACACTGCAACAATTTGTATTTTACAAATGGCTAAGACTCCTCAAAAACTAATTACTGTATCTGAATCTCAGATAGAACATAGTGGAAGCACATGTAATTTAGTATGAAATAGTTACAACAGACTGAAAATAATCTTTTTATGAAGATACATTTTTAGAGAGAGCCACCCCATATTTGACTTTTACTCTTCTTGCATAGGTAACTGGGTGGTATGTGTGTGAAAAGTGGATGGAAGATCAATATTCAAAGACTGTTCAATGCTGTAAATATCTCATGCAGGCCATAAACATGACTGTTTGATTTGTTCCATTTTTGCCATGAGAAAATGTATGCACAAGAGAATACCTAGGTTTCTTTACATTTTCATCATTTTCCTTTAATTTTCTTATCAGCTTTGTGGAAGCAGGTTTTGTCACTTGTAGTTTGTTATCGACTTGTTTTGTTTTCAATTCAGTAGACTTCAAACTTCTTTCACACTTTCTTTGCTTCACTTTGTAACTTCAAGACATCTTTCCTTAGGCCATTGTTTATTCTTCTCAAAAATACTGTAAATATAAAAATGTCATTATTAAACACTATTCCTTACTATGATAGTACAAACTTGTATTTGTGTTATTTCAATGACAAATTTAAGGATAGAAAAACATAGGTCTACTGTGCAGTTGTCTGGATTTCTGAAAGTTACTGTTTCCTCAGCGGTCTGCTTATATCAAGTCAAGATGTTGACCTTCTAGTTTACGAAGGAGCCTTTTTACGCGAATTAAATTTTTTCTACTTCGCAACTCGGTGTCCAACTCATCCTATGTGACCATACCATTTAGTTTCCTTTATTCTACAAACTTTTTAAAACTATTTTCCCTTTAAGTATTCCTTGACCGCTTGTAGTGGTAATATATTATTACGTTAAAAATGTTTGAATTTAAAAATTTTAGTGAGAACATTGATAGCCAATGACATCACCACAAATTTTTAATGTGTTTGTGGGAAAGCAGCTTTTAATGGTAATTCAGAAACCTTAAGAAACACTGTTTAGGAGATTTATAGACAGCTTGATGACTACTTGAGCAGACACTTACCCATACTTCGTTGTAGAGTTTGTATTGTCCTCTTCAGGCCGGCACTTTCACACTGCAGACACTGCTTGTAGCGATCTTTTGCTTGTTTTCATTAGCAATTTCTTTCTTCTTCTTTACTGACGCTTGATTTACCGGTAACGTGGAAAACTGACTTCCGTGAACTCTTTATCATCCCATTTGTTCGACATTTTGTTGCAATTTTAAAATAATTTGCTTGAATGTAAACAGCAAGTTGAGCCCACGTATCCCTGAGAACAGCAGTTTTCCAAGACAAAGAATTCTGCGCATGTCTCAAAAAATGGCCATCAGGGGTCCAAGGGGGAGGATACCGTTCCGTGAGGCCTAAATTTAAACAATTCAGTAGCATGCAAATTCAGTAACATTTTAGATGCTTTTTTTTCTATTTCGTACAATGCCAAGTAAAGTAAGCAAAAAATTAGAGAAAAATGGAAAATAAGCACAAAAGAAAGGAAAAACTATCTCCGTGTAAATTTCATGTGCTTTGCTTGCTATTATCGAAGTGCCGCTGGTAGTCTAAGTGAACTGCGTAAGCACTAATCACTTAGGATAACTTTAATTTGGGGACACTTCATCTTTAAATGCTTAACCCGGCTCAGGAGCATTGCTTTTAGGCTTGGCTTATATTAATGAAGAAAATCCCGATAAAATAATATGTCTGGCGTAAAGCTCATTTGTTCGAGATCCATATTCCTTCCAACACGCGACGAAAGCAAATTAAGGAAGTCTCGTGATTGGAGTCGCTACTCAAGACGCGGAGAAGGCACCATAGTTATCGATTTCACTTTGACGCTCACACACTTTCTAACAGATCTTAGTAAAACACTTAAAGTCTACGAAATCAAAATACTTACCACGAATTGTCGCATACATACAGTCCGAGAAAGCTGAAAGCCCATCGGAAAGAATTTCAAACCGAAAGTGATGAGGAAGCACATCATTCTCGTCCCCAGAGCCTCGATCCTTTTGGTCACGTGGTCGTTGAAACGGGGGCTCTTGGGCTCTGCTAATCCCGAGGGAGAGGAGAGAGCCTCAGTTGACAAATCGGACTACGAAGAAGTGGAAAAGAGAACAGAAAGCCGCCTTGAATTTCGTCGCAAACTTGATTGCAAGCTTGTCTAGTATTTTACAAACGGGTTTTCGTTGTGCATTTTGCGGTGGCCGGTAAAGAAACAGTCAGGGATCGATAGCTGTGCTCTTGTTTATTTCATAAAACGGAGAAGTTTTAAAAGCGAGGTGCAATTGTTAAAGCTCTCAAGCGAAGTACACTGTAATCAGGATACTACACGTATTAAATACGTCTATCGATGACATTATAAAATTTGTTCATGGAGGCGTTTACGGAAATCAGCCGTGGAAATTGCATTGCATGATGCTGGATAGATGAAGGGAAAATATTCCAGTGGTAAGGACTATTTAAGTTGACTTCCTGGTTATTTACGTAAGTTTGTAAGGACAGGCAGAATAAAAACCTGTTGAACTCAGGAAAGTTTTGTAGTCTTAGCATTTTACTCCTCTTTCATTTGCGAGAAAAGTAATAATGGTTCTCACTTTCAAATGATTTTTTGTGTCCTTCATTAGTTAAACACCTTCTGTTTTTTATTATAAAAAGAAAATACTGAAGAGAAATATATGTTGCATACATGTATGTCTACGGAAGAGCAGAAAAATATGTGTGTGATAACCACCATTTAAGGTAAACGTGGAGAAAAAAAAAATAAAAGTCCTATGCCAGTTGTTATCAAGCGGTTATGTATTTGTGTGCTAGGGACTTTGATAATGGCTCTG
>OMLO01004510.1_pt1 | contig 11655 bp, 7 predicted proteins | sample 1674811 | NCBI WGS metagenome assembly OMLO01 (sample SAMN06265003, study PRJEB25207) | coral metagenome | isolation source: Coral host | place: Mexico:La Bocana,Puerto Morelos, Mexico | collected 2008-11-13 | reverse complement strand
CCTGAAGCCTGAAAAAGGTACCCCTTTCGGGCGGAGCCTCCCCGTATAGGCCATTATAGGGAGTACTCCCCCCCTCCCGGGTTTTGGCGGTTTTATGCCATAATGGGTGAAGTCGCCAAATGAAGAACCATTATGAATAATATAGTTTCTCTTATAACGTAATAATGTTCAAAATTGAAGTAGTCAACCAATATTCTTGGACATAATAAAATGAAAGTGAACTTTATTTGATTCTAACACAATTTCACAGTGACTGTTTTACACAAACACATGAATGCAAAGGTTCGTGTGGTGTTTTTATCACATATCAAATGTCGTCCCATAGTGTGGAACGACATTCGATAAGTGTTTCCTTTGTCTTATTACTCTCGTTAGTAACAAATTCAAGTCAACCACTGGAGGCTGAACTGGCTGCAGTTGCAAGCCGTTCAGTTGACAGCGATGGAAACTTTGTCATGGATCCGTCGTCAACAGAGATACTAAAGACACATGCGCGTCAACAGTGTGGCCATCTAGGTAAGAAATTTCAATTTCATTCTCCTTCATTACATTCATACGAATGAGAAATATTTTCCTTCTAATTCATACGATTTTATGGATATAAAATAACACAACAACAGCTTATAACTTGGGTAGCTTGTTAGTGCTAAACAAGCTCTGGAGTAAGCACAGAAAGCCGAGCAATGGGAAAACATTACAGCTTACCTCGAAAAAGTTGCCGGTCTTCGTTAAGTTCATGTTGGCGCTCAATCCTAGGAAGTTTACCTGCCTGATTATTAGCGCTTTCTTCTTTCTTTTTTCGTCGTCGGAGTCTTCGGCTAGTTCTTCATGCTCATATTCCTCGACCACGAGCCATCCGCCCTCGCTCTTGTCCGCTAGTTTAATGAGTTTTTGCCTACTCTGGATTAGGTTGATGACATTTTTTATGCCTTTCTTGGCTCCCTCGTAATCTTTTTTCTTGAGAAGTTCTAGGGTAAACGCGTTGTGATCCTCGATCTTTGTGTTGAAAAGGAACTGTTTCCGATTCCCTTTAAACTTCAACTTGTTCGAATCGGTCTCCCTTTTGAATACTTTCGACTCAGGGTCAGGCCCAAAGTCTTGCTCGTTGGATGGGCTTGGTCTGATAAGTGAGTCTAGGCGGTAGTCGATGTAGGGTTTAAACTTGACAAAGATTCTGTCGATTTGACTGGTTTCTTCTCCACTAAGAAGTTCTGTTCGCAATCCTTTAGGGACGTCTTCAGGAGTTTCGGTTTCTTCATCTCTGTCTTCGGGTGACATACTAGTTATGAAAAACTTTAGTGCAACGTAATAGGTACTGGACTAGTTTAGCATTCGTAATAGGTACTGGACTAGTTTAGCACTAACCTGGAGTGATATATTCAAACTGTACTCACTTGTTTATAGAGTGGTTACGAGCGAAAGAATTCGTAACACTTCACACCTCGCTAAAGAATACGCAATGTCAGCACTGCGTAACGAATAATCATTATTCAAACTAAGGAAAATTGATTTTCTGTTAATCATCTCGCGTGACAATGAAGAGTTACAACAAAATTTTCGTCACAGTATCCTCAAACTGATCAAACAGCCGACGCCAACGAAGATAGCTCGATGGAGCGATCTTTGGAATTCTCGTTTCTAAGTGGGGATGGTTTATAAAAAGAAAATTTGCTTAGATGTTCCTTAGCTTACTTCTTCCGGCATCACGTGAACACAGGCGTTATCAGCTTTTCTTTGAAAGTCACTGAAAAGAACATTCAATGACTACGACAACTGGGCTTATGATTTTAAAAATTCCTTAAAATTGCACTAAGGAAAAAGAGCAATGCACTGATAGCGAAATTCCGTTTTAACTTTTGCTTCGATTTCTTCTTTTGACTCAGTTTTTCTGTTGATCACAAACTTTTCACAGAGCTTCATGTACATCATACTATCCTGAGAGGTCAGGTGGGTGTAATTGGAAATAACACTACTCTTCGCATGGAAATGCCTGCTCAAAGGTACGTTGGCATCGTTTGATACGGTCGTCTCATACAAACCTACGCACGTCGATCAGACCCAGACTCTGTTATACTCAATATTTGTCTTGTATTTTTCTTCACATAACCTCGTGATTTCTCGTCCTTTTAACCGCTTACTTCAATGACTGGATCACACTGTTCTGTAATTCGAAATTGTCAACACATCTAGAGGTTTCAACAACTATGCATTCTCTGATATTTGTGACTTCTATGATTAAATTGGTTTCGCACTTTTAGGATGGCCAGTGTGAGAAAAAAATGTTGGAGGAGAGGTCTTGACAGCAATAGACGTCGCTTTCCCTTTATTTCATTCCTGAAATGAACAATGTACATTAATAATTTATGGGTTATATTACGAAAAACAATCCCTTTGAAATCAACAATTTTAATCGCATACTTAATACTTAATACTTTAATCGCATCTTAGTTCGGAGTTTGGTGAGTTCACACGAGACCCAATTGCAGAGTTGTTATTAGGCTAAACGCAGATCACAGAACATGTAAAGAACAATACGGCTCTTCATTATTTTTACTGGCAATAACCGTAAAAGTTCATGTTGAACAAGGTGTTGTTTTTGTGGCAATCATTCTATAATTTAAAAAGTCCTTCTCTTAGTATTGTCGTCAAAAACCGTCACATGACATTGGTATTCAAAATGGTCAAAACGGTTGCTTGTTTCTTTTTCCACTACTAGCTTATGTAAAGTTGCCCAGTCTTGGCCTTATACTGCGCGATTCCTTCCAGTTCCACGCTCAAGCAATTGCTGATCGTGTCATGGTCGTGAATATTAGACAAGCTGATTCATCAGTTTGTTGTCTTGAGGGTACACCATGTCACTCAGAAACAACTCCTCCGCCCCCGCCTCTTCCAAGTGATATCGTTAACGAAACGCTTTATTGTTTTTAGCTTCCTACAGGCGGGACTGTGTGCTCCTTCGCAACAGAGTATAACTGCTGGACCAAGTTCAAATGAAGGTGCCGTTTCTGAGCCACAAACGAACCAATCGATTGAGGTGGAAGAAATAGAAGATTAGACAAGCTAAACAATCTGTATAAATTCCATACGTCAAAATTTAAAAGATTTCTGCACATCAAAAGCGGCATGATAGAGTTAGATTGGGCATTTCTCGACACATGTCTTGACATGTAACGGGATTTGATCCATTTTAGTAACGCTGCTTTTTGTAGGTCAGAGAGATGCAAAATAACTCACAATTGCATACCGTAATGGGAAAATATCGGGAATCTGTTATTCAGACAGATGCTTTCAAGTGTATCTTAAGAAAAAAGTAGACTAGCTAGATCACAGTTTATAATATGGAACTGCAATGCCTACTTTGTAATATTCTTCTAAAAGAGACCAACCAACCATAAAGGCACAAACTGTTTAATTAGCTGACATTTATTCATCTTGACTATTTCAAAAACTGAACTAATGTACATTCCAATCATAAAACTCGAAACGTTTGCTTTTGATAATGGCACCAAGATGACGCCGAAACGTCTTGTACTAGTGCTTACATTTCTTTCAACAATTAATCAGCGGTTTCTTGTAATTAAGACAGACTGTACAGTGTAGTGTCAAGTGCGATTACTATTCTAAGGTTCAGTTTAAAAAATACTTTAAAAGTATTTTTAAGTACATTTTATATCCAGACAAACGTTTTTGAATGTTTACAGAATAACGTGAACAATATTTCTAGAATTGTTTTTTTTTAATTATAAATACAATAATTAGATCACATATTTTAAGCTCATGGGTCGGTTAGCTTTGCTGCCTGTTCGGAACATCGTTAATGTTGTAACTGATATCACCAGCAGGGTATCCATTTTGCAACAACACCTTCCTCACTTCATTCAAACAAGAGCGCAAAAGAGAAAGTGAGGAACAGATGCGGAAGCAACGAAATTATAATTGAGAGTTCGGATGAGGTTTACTTTGTATTTTGTAGGTGTGAAGGAGTCCAATTTTGTGTACAGGCCAGTAAACGTCTTCTTTCGGTAAATTGATGTTTAGAAATTATGACTGGCGTTTGATGAGAATTTCCAGGAAAGGGATTGTACTGTTATCTTCAAATTCAACGGTAAATTTAATAGTTTTGTGACAGTTATTGAGGTAGTGTGGAAACTGAGTTCTGTGTTTTCACTGTCGACCAAATCAATAGGCGAGCGTTGTTATTAAGAACCCATTTTTCTTCAAAATCGCACATAAAGATATTGGCCAAAACAGGACCTAAAGGAGAGCCCATAGCCACGCCATTAATTTGGTCATAGTATTTACCATCAAATATGAAATGACTCTTCTTTGTGGCAATATCCAGCAGAACTTTCAAGACTGAGCAGGGCAGTGTATATTGTTTGACCTTCTGTTTTGAATTGGATTAATCTCAAAATACACAAAGCATTGAAGAACATTTGATCCAGTTGAAAATAAGCACTTGCTGAGTGGTCCATTTTAAAACACTCGACTTTCATGAGCTTTAACCTGAAGCCCGCGATATAATCACGTGATACTGATCAGCGGATGCTTTGTTTTGACAGTTTTGATGTCCAGTTTTGATGTCCAGTAAACTAGGCTTGTATGTCTGTTAACCTATGAGCTGGAGTATGGCCGCCATCTTGCGCGACTCCGTTGTCGCCGTCGCCGTCGTGCGTACGCGCACACGAGCAAAACCGCTAGCCATGACAACCAGGAGGAAATCAATTGGTGGGTTTCCTTTAGCGCTGCCCGCATTTTTTAAAGGACTATTTTTATTTAAATAGCCGAGAGACATTCTACAGAGAAGAACGCGGCAAAGCAATCATCTCCGTCTGCCCTCCGTTAAATTAGAATGTACAAAAAAAGCCTTTTATTATCATGGATGTGTAGTTTTTAATCGTAATTTGTAGTTTTATTTTATTAATTGTGTTTTGTGATAAATATTTTATGCTATTTTTAGGGTATTTGCCAATTAGCTTAGTTAGGACTAGTTTTGAGTATTTTAAACATATTTTCATATTTGTATTATTGCGTATCATGTTTAGTTTTTAGTGATCTAGGGCCTCTAAGGATATCAGTTTTTGTAACTGTAAGAATCACCCTAGCTAAATAAAAGTATCTTCTTCTTCTTCTAAGTTTTTCCTATACGGGTATGGGGCTCGACTTGGCGGCGTGGCGGAGCTCCGCTATGAAAATATATGTTTTCTTTGGACGTTCATTTTCGTGCAAATTTTCGTTGGAAAAGGTACGGAGGAGGACTTGTCTATGGATTGGGAAGAAAACGTCAATGATGCTCGCACTATTCGTAAGCATGCTCCTTTTGCCGTGTCAGTCATAGTTTTCTCAAACAATATTTATTGAAATCGCCAAAATAGGTTCGTCCTACTCACGGTCGGAAAGGAGAAAAGAATCTTGAAGTAAAATTGAGACGAGATGATTGGAATGCCAATCTGAAAAAGTAATTTAAATGCAATCATTTCAGTCATTTAATGACTATTCCAAGATACGTTTGGTCTAGATTTCTATAGGTAAGGCACAAACTCATCAACAGAACGACAGAAACGGCACAGGAAGATCCTATTTTTTGCGATGGATTTCGCTCGCTTTTCTTGGGGATTGATTCGCATCTGATTGTTTTTACAACGACAATGAACAAAAGGAAAAACGCCCAGACAATACTTAAAGTACAAACAGATGGTCTACAGTAAATTGTGGTCTTTCAAAGAAAAGCAAAAAAAACTTCTATTCAATAGAACCCTGTCGAGATGTGTGATATAAACCATGAATAATTAATTTCACATGTTTTTTGCTCAAATTTCAATCCTTTGAATATCTGAATAACCCAAAATCAAACGGCGTTTTGTTCGCTCTGCTCGAGCTCTGTAAAAAACAAGCAGGTTTCTAGAACGTTGTATTTTCTTCTGTCTTATGTGATAAGTCGACTTATGGATAACATTGTAGAAATCATTTCAGAAGATAACAGCCAGAGTTTGAAAGAACTTTTACGTACCCGAGTGACAAAGAAGGAAGAAAATATTTTGCATTTTACGATCAAAGACATCGAAGAACTATTTTTGTTCGCTTGTTACACAGGCTCCTTGAGCTGCTTGCTGGTTTTGTCAAAGTTTGGTAAGTTAACAATGCAGTCCATATTCTAAAAGTAGAAATTACAAAGCAAGTTGTGTAGTACGATTTTGGCTGGATTAGAAGATGTTGCTTAAAAACTCGAAATGATATAGCGTAAAAATGTTTAAAGAATTTAATACTTTTCTTTTGGTGTACAATTTTGGTCTTCAGTTTTGAGCTTCGCGCTTTTCATGTGATTTTCTGAAAAATAATTTCAAAATTATTTTTCGCTATTCTTTGAAAAGTAGGAATTTGCTTTGAGAAATAGTAGTTTGAGCAATTTACAGCACAGTGCCAGACGCCAAGTATTTTGTATTTAGTATTGAGCAAGATAAAGAAACACTGCATACATTTCAAATTCTTCAGTGATAGATGTCAATTTCTCGGCAGGTCTCAAGAGTGCACTTCATGGGCTTCCTGTCACGCCACTCAGAGTAGCGGTGGAATATGACAACGTATCTGTAGTGAAATGGCTCTGTTGTCACGGAGCTAATGTTAATAACAGAGACGCTGTGTGGAGTACCAAGACAGAAGACATCACTTCCGGTATGTTCATTGCTAGTTCGTGCCGAGTCCCCTGCATGACGCCTTTACATTTCGTCCAATCTGCTGTGTGTGCTAAAATTCTTTTAAGGCATGGAGCCGACATGTGCGCGCAAGATTGTATGGGAAAGACTCCTGTAGCCATGGCAACACTCCACGGTCGTCTCGATGTTTTGGAAACACTTTGTCATCACGGAGCATCTCTTAATTTAGCGAGCAGTTGGGGAGCAACACCGCTGATGTATGCTCAATACGGGCGCAGCAAGACCGAACGAGTGCAAGCCACTGAAATACTGTGTCGTTCAGGAGCTGATGTTGACTTACAAGATAGAAATGGAAGAACAGCCTTACACCTCGCTAAAGATGTAGAGTGTGTGTGCCTGATTCTGTCATATCATGGCGATCCCAGTCTTGAGACAGTATTCGGTAAAACAGCGCTAATCACCGCGGCTGAAAACCAACAATGGGACATTTGCCGCGTGTTATATGACTCTCATTCTGTCTTGAGTCTTGGCGCACTGGGTCGAGGATCTTCTCTGTTTTGCTCTCTATCACGTGATTACCACGCCTGGCTCGTCAAATGTTCCAGAAATGTTAGAAATCTGAGTCATCTTTGCCGGTGTGTGATACGCACGCAGCTTAAGACAAGGTGTAAAAATATTTTAGAAGGAAGCTGTCAGCTCCCTTTACCTACCACACTGAAAACATACGTTTCGTTCCCTCAAATAAGCGGTAATCACTGAAACTGCTGAAATAAGAGCAAACAGTTGCTTGAAGTGCTCCTATATCGTTTTTTATTTTGGTTTGGTATATCTAAAGGCAGTTATATTACACGCCTTATACAGCTCAGAGACATAGAGAGTAACTACAGTATCAACAGTACAAACTAAAAAAAGTACAAACTTTCATCAACAAGGGTCTGAGGAGAATTCTCAGGGTCTAATGGCCTGATGAGTACCAACAAAAAAATTATGGTTAAGAACCGGTCAAGAGTTTCTCGACACCACCATGAAGAGGGCTGACGCTGGAAGAGGATTGATCATACACTAAGACGAGGTGTGAGGAGCATTGCGCACCACGCGATGATTGCAATCCTCAGGGCGCACTAACACGTGACAGACCGGGAATCACGTGGCGCAGAGGCATCTTCAAAGACCTGAGGTGGGAGGCAACTGTGGACGTTCTATACTCCCCATGGGACAAAGATTAATCCAAAATTTGAATAATATTGCACCTTTTAGTTTAGTTGTTAATGAAAATAAAAAAGTCAAAGAAAAAATGAACACGAGCTTCCACGCTGTCAAATAACGAGAGTACCTTCACGTACCAATTAAAATTCGCGTGTAAACCAGAGTCAATGGAAACATATGTCCCCTACCCCGTTAGAATTTTTTTTAATCTAGTACCCAGTGCTGATGTCGTCTGTTTTGTGTTTTTAAAAGCGGCATTTCAAAAATAGCATTTCTGGATCTGTTTATTCCATAACGAAACAAGGTATGCAGTTTTTATTTTACAAAAAAGGTTTTACATTCTTGGGATATGAGGGCGACAAAGTAATGCGGCAGTCGTTGCCAATTTTCTGCTAAAACGCGAGCAATTTTCAAAGCGACCGTAACGCTGCAAAAACACTGAAACCTCGCGTATTTTCCTTCCCTGGTTCCGATGTTACCAAAAGTCACTCAATTTACAATTGAACACGCGTTTCGATAGAAAGCAATACCAGGACCTCATTTCGTGATTTCGCCTTTATTTATCGACAGAAAGTCGCAGTTCTAAATTCGCGATAAAAACTCCTGCATTTTTAAAATGTCATTAATATGTTAATATTATGCTTGAGTTGCAAGACTGAATTACTAGTACAAGTTGACAGCTGCCTTGCAAATGGGTAGTTACGTGGTGTCCCAGGACATATATTGGTTTGACACCATATATGGTAAATGTTTACATAAAAGAACGAATCAACGATCAAAAAACTATATGCGCAGGGGGGGTCACCAGTAACACCACGTATCTAGGTGCAAATGTTGTCCGACCACTGACATAAACATTCGCTGGCTCAAGCAAGTAAAATTTATATGGTGGTTCATTTGTAAAATGGGGAGTCATAAAGAAGATTTATTACGTTTTCTGTTTTCTATTTTATCATCGTTTTAGCTAATTTTAAACCCCGCAGAGCATTAATTAACGAACAATAAAAACGGAGTATAGCCATACAGCAAATTCTCTCGGATAGGACTTGAACATGTTCCAACCCTGTGCCGATTCTTGTCTCAAGTGACATGAGACTTGACTAACATTTCCTTCCGCTTGGTTTTTGTTTTGCTCGTGTCTTTCAAACTCTAGCTTCTTTCTAGGGTTCTGTTTGTTTTTTTAGGATGCGGTCGACCTGCACTGCTTACAAGGTTGTTTCTAATTGGCCAAACAAAACAATAAGTAAAGAACACAAGCAATGCAATGCTACGCTCTCGGAAAACTGTTCACTTCTCGGAACAGATAATGTTCTCGGACAAATATCGGAACATATTTACGTACGAAATGGAGGCCTTTGTTTATTAATTACTGGTTTTCACATGATTGTCATATGATCAAACCTAAAAACCGTTACCACTCAATAAATAACGTCACGAATAAGGGATATGATAGGTGATAAATATATAAAAAAAACCTCGCCAAGGTCTCTGCTGTTTTTCATTTCCGAGTTATTTGGAGGAGTGTTTTACACAGATTTAAAGAGCTTTGTATGGAGACGCCATGTTGGTGCCCCTCCGAGGGACACAAACATGGCTGCCATAAAGTAACAGAAACATCTGTTATTGAGTTGTGCAATTGAAGCGCAACCGTATAACTCTAGAGCTCCGACATGTTGAAATAAATACTTATTCTAGTGCAAGATTTGTTCAGTTAGTAAAAACCAAAGTGATTACTCATTTTTTGACCCACGCGACAGCCTTCTCGGGCAGCCATTTTAGTCACGGAACGCAAAAGCTTGGAAATTCAAACGTGCCCTATTGCAAAACAACGGAACCCTGTCGAGCTTAAACCTTGTAAAACACCAAGTTCCTATAGGGTCTATAGTCTGATGAAAGTACGTCAGAAGGAAAGGCAATTTTAAATTTTGAAATATGGCTATGTCACATGAAAACCAGCAAAACCATGCCAGGAGCCAATGCTCTATAAACTGAGCGTACGCGTACCTTAGTTATATTTTATTTTTCTTCATTTTGGGGGCGTTTAAATAAAATAAAAGAAATTATTCCACTCGCGCATGTTGGATATGAGATGATTATACCACACTGGGCGCTACGCGTCTTGTTCAGCTACCCGCCATCTGAGATCTAACGCGCGCTCTTGACTAGTTTGTATACGAGTCAGCTGATTCACTAGGCCGGAGCTTATCCGGTTTCTGTGTCAGGAAGCGACGACTATAAATATTTCTGCTCCCCCTTGATGGAATGCAAGTCCATCGCGAGGTTACCCCCGAGCAATTGAATTTGCATGTACCTATTTCTTATACACCTAGGTTGAGAGAGGCACTGTGAGAGCCAAGTGTCTTGCCCAAAAACACAATAGAATGTCTCCGGCCAGGGCTCGAACCCGAACCGCTCGATTTTCCACTACTTTGGACAAAAAAACCCCGTACATAAACATTTCACGCCAGTTAGGCTGGGGTGTCCACTACTTTGGACACAAACCCCGTACATAAGCATTTCACGCCAGTAAGGCTGGGGTGTCCACCACTTTGGACATAAACCCCGTACATAAATATTTCACGCCAGATAGGCTGGGGTGTCCATTACTTTGGACATAAAACCCGTACATAAACAGTTCACGCCAGTTAGGCTGGGGTGTCCACCACTTTGGACAGAAAACCCCGTACATAAGCATTTCACGCCAGTTAGGCTGGGGTGTCCACTATGGACAAAAAAAACGTGCAAGGAAAGAACACTCATACAGAATATTATCCCAGATAATAATGATAACGGAGCTGAGCAACCGCTTACAATAGAGGTGCGATTAGAACGGAGGCCAGAAAAAACCTGCTATAAAAAACCCCTTGGGCAAAAAAAAGCAGGAAATCTGGGTAGGAACCATGGCTCATGCTCCAGCAATTGGTAGCCTTTCCTACGGAGGCTTTACGAATGTAAGGGTGTCGATAGTGTAGTAAAAATACCTGAAAAACATAAAAGAAAAAATCAAATGGAACTCTGAACAGGGTTGATTCAGAGGCCTAGATGACTACCACGTGCTACACTCCCTCTTATAAACCCTTTCCTTTCTACCCAACATGCACCGGCCTGGAGCCCAGGCCGCGTTATCCCCGTACCGGCAAAATAGTTATTTCGGCCTTCTTCGCGTGCTCATAGCGAATTATACATGACAGACATTTTCCGATGTCATTAGCGAAACGTTACAAAATATATTTGCTTGTTCCGATGAGAGATATAATACGCAGTTGCCTTCAAAACTAATGCCATCACAAACACGAATATTGAAGTATAAATTTGTTCAAGAAACGGCGGTTTTGTTCCCGCGAAGTGAATAATCAACATGACCCTGACTAAATCTATGTTACCATGGCGATATTACTACGTCAACCGAACTTAAGGGCAGTAATGCAGCGTGAAGAGCATGGGTCCTTTTAATTTGGACAGCAGTTCCTTAAGAAACGGCGCTACGTAGCAGCAACTGTCTGACTATTTAGGCTAGTTGCCTTTCACTTATGCGCAAGTTTTAAACCAAACTGTAAAACTTCCACATTCCCCCAACCGACTTAAATGGAAAGACGAAATCGCCTCTTGTTTGGTTTCTTCATTTTGCTTACTCTTATTGTGATAATTTGCAATGTTGGCTTTATGGCACGGAACAATTTGTCGTTTATTCACATGCGAGGTAAGTGTTATTTACATACGAGGTACTGAGTTGTGCAATATCAGACTTTTATAAATGATCAAAAAACGGTGGCGAATTAAAGCATACATGTAGAAC
>OMLO01004509.1_pt1 | contig 11656 bp, 9 predicted proteins | sample 1674811 | NCBI WGS metagenome assembly OMLO01 (sample SAMN06265003, study PRJEB25207) | coral metagenome | isolation source: Coral host | place: Mexico:La Bocana,Puerto Morelos, Mexico | collected 2008-11-13 | reverse complement strand
ACCAGCCTCTCCAATCCTTCGGCCAGAACAAATGGCCATGGAAGGCCAAGTCTCCATGGAAGGCCAAATCCCCATGGAAGGCCAAATGCCAATGGAAGAACCAGGACAAGATTTACGCCACTTTGTACAAGGGCATCCATGGCCTTATGCCATTCAGTGCCGAACCCAGTTCTGCCCAAGCTGGATCTACCTCAGGCGATCCAAGCATCTGAAAAGATGCCATCTATGTGGTGAGGAGTGGGCCAACTCCATCCAGGAGCCAGGCCACTTGTTCCTCAAGGAGGACCAACTGTGAGACCATCCAGTATGGAGAATTAATTGCACCAGCAGTGTGGCCCTGTTGCACCAGATAGTTGGTTCCAAACCAGCATGGATAAGAGCCTTTTGGCCACCTCTGCATCTTTGAGTTTGAAAAGTGTTGGAAAAAAGATAGTTGTTTCATGTCTCTTTCCAGCATTTGCTGCTTCCATGTTATGAAGAGCAATGTTTTTATTTGTATGCATGCATTTGGTGTTTCCATGCCAGCAGCACTTAGTGCTTACATGCGTCTTCCACACATGAATGCTTCCATGATCCACGTTTGAATTTTTTGTTTCATCAGCACTCAGTGCTTTCATGTCAGTAGCACTTTGTGCTTTGAATTTATATCATGGAGCATTGTTTGCTTTGAATTTGTAATGCATGTATATCAGCACTTGTTGCTTTGAAGTTGTCATGCATGTGTGGCAGCACTTGGATCATGTGGTATTGCATGCATGGAGCACTCAGTGCTTACATTGGTTATAGCATTTGTTGCTATCATGTTGAAAGCACAGAGTGCTACCATATGAGCTTTTGAATCCATACCATGAGCACTTTGTGCTTTCATGACATCAGCACCTAGTGCTTCCATAAGATAGAGCACTTTGTGCTTTGAAAGAATAAGCACTTGGTGCTTTCAAACTGAGCATTATTGCTTTTGCAAATCATGCAGCACTCAGTGCTTTGGGTTGTCATGTATCTGTGTCTTGGAAGTTGCCAGGGGCATCTATCAATACTAACTAGATTGATGGTGCTTTGAATCTGAACCATTTTTTTGGATTTGAAGTTGGTATGGTTTGCAGTAGCATTTTGTGCTTTGAATACAAGATACATAGGCACTGTCTAGTTCTTCCACATGGACAATTCTAGCTAATAGGCTAAGATTTGGATGTGTTTTCCTTGGACAAACATTTGAAAACAAATATGATATTTTCATAAATATAAAAAACAATCCAAATAGTACAATGAAAGCACAATGGTGCTCATGGATCATGACAGAGATGTCTGGCCAAGGTCAGTTTGATAATGGCCCCATGAAGCAAAAAAGCTGAAACAGCTCATGGAAGCAAAACAATGAAGCACCAGGTGCTCATGCTAAAGACCAAAACTTTTTCCTCCAACCTTTTTTCATATCACCCAAGCTTTGGTGCACACTCTGGATCCATTGGTTTGCATGGAGCTACTGGTTCCTCAAGTGGCAGCCATGGTCCTTGAAACTTTGGAGCCAAAGTTGGCCGCACCAGTCAGCTTTGCGTATGTAAATCCATGACTTGCAACCACCATTTGAGCACTTGAGGCACATGTTCCAGGCCAAGTTGGAACCTTTCTGGCAGCAGGCTTCCTGGTCTTCATGGCCAGTGGTGTTGCCTTCACAGCTTTGGCTGGTTTATTGGCTGCCTTCTTTGGAGCCACTGGCTTGCTCTGCATGTCCTGGCTTTGCTTGGCCATGGCGCACTTACTTGGCTCAAAGTTGGAAAGGGCTAAATGCTTTGGACACTGGATGCTGCAAACAACAAGAAGATTTACCACATTCTTTCTTACTACAAAATAAAGTAAAAAACATGTTCCTCATGAAAATGTAAAGCATCAATGATGCTCATGTAGGAAACAAAATTGAGCAACAATGATGTTTTTAAAGACTTGGAACATCAGGTCAATATTCAAGCGCATGAGTGCTTACATGGGTGATAGCAATTTCGCTGCCATGTCATGAGCACCAAGTGCTACCATGTATGTGTCTTGGAAAAACATCAAAGGAAAGCAACCAGACCATGTTTCCATACTGTTGGCCCAAATGCAGTGGAACTGTCAAAATGTGTGAAACAGTCTTGTTTATACAAAAAAGGTGATGTATATATATATATATATATGTTCAACTTGCATGTACACCAAAAACAACAAAGTGCCACACACACATACCATGTATCATATATATATATTTCATTTTTTCTATCCACATCCTTTTTTTTTGCATTGCCACAAACTTCCAAGACCATGGAGCATTGGTCAGTGGAAGATTTTGTCAAAGAGGTCCATGATGTCAACCAGTACATCCAAGAAAGGCCACAAGCAGTGATGTTGGCTTCTTCTTTGGTCAGTGGCTTGGTTGAAAAAATCAAGCTGACCAACATGTGGACTTGTGGCAACCTGCTAGAAGTCCCCAAAGCAGTGAAAAGCACCCAGTTGGAAGACCAGCACAAAAACACCTTGTTGAAAGCTTTGGATGACAAAACCATGGACCAGCAAAAAAGGCAGTGAAGATGACCATGGTGCCCCAGAGTTTGACCCAAATCCACAACTACCTGTCAGGCAGTGAATGGATGAATGCCCAGCAGTCTTCCATGGCTGCCCTCCAAGCCATCAGCACCAGACTGAGGCTTTGTGGTGTCAAAGCTTTAAAAGAAGATACCAAGAAATGGTGCACAGCTTTGATGGTCCATTTTGACATGGAGCGTGCTGCTGGTGAAAGGCCAGCTTACACCACCATCTACAGGATGAGCCAAGAAATGGCCACAGCCTTTCAGTGCAGCCAGGTGGAAGCCAAAGCCGAGCCATTGGTGCAGTATCCTGTTTCCCCTTTGGAGTTGGGGGAGGCTTGGCTCAACCAAGTCTATGATCCCAAGGACATGCCCACCAACAGAGATGTTCCAAACCTGTTCATTCTGGTCAAAGACCACATCCCAATTAGGAACACAAGTGCTCTGTTGACCAAGGAGAAGAACCAGCTTGTCCCTTCCAGTGGATCCAATGAGCCAATGGATAAGATGATGGGAATTTGGCAACAGTTGGGCTCTTGTTTGCTCCAAGGACATCTGCCCAATGCACAGCCTTCACCAAACATTGGTGAGTTGCTGCTCCACTCCTTCCAGCCTAAGAGGGTTCCAAGGTTGGAACAAACCAGTGCTGGAGGCCAAGCTGCCCAGGCAGCGCTACCGGATGCCCAGCCAGCACCACAGTTGGCTTTGCCAGCACCACAGTTGGCTTTGCCAGCACCACCTGCAAACCAAAAGTTTCAGATCCCCAGCCACTACAAGAAGAAAAGCAAGAAGCACAACCACCACAAGAGAAAAAGACAGAAGAGCCAAAGGAGATGCCAAGACTTGCAACAAGCAAAGATGGCAACCAGAATGACCATTCCCTTGAGGACTATGAAACCAGGACTTTCAACATGCTGCAAGCCAAAAAAGCAGCAGCCAAAGCCAAGCCACAAGGCAAGGCAAAGGCCACTGCCAAAGCAAAGGCAACAGCCAAGAGCAAAGTCAAGAAGGGCCAGCAGAAGCCAAAAGCCAAGGCCAAGTCCAAACACACAAGCAAAGGCTGCCATTTGGCAGATGGCTTGGGCTGTCCCCGATGCAGGGGGAATTCCAATGGTTGCAGTGTTTGCAAAAACCCATTGTATACTGGGATCCGTTGTCCAGGTAGGGCAGCCTGGAAGGCATACATGGCCAAAAGGGGGAAAACCTCCAAGTGAAGCCATCCAGTTTGTCAGTTTGCACCAGCCAAACTTTGCTTTTGCACCAGCCAAATTGACCTTTTTGTGCTTGCAGGGAAGCAATGACATTGCAGGGGCAAGTTTGAAAGAGCTTTGGTTTTTGGCACTTGTGTGGAAAAAGTTCATTGCAATCTCAAAACCATTTGGCAAGCCAAGAAGCTTCATGCGTTCATCATCATGTCTTTTTGTTTTGTAGCCAGGTGGCTTAATGTTTGTCACACATCCAGCAATATAGCTTTGTGTCAAATGCATCAGCTTTCAGCTTCCATTTGCAGCTTTGTAGCTTTTCAAAAGATTGTTTATGGCCCTTTGCTTAAAGCACACATGCAGCATTTTGCTTTCCAGTGTTCCCAAAAAGCATTTTGACACAGCACATGTTGTTTCTTTGCCCACCAGCATCTTGGACAATGGCAAATCAAAAATGTGTTTTCTGTGGCCATTGTGCTTTCAGCTTTTTAGCTTTCAATGTTGCAATGTCAGGCCAAAGACCAGCCAAATTGCAGAAACTCAATGATTTTAGGAGAAAGTTGCCACAGGTGAGCCATACAGCTTTGGCTGCAGTGTGTGAAGAAATTGCCAAAGAAGGTTTGCCAGAAGCACACAGAAGGAAAGATGTCAAAGATGCTGTGGACCAAGAGTTAGGGCATTGGAATGCTTATGGCCCTTTGCTTACAACCAGCCAAGTTCAAGCCCTGGATGGTGGGACTTTTCCTTTAGCTCACATCAATTTTTTGAGCTACATCCATGCTTTGGTCAAAACACCAGGAGGTTACAGCACCATGTTTTTGGAGAAGCATGCTGCCAATCCTAGCTCTTATGAAGCACCATGGGAGTTGCTCATCTATTCAGATGAAGTTGATCCTGGCCATTTGGCCACCAGGGATGCAAAGAAAACATGGGGTGTGTATGTGAGCTTCATGCAATTGGGACCTGTGATGTTGTCCAAAGAGGCATCCTGGCACACCATTTTGTCAGCCAGGTCGAGTGTGGTCAGCCAAGCCAGTTCCAGTTTGAGCCAAGTGGTTCGATTGCTGCTTGAATCCATCTTTGGTCACCCACAGGCCCAACCACACCTATCAGGTGTAGTTCTCCAATGCCCAAATGGCACCAGCTTCAGGCTGTGGTTCAAAATTGGATTTATGATCCAGGATGGAGGAGCGCAGAAATTCTGCTGGTCATACAAAGGAGACAGTGCCACCAAGTATTGTATGTTGTGTCGAAACAATGGATTCACCACTGTCACCACCAACCTCACCCACCAGGAAGAGGATGAGGATTCCAGCAATGTTGTCTGCCAACTCACCAAGTTGAACCAGCTTGTCCTGTGCTCAGATGTTGACATATTACATTCATGGGACAGGTTGACAGCCAAGAAAAGCACTTGCAATGCCAGTGATTTTCAATTGCGGCAACAGGCCACAGGTTTAGTCCGTGGAGAGATGGCCCTTTTACACAGCACATTGCTTCGACCCTTTTTACAACCTTGCAAGCAATTTATGCATGATTGGATGCATTGCTGCTGTGCCAGTGGCATTATGAACATTGTCTTGTTTTTGACCTTCCAGAAATTGCAGCAACACATGCCAATTTGGACAGAGATGGCAGCATATTGCACCTTTTGGATTTTACCACATTCACTGCAGTCTTGCAAGGTCCAACATCTTTTCAGTGCCAAAAAGGTGGAATCTTCCAAAGCAGCTGGGAGGTTCAAATGCAGTGGAGCTGAGATGTTGACACTTTTGCCAATTGTCACTTACTTCATACAGACCATTTGCTTACCAGCTGGCATTGCAATCCTTGAATGCACAGCATTCCTGCAGATGGCTAAAGTTGTGGAATTGTTGAGACAAGCTGATTTTGGTCGAGTGCACCACAACACTTTGGCCCAAGAAGTGGATGAAGCATTGGCTTGCTGTGTCAAAGCCAAATGGCAAAGCCATATGATTAGAAAGTTCCATTGGCTTTGGCACATGTCTCAGCATGTGAAGAACCACACCCATCTGGTCAGTTGCTGGTGTATGGAAAGGAAGCACAAGACCATAAGTCGTTTTGTGAAACCAAAGAAAGATCCAACTTCTTTTGAAAGCAGTGTTTTGTCTGAAGTCATCAACCAAGAAATGTTCCTTTGCAAGCAGCCAAACACATTTTTGGTTGCATGTGGCCTTTGCCAACCATACAAGGCACCTTTGAAGCTGAGGCAATTGGTTGCCCATTTGCTGCAAATTCCCATACCATCTCCCCAAGATTGCCAAACAAGCTTGCAAGCCAGGTGCCAATTTGGGACTTGCGCTAAAGGTGATGTGGTTTTGGTGGCTTCACCACATGGCCTTCAGCCATGGACAGCAGCCCATGTGTGGGTGCATTTTACCATGGGCACTACTTCTTGTTGCATTGCTGCAGCTTGGGAATTTTCAAATTATGATCACACCACCCATGTTGCTTCCTGGAAGAAATCTGAACAGATCTTCCTCTGCAACCATGTTGACATTTTGGCACCAGTGACATATTCCATGTCCAAAGAAGTTGTGAAAACAATGGTGCCTTACAACTTGAGGCAGTGACCACCTGCAGGCAAGCATGCACAGTGAAAAACAAAGACCTAGCCATGTTTCATTCATGTTTGCGCAAGCATCAATGTTGATGCTTTGCTTTCACATACATTCACACATGCACAACATTGAATTCATTGGATGGAAGCATGTTGTTAGCATTGTGATGCTTGATGCCATGACCACTTTGATGTTTTTCAGAGCACAGCAGTGCTGCAATCAAGCCAACATGTTCCATGGCTTCCTCACTCTCTATAGGTCTCCATGGGACATATCATGTTCTAGAAAAATTGAAATATGTTGAGTGTTTTTGAAAAAAAACAAAGAAGAAAGCTACCACAAGCTGGGCAAAAGCTATTTTAAAAGTTACCTAGAGGGTTAACTTGATATTTAGCTAAGCACTGAGCTAAACCTTTAGCTAATCATCTTAACTCCTTTAGTAACCATTAAGTAACCAGTTAGTAAAGATCTTAAATATCTTAAACCTTTATAAAAACGAAGATCCTTTAAGAGTGCCGCTCTTGGCACAGTTGATCGGGTAATTCTTGATGTGAACCACGGCCTCGGCGTCACTCAATTTGCGGCCTTCATTTTGCTCAAACATAGCCTCGGTCAACGTGATGTTGCCAAGCAAACAAATAAAATGACTCTTCACAACCCCAGCAAAAAATTAAGGGTGGAAAAAACATTGAATAATTATGATTATTATTTAAGATAGACGGCGGGGAACCTTCAGAGCCATCAGTTCGACAGCCTGTTGGTAAGCTGTCCTTGTCAGAGACTCGTATTCCTGTTGGACTTGTTGACGCTTGCTGATTGACCTGTGCCACACCTCCTTCTCAGAGCAGAGGTTCATTCCCGTTGGGACACCCAACCTCGATGGAACACCCACATGGAAATAAAATGGAGTGAGATTATTATTTGCGTTAGACTTTAAATGTAGTGAGATGAACTGACAATTGGGCTACGGAGACTTATATCTATCATATTAATTGTCCAAATTTATTATTATCTTAGTAACTTCAGTTTGATGAATCTGAGATAGGGGGGTACGACAGGTTAAATGTCAAGCTTACTACATTGGAAAATATGGTCTTGGACGAGGTTTAAAAAACCGACTATCCCCTCAAATCCGTTTTCAAGTCCTGAAGGGTGATATCTTGAAAAAAATCGGAAGGCCGCCCTTGAAATCCAAAAATCTTATGATTTTAATAGGTGTTGGCGGGAAACAAAGTGCACCGCCATTGTTCCTTTTCCTCGGCCCGGCAGTCTTTGCTTCGTAGCCTTGAAGCACACGCCATCACAACTGCGTGCGCAACTTCCTCAGGCGAAATCAACTTCAAGCCTCCTGGCACGTCTGTGCACTCTTTCTCAGCCACAGCCACGTCGAAGAGGACTCGGCAATGGTCAACTTTGCCCTGGAAAAGGAAATTGGCAAGGTCTGAGGTGCGTTCAACACTCAAAGGAACGTCCGGGCTGGCTACCCGAAAAAGGTCAAACCACATCAAGTTGGCCGCACTGATGTAGTAACCTTGGCTCCCCAAAGCCTTCTTGCAATCCGAGCTGTTGTAAGGCTCTTGCACTCCACCACCAGGACCGTCTTTGATCGGGACTGGCTTCTCATTCTTCAGGTCGCCAAGGGTCTCGTAGATCAGCTGCAAATCGTCCGCGAGCTTCTGGAAGTAGGCATTGTTGGCGCCGCTGCTTGGCTCCAGAGGCAAAGGCGGGCCGCCAGACGCAGGGGCGGCCTTAGCCTTAGCTTTGACTTTGGCTGCGGCAGCACCTTGTTTTTCCAAGCTCTTCTTGTGTTTGACCTCCTGGATCACTCGAGCCAACCTTTTTTTCTCTTCTTCCTTGAGCCGTGCCAGCTCTTCTTCACCTAAGCTATCGCTTTGCTTGGCCTCCCATTCCTCAAGGTCGCGGTTCACTGAACTCTGCTCAGTTTTGTTCAACCTCCAGGCCGAGGGGCCTTTCGACATGGCGTTTAAAGGGCGTTTTGCCCAGCGTTGCTGCGTTTACGGATTTGAGCCGCGTCAGCTGAGCGCGGCTCTGGTTTTTTCAAGATAGTTAAAAATTAAGGCGGCAGAGGCCGCCAAAAAATCAAAATGAATCGACAAGCCGACTTATTTACTTATATACTCCGTTCAAATAAAGAAATTCATTTGATGTCAAAGCGTTTGAGTTAGCAGGCATCAACAATTTAAATTATTAGTTGTTGCTGGGAACATTCTGAGGTTAAAAAATCGGAATACTTCATCCCTCGCCTACCACTTAGTATGCCTTCGGTAACTTTCTGCAAATATACTGTTTTTTTGAAAAAATGGCTTTAAACAACATGTGGACGGGCGGTTTCAATCTGTCATCGTTAATTTTTGATTTCTATTATTAATTTTAAAATGTCTCGTCGATGGGCAGCACCCAACTCAACCCAACCCTGCTCCAACCCAGCCCTGCTCCACCCTTAACCGCCTCCACCCGTGTTACTCCTAGTTACTGTACTACTGTCGTCGTTACAACCTTTTCCAAAAATTAACCGCCAAAAAGTTTGCAAAACCAAAAACCAATTGCTCAAAAAAAATATCAACAAAATCTTGCAGGCAAGTTACATTAGTTTCAAACTCCCCCAAATTCATTCGACGAGGTTTTGTGATGAATTGTCTCGACGCCATCATATGATAGGTTAAAAGAACCAGCAGTGAGTGTGATGATTCGGACTCAGAAGACTGGATAGACTTTCCCAAACCCAGGAGACGACGATGGCCAGGGATGACTTTAAGATGAACCAAAACGGGGCCATGCCATGTCCATTCATTTGGTCAAGTGAAAATGACAATGAATTGATCAAGTTGGTAAAATGGAGGCTTTCTCGCGGTTGCGATGAGATGACATCCCGTCACAGCAGGCAGTGAGAGACAGGACTAAAATGCAGTCCGGCAAAAATTCAAAAATAAGCTTAATTCAAATTAATTTTGATAATATTCAATAATATATGAGATTTATATTATATGATAATTATTACTTAAAATATATAATAATATGTGTTACAACTGATTAATTTATAGTTATAATTAGAATTATTATTTTTATTATTATTATTTATTTTTTTAATGCTTGGTTTGCTTCCTTAATAGGACGGTCGGCGTGAGTGAAACAGTGAATCTGCCAACTCATGGGCCTCTGAAGCGGCCACTGTCTTCCATACGTCTTCGTAGCGAACTTTGGTGGGCCACATCCCAGCAGCTTGAAGGGCATTGGCCAAAACCCGCATGACGACGTTGACCGACATTCCATCGCCTGCAGCCCCTGCGACTATGTGGTCGCGTTTTTTGGCATCATACCCAGGTCGTTTTTCTTCAAGTGTTTGGATCATCTTCTTCGTCATCTCGATGGGCCAGCCTTGTAAGCCGCAAACTTCCTCAGAGCACAGGTAGCGCCTCAACTTAGGCACATAGTAACCACCTTGCGCACCCCTCGACTTTGTCAAGCATGGAGCAACTTTCCCATTTTTCTTAGGACATGGCACTGAACTGAACCTCTCAGACGACCCAATGTCTAAGACCCAATGGTCTTGCCAAAGCCTTTCAACTGGAAAGGACAAACGGGCTTCAAACTTGGTGAGGTCCAGCACAACATCTCCCACAGTCTGAGTTTGCAAAAAACTTCTCAGTGGAGGTTTTTGATTGGTTTTCTTCGGGAATTTGAATTCTTGAACCGGGGACCTAATTGCGACAATGTAGACTCGGTTTCTGCTCTGTGGAATGGAATGCTCCGCTGTGTTCATGACCTTGAGTTTCACGGTGTAGCCCAAAGCCGCAAAACTTTTGCGCATGATTTTGCGCATGCGCTCAAATTTTTTCTGCAGGAAACTTTTCCTAAGTCGCGGCTGGGAGGTAAATTCCCCGCGCAATTCCCCGCTGGGAGGTAAATTCTTCGTCGAACCCGTAAAAAATTAAAAGGGGGGTTCCTGTACCATTGCACCCAATCTTTTAAAATCGTTAATAAATAGTGTTCCCCCTAAGACTAAATTGACAGGCTAAAGGGTTCCGTGCCTATTTCCCAAAGTACATCAGTTGTTGTTAGTCGTCAACTTAGACGGTTCCAACCCTTAATAATACTCAAGGGGGGCTTAGAAAGTGTCAAAAGCATAAAAAATCAATTGTCAGCAAAGCTTCACGTTTTCTAAGATGCATATTTTTGGCTTGTGACATGCCAAGTACTTGATGATGCCAAAAATGACCAGGCCACGCCCGGCCACATCAAGCATCCCGTGTTTACATCCCAGACTAGAGAAAGTAGGGCACGGGAAACCTGCAACGTAAAGATCGCAGGGTTTGCAATCTTCAGGGTCTCTTTTCATAGCGTCCCTGGAAAAATCTTCCATGTCAACAGAAAGGCCGCAGGACTCATGGACACAGTGCAGTAGGGTCCTCTTATCATCGTCAAGCTCACTTCCTCCGGCAATGCTAATAAAAGGGCCCAAGCCCAACAACATCAAAGCCATGATTTCAGTGCCAAGGCCGGCGCAATCACTGAATAGTCGGATGTGATTCCCCCGTGGCCGTCTGGGCTGCGGCTCATTCTTGTGCTTCTTGACAAAGTCTTTGAGTTTCTCCACCTGCCGGTCTAGAAAGTCAGCAGCTAGTCGTCCTTGCTTATTCCTTCGCAGTGACACCATCGCGTCTCTACTCTTAGATCGTCTCTACTCTTAGCGTCCCAATTGTCATGATATCATGGGTTCCCTTAAATTGCAGTTCAAAACCCATTTGTTTTATTATTATATTGGGGTCCTAAGGGGATTTTGTCAAATTGTCACTGTCACAGACTTCAGAGTTGCCTTGTATTGAACCGATCAACTGTCTGACTGTAAATAATAAGAGCCAAGGCAAGGCAAAACAATGACTATAAGTCTGAGTCTGACTTCAAATTTTAAGTTATAGCCGCTTCAAGTTAATTTTTTTGGCTTAAAATACTAATATCTTAGTCTTAGATGATCTGAAGAAAACTCTCTGCCATTTTTACTGCGGAGACTACTGTTCAGAAACAGCAAGCTGAAACGCTGGGCTTTTATGGGCTAAGGCTATTTATCGCTATTTATCGCTATTATTATTATTTTATGGCACCGCAAATTCCCACGATTACCAGGGTCGTCTCGCAGAGCCAGACCGGTCCGGGTCCGCGAAGGGGGGGGTGTTAAACGTTGACGCGAGGGAGTACAACAGGGTTTAACACCCCAGCAACAGCAGTTAACACCCCCCGCTCGCAGAGCCAGACCGGTCCGGGTTCGCGAGCCGAGGGTGTTAAATTAACAGCCCCG
>OMLO01004508.1_pt1 | contig 11657 bp, 7 predicted proteins | sample 1674811 | NCBI WGS metagenome assembly OMLO01 (sample SAMN06265003, study PRJEB25207) | coral metagenome | isolation source: Coral host | place: Mexico:La Bocana,Puerto Morelos, Mexico | collected 2008-11-13 | reverse complement strand
AATTTTGAAGAAGGGTGAAACCCAAACACAAATATTTAAGATTATGCTCTTGCGCTCGTGAAACACACAGATGATCTCTCAGGCAACGCTTCGGTTCAAACCGATCATATGAATTTGACACCCACCTGTGTTGTGTGCTAAACAGGTTTAGTTTAATTTTCGAAAGCTGGTGCGACTCCAAAGGCCCTATTGTACAAATTGTAGAAACAACCTTAAAATTTGAAATACTTACTTGATCCTAAGCGCAAAAGATCTGCTCGGCGCTATTGAGATTCTCATTGCTAGCTATTTTGCCAGGAGGCAGCCATTTTGTAGCTACCTGCAGAAAAAAACACAAAACAAAGCCGGAACCACTTAATGTTTGTTTTATGAGTGGTATTTGTGTTGATGAAAACTCACATGAAAGATTTTAAGAACCCAAGCCGATCGGTGGCTCGCTGGTCGCGTGCATTATAATACCGAGCGTCCCTGGACTCGAATTCTGTTTCTTTGCCCGTTTCAGCGTCAAGCTCAGAAGAGAAACTCTCTTTTCCAATTATCATACATTCTTGTAGCGATAGTTTTGAGAGTATGGTGGCTCGTCACGTTCATAGCTCCAACTAGATTATTTTCCGTCGTCTTCACACGGATTTACTTAAAGTGCCTATGAAGTAAAAAAATAATTGCTGTTTATTTGAAAGGCTTTTCAAAGTAAAGAAGAATGGTGTTTCTCTTCTTGGAATATCTTTTTTCATTCTAGAGAAATTTACGTTTTTGTATTATGCAAATGAGGAAAGTGATGACGTCATAGGTGGTTCCATTTGAACAGTAAAACACCGAATCAAGAATATCTCTAGAAATATTGAAGCAGTGTTCTTCAAACTTGGCACCAAAAATGTGCATCACAAAAGAAACAGAAAGGCACCTTCTGTGTTGTTGCCATGGCAACACTTTTGGTTCCAGTCTCTTTCTGTGAAAAACCAAGTATGCCAATTTGCAACCCTTCGAAAAGGGACAGAAGGTCTTGCTCGGAACACACATGATTCCCATATTGACTTAACTCTCCCCATTAGATTGTTTGGAGTGGATGATCTTTGTTTAAGATAAAATCTGGTAATGTTAGTTTTAATTAAAACAGGACCAACAGCATAACTGTTGTCATGGGAACGGCACAATGGGTGTCATTTTGTTTCTTTTGTGATGTACATTTCTGGTGCCAAGTTTACAGAACACTGGTTTAGTGGAACCACCTATGATGTCATCACCTAAAATACAAAAACGTGAATATCTCTAAAACGAAAATAGGTATTCCAAAAAGGAAAACGCCATTCTTCTTTGCTTTGAAAAGCCTTTTAAATCAGCAGCAATTATTTTTTACTTCATAGGCACTTTAATGTAAATGCAGTATTTGAAAGCAAGGTTGTATTCTCTTGTATTTATTAAGAGCCTCATCAATTACTTGAAGGTCTGTCTGACAGAAATAAGTTACCCTAGGGGCAGGAATTTAACATTTACTAGGTGCCCAGCGGTGGGGAACTTGTCTCTGGCTTTCTGGAAAAAGTCAAATCACCCTGGGTCTGCATACCCATCCTCCCCCCCCCCTGCTACCCTGGGGCTAAACATTTATAAGTACATTACTTGACAGTACCTTGCCACCCTCTTCTGCACACTGTTAAAGCATAGGCTGCACCATCTTGTTTGTAAACCCAGTTTACAGCTGCATTACAAATGATCAAAAACAAGGGACATGCCATGAAAATCAGCCACCAGCTATAATATCCAGTCAGCTGCTCCTCACAATAAGCGTGCTTTGTCCAGCAGATTTGTATGCAACTTGCATTGTCACTGTGGCATTTTTCATGGAAGACCAACTTAAAAGTGAATGAAGCCTGTTGCATCTGAAGAAGGAAAGTATTAGCTTACTATCAGTGTCGGTGTTTACAACAACCATGACAAATCTGAGGGGAAAAAAGAAAGTGCTGTTACTTCATTGCAAGTGGCTATTATCTCAAAGATCATAAGTCAAGTGAATAAGCAGGGTCTTTTTGCAGATGAGGTCTATAATCTTCCCCTCAAGATCCCTCCTTATTGTAAGTCAAACATAGGCCTGACATACGCCAGCAGCCAATAATGTGGTCCAATCATATACTCTGAAGGTTGGCCTCTTATTGGTTGTATAATTTTATTGTCCTTTCCACAGATTCTGATGCTATCTTGCTTGAGAGGGATGGGGGGGGAGGGGGGGGACGTGGACGGGGGTTTCTAGAGGTTCCGATGAAGCCTTGGATTCTAGTGGAGCTTATCCCCGGCTTCTGTAGCAATATGAAGCAGCTAGGAGTATATCTATTCCCCCTGAACGGGATGGTAGTCCATCGCAGGTCATTCCCCCGCAATTTGTTACGTTTCCCCAACAATTTGCCGATACCCACTTATACTACTGGGTGGGGAGAGGCACTATGGGAGTTAAGTGTCTTGCCCAGGAACACAACTCAGTGTCCCCGGCCAGGGCTCGAACCCGGGCCGCTCGCTCCGGGAATGAGCGCACTAACCATGAGACCACCGATAACGCCAATAACGCTCTGAGTGTTATACCCTTCGCCAGTGTTTCTGGTGCGAAAATCCTCGGATTGCAAGACAAATCTGCACCAGAAAATACAAAAAGGCTATACGATTTGGGCTGAAAGTTCTCAAAGGATAGAAAAAACTTCCCGACGTTTGTCTTTCGAGTAGTTTCGGGACATACGGCAATTTAATCAATCTAAGCAAACCCGACCGCTAAGTCGCTGTTCACCCGGAATTGGAAAAAGTAATACCACATGTTTCATCGGCTGAAGCATTGAGTGCTACAGTCCAGCGATCAAAGCACCTTCACAAGCATTAAGGAGCGCGTCTTTATACCGGTAAATTAGTCCTTCTTTTATAGTATAAATGTACAAGTCGTTCAATAAAAGAAAGGCATTCTTAGTAAATTTAAAGTGATATTTACCATTTCAGTTTTTTTAATCTTAAGAGATTTAAAGACACGAAGCTACCTAACGGAGGGATCAATATCTTCGCTGTGTTGTTGCATACGCATCTTGCAGGTAATAATAATAATAATAATAATAATGATAATGATAATAATGATAATAATAATGATAATAATGATAATAATAATAATAATAATAATAATAGTAATAATAATAACGATGTTGATGATTAGAACGAAATTACAAGGAAATTTTCAAAGTAGAAATTTTCAAGGTTGAAACATTGACTCGGAAAAAATCCGAGTCATTGTTTCAACCTTGAAAATTTCTACTTTGAAAATTTCCTTGTAATTTCGTTCTAATACTCACTTTGGAGGTTGGTTGGTTGTATCTTTGATATGCTTTAATGTGATTGCGTGATGCAGTTAGTGAGTTCATATGCACCATGACATATTTGGCTGTGTGACCGCGTGATGCGGTTCCAGTCAAAGACCCACAATTCACCCTTGCTCACCATTGAGTCTCCAGTAGCTCAGTGGTTAGAGCATCCGACTAGATCAAGGAGGGTCATGGGTTCAAATCCCACCTGGGATTCGGATTTTTTCCGAGTCAATGTTTCAACCTTGAAAATTTCTACTTTGATGTTGATGATGATAGTGATAGTAATTTCGTAATATATTATTGTAAATTATTTATTTATTTAATATCATAATGTAGATGCGCGCGCTCTGGTTGGTCGAAACCCCATGTTTTATCACAGTTTATACCATAATTAAATAATTGCGCGCGTAATAGACTACAAATTCTTCTCGTGTTTTTTCAACATCCCGCGTGGTTTATCAAGCTATAAACCATAAAAACTTGTGGTCTTTTGTTTATATAAAACATAGAAAAAGCATTTGTTATTGTTTTTTTTGTCACACTATCTCTATATCATAAAGTGAATGAAGAAGCCTAAGCCTGCTATAAAATATTCTGGGCATTTGAGAACACTCGAGAAATGTCTTCTCGAAAGCTGCTCCTGTTTTATCACAGTGTAATACACGGCTTAGACTTCTTTTTTTGTCAAATAGAATAACTTTCGTTCGTATAGTGTGATCGTCCTGGTGAAGGTAGACCTGAAAAGAGCTGTTATTGGTGACTGACGTTTCGACAACCTGAACAGAAGTCAACTTCAGAGTCAAGTGAATAGTGTTTGTCAGTATTTGTCTGTTTGTCACTCTTCGGACTCGAGCTCTGAAGATGACTTCCGCTCAGGCTGTCGAAACGTCAGTCACCAACAACAGTTCTTTTCAGAACTACCTTCATCCGGACGATCACACTATACGAACTATTGATACTCCTGGGTTCAAACCATTTACAAGAATAACATGAAAATTAAAGTACACAAAACTAAAAGGACCGAGATGGAAAAGATGCTTAATTAAGGCCTGAGTCGAAACTTGAAAAAACACTCAATTTTGAACAATTAAATTCATTACCTACCAGCTTAAAAATGTTTTATAATTTATTTAGCTAACTATCCTGATTGGCTTTCTCTCGTTTCTAAGGCCGTAAAACCTGGCTTCGTCACATCAGGGACGGCGTGGAGCTTCCTGAAATAGTCAGAGATGATCATTATGACTTCAATTTTCAGGAATATCACTCACTGAGGAACGAGGTGTACGTTAAGCCGGTAAGAAGTGTCGTTTAACTATAAAGTAAACCGATCAGCCAACATTACAATATACGTAGTAAAGGTGAAAACTCTATTTATCGGCAGTAAACCTGCGACATGCACATCACGGAAGCAATACTTATTATATTAATTCAAAAGAAGTCTTCTTTTGAATTATATAAAATTATAATATAATTCAAAAGAAGTCTTCTTTTGAATTATATAAAATTATAATACAGGTTTTTGAATTATCATAAATGTACATATAAATATAAATCTTAAAACTTGATTTGCATAGTTCCATATCATAGAAAGAAAATAACTTATTTTGAATTAATATAATTAGAGATTCGTAATTTTATCTCAGAGAAGTATTTACATTTCTTTTTCCAATGCTTTCGTTATGTGTGATCGATTGTCCATCATACCTCCCTGTGATTTAGAATTGAGTCCGCATTTGACGACTCGTTTGAATAAAGGAGGGAGAGCAGTCACGGTATTTTAGCTACGTGCACAATTGAAGGAAACCTGGAAATAGTAAAACGTTTACCAGGATTATATACAACGTAAAGGAACAAAAATGGTTAGGAATGGAGAAGAAAGAATTAAAAAACAATAGGCTGTACAGAACAAAATCCTGAACGGAGTCGGGCAACATTGTTTCAGCCAACAGGACAAGCTCACAATTTAGGCTAAGCGAACTTGCCCTTAAGCGTGTCTTGATAATTCGTTTGTCTTGATTTTCTAGATGTATTTTAACGCTTGGCTTATTAAATATTTAGTCTGTATTTAACTTTTTTATTTGCTGGGAATGCAATAGTGTTTGTTTTTTTTTGTCCGCAGGGTGATTCCATGATAAACGTCTGCATCTATAATACGGAGGATCGGGCAACAGCAACACCGGTAAGCCGCCTCCCCCACTCCCGCCTCCCCCACTCCTCCCTCCCCCTCCTACTATATGAGTATGAGTATGTTACTGATAAAATCCAGCGATCTAAAAGTGCTTCATATCAACCCCCTCCCCCTCTATTGTCAACCAACAACGTGTAAGTTATGAATTCCAATGGGACTTCTGCGATGCAAGTTATATAGGCTATACATAGTCAGACACTTGTACCAACGCTGGCTGAACACCCTAAGCAATCTTCTTGGCAAACACCTCATTTACGAGCACTGTATTGTCCCGAAAGACCTGTACATACATTTTTTCCGTTTTCAGGAATTGTATGGATAAATTTGATTATTTATGCTAATTAGAGAATTAACACCTATCAATGCCCAGTGGGACATTGCTTGAGTAATTTTGAAACATATTAACCTTGAGCGAATTTTATGACAGTTAATGGTTTTGCATTTGACTTTAAAATGGAGTCAAGATGTCACCGAAACGTCGATCTTTCTTATCGCTAATTTTTCCTTGTTTATGATCTGAAACAGGGAAAGAAATATCACAGTTTTTTGTGTGAATCAGGGTACAGTTTTCAATGTTCGAACTACCAACCCCGCCTAAAAAATGTATCGTCATTTTACTTCAGTCAACTACAAATACAGTGGTAGTATTTTTGTCATGGATTCGACCGCTGGAGTTATTTTGATTATTTTTTTTTATATTCTTTGTGTGTATGATTTCAATAATTTTTAGACGAGTGTACAATCAGTTGTCCCAACTAAACCTTACAAATATTAAAAGACCTATCCAAACATAGCTAGAATCTAAAATATTTTCGGAGAAATGGCACATGGTCAAAATGGCAATTTTTTTTTTCAATTAGGTTAATTCAGTGCTCTTGGAATTGTGCTTTTTTAGACAATGAATAGTTCTGTAATACGATGGTTGTGTTAAAACGTTTCTTCGCTCAACAGTTGCGCAATACCAATCGAATGAAAATGATCGAATGCCAGCCGACTTAAAGATCATTAGATTGATGTCTGGACGCACATTCGATGTTGTTTGGAATATCGTTCTTCTCAAAAATACCAAGATATTTGAAAAAAAAATCTACTTAGGCCTACTTATACGAAGTATAAAAAAAAACTATTTTTCGAACATTACGAAACTATTTTTAATTTTTGTGGACATTTGTTCTAAGCTGAAATATCACTTTTTTTAATTTTTGCTGTGATGCTTAAGATAGTGTATAAATCTGCAGTAAAGCTAGTTATCTGCCTGTCGCATGACTCACTACTAAGCTTAAAAACAAAAAAAAAAAAAAAAAAAAAAAAAAAGAGAAAAAAAAAAAATTCTAGCAGAAAAAAAACAAAAAGCGTAGGCACATTTTTACTTTTTAAACAAAGCATGTAATGCAACAACGCGAATTCTAGTGTCAGCTTAGCACGCATGCACGCATGCTTCACTTTAAGACGTTTGAAGGACCGGTTGAGATTTTATGTTTTGAAGAAACCCATGAACTATCTATAACCTAACCTTAACCAGGCATAGCCCTCACCAGACCTAAACCTAAGGATTATAAGACTATCTTTTCTTTCTTTTTATGTCAATTTAGGGAGGTCCTTCAACAACGGATGAGATGTGCTTGTCATTTATCATGTATTATCCAAGAGTCAACATATCAAGTTGCCTGTCGAGAGAAAAACCGGCCTACAATGCTTGGCTCCAAAAATATTACAAGTAAGTTGGTCTACGGCCGCTCCCTGTCAAAATATTTCTTTCATCGACGATTTGCACATTCTTAGCAAGGCAGCCTTTTATATCGATAGGCTTCTCTTAACGTCATATGTACGAAGTCAGACATTTATCGTTAAGTGACCTATAGTATTCTGTGATTTAGACAAGGTGACGATCCAGGTAAACCTAGCTGGTGGACTGATGCAGTGAATACAGGGCTGAAGAACGCTTATCAAGACACCGACAAAGTGGTGGCAAAGTGCTCTGGACGGAGTGGTAAATCAGTAGAGGTATTAAGCAGGAGTCATTCCTTTTTCTGTGACATGAGGCGGCTAGTTGTATATTTCCCCTTCCTCCTATACTGGATGCTAGTGCTTGGCAGGGATACCCCCCACCCCAACATTAAATTCGACGGCACCCATTGATACGTCTCGGTGGAGAGAAGCACTGTGTGAGTGTCTTGCCCAAAAACACAACACGATAACCCAACCAAAGCTCGAACCAGGCCAATCGATTTCCAGGCGAGCGCACTTACCATGAGGCCATCGTTCCTCCTATATGCCTTCTTTCAAACTTAAAGTTAGATGCATAGAAATCATAACTGATTCCTACTGATCGCTGACATCCTTTTTCAGGGCGTTGACCGTGAACAAGTCTCCAAACCAGTTATCAGCACGCCCTACAAACCTGAAACTGTGTGCGAGATATTTTTTGCTCTGGGTAACAGAGTCGCGCCAGGCTATCTGATCCTGCTGACCATAGTCGTGTACCTGTTTGCTTACTCCGGCTGAACAAAATTAGCACTTTTCAGAACATGTTGTTTGTATACGAGTTTTTAATTTTATTTTTATTTTTTTTTTTTACCTGTTGTTTATAAATCTTTACGTTTTTTTGTTTGCTTTTCAAAACAAACATTACTTAACTCAAGAAAGGCTGACGGTTCCATAACTTCTGGCTTACCGTTCTCCATTTAATCTGTCGATTAAAGACAACTCTCCGCGTCCTTTTACAGACATTTAAGCAACTTTAAATGACTCATACTCACAATCCTTTTGCGAATAATAAATACATGTTTCCTTTAAAATACACATTTTCTTTTGCACAATAAAGAACTGACTTAACATAGTATTGTCAAGTTTTTATCCACAGAGATAGGGGATATTTTACAACAGGTCAGGTGGCCCATATTATCCGATTTTATAACGGTTTCTGCAGCATAAAGAGACCACAGTATTCTCAATCTCCCGTGCATGGTGTCCTAGCCGTTCATCGAAGGTTTAGGCGCCAATTAAATTCGCCAGGACTCATTTCTACACCTGTATTGGTGAAGGTTATCACTAATAGAGTTAAAAGTGTCATGCCCAAAAACACAACTCAATAGACGGGTTGAGATAACATGTTTACAACCTTGTTGGCACCTGATTTAGATCACGTGATGATTGATTTGGGAGGCTACAACTGGTCTGTTTGTACATAAGTTCATGCAATCAGTTGCATGTCGTAAATTGCACAATTGTAACATCCCAAACGAAGCATCAAGTGATCTAGGGCTCGAACCCGAGACCTCCCACACGGTAGTCCGAAGCTCTACCAACTGAGCTTACCGGCCGGCGGTCCATACGTTATCACCTATCTATTGTCAGGTCCGGGACTATCTACAGTACAATCTGGGGATTATTTCCGGCCCTGGGAACATTTACGGGCTTGTAGATCAGGCCTCTTCAGTTTTGGCGGGAACAGTGAGGCACAGTAGTTGAACGGTCAACTAAGAAGGACCAGTAACATGCATTGCATGACGGTAAGAGGTGGAAGCTGCATGAGATTGCAAAAGGGGCTTTTAGTAATTTTCCGGAAAGTTTAAATTTCTCGAGGATAACCTTCTGTCAGTTCGTTGGGAAAAAACAGTTGTTCTCTCCAGGATGCATTGCCCCCCGAAGGTACCTGATGCTGATTTAAACAATAAAAACTCATTATATACTTGTGTTTGTTTTGAACACTTTACAACCTGTTTTCAAAGCTGTCGTCTTTATTTGAATGTAGTCACAGCAAAGGTAATGAAATAAATGATCTCGTGACATTGTAATAAGAGAGGAACTGAAAGAAAAATAATCCGGAAAGAGACAGGAGAAAGTTTTAAGTTTGTCTCCGGTGCCCAGTGAACAAAAACAGAGTAATTTGTCACTCTTCATAAAGATATGTGTTTCCTTGCTTTCGTCAAATAAAAAAGACTCTTTAGTTATCGGTTAAAACCACATCACGATCATAATGACATTTTCTGTACAAGTTTATCGCTGCAAAAAGCTCAGTGACAAATCCCGTTTAACAACTGTGACAGCATGTTCGTCTCTGAATGAAAATACAAAACAACAAAAACAAAAACACCAAAAAAAAAAAAAAAAATCACACTATTGTCATGAATAACAATTTGCTGCACTGCCCACAAACCACTGCAACTGTGAATAAAAGAAGATGACAATTAGCTTAAATGGTACTTAAGAGATATTTGAAGCAAATAGAGAAAATTCGCTCGCGCAAGCAAAAACTCGCTCTTCGGCCTGCTAAGTCCACAAACAAATCTACCCTACAAATATTCGTACATATCGTCTTGAACAAGGGTAATAATTATTCGTATTCACTATTTTTTAATTTATCGATTCGGTGTAGACAGTGAGTAAAAACGATAACTTACCTTTCACTATCTGTCGTCATTCCAAAGTGCCTGTGAAATAGGGGGAATAAAAAAGTTTTAATGATAAATTAACATTGAAAAAAAATTAATTCTCTTGTATGCTCTATAAAGGGACTTACTAGTCAGGGAAAAATACGATATTTCAAATCATTTCTGCTGGCAAGTTTGAAAAATACTGCTTCAATATTTCCAGAAATATTCTTTATTCAGTATTTTACGATTTTAGTTGCAAACCTTATGACGTCATCACTTTCCCAATTTGCATAATAGAAAAACGTCAACATCTCTAAAACGAAAAGAAGATATTCCAAAAAGAAAAACGCTTGCAATTTTGTTTGAAGTCTTTGAAATAAGCAGCAATATTGTTTTTCATTCCATAGGCACTTTAATCTTCTGCATCTGTAACCATCCTTGGTCGTTTTTGATTTAAAATTGTCTGTTCGGTGTTGCCCTATTTTGGTAAACTATTATTTTCAGTTTTCTTCAATTTAAAGGCAATTTTGTACGTGGCCAAAACAACTCGGAATAACGTGAGGTGAGTTCCTTTAAAACCAATACTTATTTTCCTGTTATGCTACGAAGATAGGAATAAGCTGTTTTGGGGCTAACCAATAACGTTGATGTTGAAAATTAACCGCACAATAGTTGAGAGCAAGAAAACTGTTTTGAAAAGTCATTAAAAAGCCAAGTGTAACTTAAATAGACAAGTACTAGATTTTCTTAACGGCAACGTATAACGTACGTTGCAAGTGTAGCATGCAGCACTGTATGGTGTACACTAGGCTTGGGAAAATCCACTTTAAAAGGCCACTAACGAGTTTTTACCTCATATCCAGCCATAGACTGTGGCTCTGCAGCTGCCGTAGGAGGAGTATTGCTGGATGTCCGCATTTTTTTCATTTCACTGGAATTTAATTAAAAAAAAATTCAAACAGATTGACAGGAAACTTTTTACTAGGGTTACAATGTAGGGTTGTATAGGCGTCCGTGATTTGATTGTTTCCAGACAGAAATTAACCTCTCTAGTGACACACACAAAAAAAGAATATACAAAAAAGCAAAGCGTCTTGGGCGTGGAATTCAAATGTAAGTTTTCAGTTAAATGTATACCATTTAAATCCATCGGACCCTCTAAAAAAATAAAATACCCTCAAAGATTGTTGGAAGTCTGTTTTACAGTGGGAGTCAGACAGAAGTTAGGGCGAGAAATGGGCGTGTCGTTTACGTAACCACCACTAAGATGAAAGACCCGCTGCCAGGACTCAAATGCTTTCCAGAATAACGTAATAATTAAGGGGACAAATAATTCCGGTAAAAAGGAATAAATCACGTGATATCCAACAAAAAAATAATCATATTTTGTTCAGTATTCCGGGAATGTTCGATGAATGTCTTTTGCTTCTAGGAATATATTAACAAACCTGTTCTCCTTGATGAGATTGTTAAGCAAATCTCCATAGTCTTTGATTGGTCCTCCGTGTGCCATGTGTGCCATAAGCATCTGCCAATCAAGACGAAAACTACAATTATGGTTCGCTATAAAATCCTTATTGACCCTGCAAAGTCAAAACCCCCAGGAGGATTTAACATTACTCCCTGTGTAATGCACTGCCAGCGCGCACTGCCAGCGCGCACTGCCAGCGCACAGCCAGCGCGTTTATTTAAGGTGGCCGAACACAGTTTTCGCGCGCGCTTTTGCTGATGTGATTCAGCGCGTGCACAAGGATTGCAAAAACA
>OMLO01004507.1_pt1 | contig 11658 bp, 5 predicted proteins | sample 1674811 | NCBI WGS metagenome assembly OMLO01 (sample SAMN06265003, study PRJEB25207) | coral metagenome | isolation source: Coral host | place: Mexico:La Bocana,Puerto Morelos, Mexico | collected 2008-11-13 | reverse complement strand
TAGAACATGATTTCCGGAGAATTAACCAGAATCTCAAGATGGGCCCCTACTAGGCCCTACTAGGTACAAGCAAGGTTTTTTCACTCCACTTAATGAGGTTATCACCAACCCAACGACCAATTTATAACGATCGACTCGTGGCCATCTTATAGGGGCCCACCCTGATGATCCGACAGCTGTGTCCTTTCAGAATTCGGGATGATATTACCCCCCTCTACTCCTACGAGGTGGGACCAAAAGACCAGTCATAAGTGGAGTTGTGGGGCCTATAAGTAGGGCTATACCCCATTTACCCATTTCTAAGAGCCCACCTTGTATGACCTGACCAGGCGATGGGATGCAATTAGAGATAGGGATAGTATCACATACACCTGTCGCCAAACTCAAGTAACCCCGACTAAAGTAACCCCCCTGAATGAAATAAGGCCTTATGATCAAGGCTTATGCAAACCCAGTGGTTTCCCTTCATTTTTGACCGGTTGTTTTTTGGTCCCCTTTGCCTCGCCTGTCCCGGAGCATCCAGGAGTAACAAGTCACCCTGTTGCCTGAGATCGAAAGCAAAAAAAAATCCAAGCACCAAAGGTCTCCGAAAGTGAAAGCAACCAAAAAAAATCAAACAATCCAACAACTACGACCACGGTTGATGGAAGAAATCCTGCACCAATTGATATGGAGAAATTATCATTACTACTGTATAGTAATTACAAGGCTTTATACATCCCAAGTGGTGCAGGATTTCTTCCGTCAATAGTTCGTAGCTTTCTACACTTTGACAAATCCATCTGGAAAATATTAGTACTGCAAGTCAAATAAATCATTTTTTCCCCTGGGTGAAAATGAAAAATATTTCAAAGCACGATGCTGGAATAAGCAAATTGGTGACCATGAAGATCTTTAGCCCTCAAAATAAATGGAACCTTTGGATCTTGAGATTTTGCAGGTAATCTGAAATCGAGGATGTCAGGATGATGAACGTTGATAATGCAAATAGAGGAGCCGACAAGACAGCTGCACCTGAAGCCCGCCAAGGGCCTTTTCCACATCGACCGAAGCGTGAATGGCTAACAAGGGGCCCCTGGGATTTGAACCACAGGAGCGGCAGACATGAGTTCATCTGTACGAAGGCCTTAGTGGATCAATTGCATGGCCACAAAATTTTTCTGAACTCATGATCTGCTGTTTCATTTGCGTCACTGGCTTACCATATTGAGATTTAAGCCTGCGAGCAGAAACAATGAATTGGGGATCGAATTTCAATTGCCAAATGCGGCGATCCAAAAAGAATTGGAAACTTTCACGACTCTCAGGTTTCTTCTTAGTCAAAGCATCTGATAAGTTCCAATCACCAGCTAACCACAAGAGAGTCGTTAAACATGCAGGAATGGCCTCCTTCAATTGATATGCTTGAAGAGCGGCTCGCATGTTACTCAAACCAAGCAGAGGGGATTCGTTGACAATTATTGAGTCATATCCACCTTTGCTGTCTGTTCCTATGACACCCGGGACCTTACGGACTTCATTCATTGAAGCGGTCAAAAGATCCCTTTTGTCACTAAAAGACCCGGCACCATGCATTTCAGCCCAGAGCAAGCGAGTGCGGAAAACGGCATCTTCAGTTTCCACCAAAGCTTGCACTTCAGCATCATTCGTGCTGATAGCAACACGTTGCAGTTTCCAGGACTTCCAAGCTATTAGCACTAGAGGACTGGATTTACCCTTTGAAATATCAGGGCCACCCAAAAACACAACCATACCACCAGTTGAACCACCACGGGGTCTATTGTTATGGGCTTGATCTCCAAGTCCTACTACCACTAAATCAGTCCAATGCCTCACACCAGGCAACTTGAAAAACTTCAAAACACTGTTTTTCTTTCGAAGTTCCCTGACCATGTCCTGGATCTCTTGTGCAATGGACATCTTGGGATTCGTGCTCAGTTCAGTCAAAAGCAAGTTGCAACGGCCGCAAATCATCGGCTGTGTCTGCACAGCAAGCCACTGTAGAGCACCCAAAGAAGATCTGCAAGAGCTGACCTCACGAGCAGAAAGATCCAGTTGGGGTTGTGAGAAACGCTGGGGATCAACTTCCACATCTTGGAGTGTTTCAACGTAATATTGTTGATCCACAATGAGACATCGACCAAACTGCTGATCATTGACCATTTGTAAATCAGTGCCAGCATGTCGGTATGCATTATGCTTCACAGAACCCCACTTGTACAACTTATCGATTTGCTCACAAATGGAAATCCACTTGGCGTTTTCTCTTCTACCGGCACGATGAAAATCATCCACGTGTCCAGACATAAATCCTAGTGGACGAAACTGCGAAGCACCAGTAGGATCTTCAAATGGTTCTAACCAAAGCCAGAAACATGGGTCACCTTTGATCTTGATGGCTCCTAAAGACTTCAATGCAGAATCTACATTTTCCCACAAGTTTCGGGGGGCCGAGGTTGAACCATAGAAATTCTTGAGAATACGCAACACACCACCTTCAGGAACTTGCAAAGCCTCTCTCAATTCACGCACACCATATGTCCACAGTCTTTTAGATTCTTCGGAAGGCAAGGTTTGTAGAAAGGCCGTTGACATATCCATGCCTTCAATGTCCCAACCTTCTTCAAGTACCAATTGATAAGAAACATTTCTGGTGAGAACCGCTTGGACCGGTGAGGAAGTCTTGTAAGAATCTTTCAGCAAATCCGGATGCTCGAAGCCTAACAAAACTATCCTAGCTTTGGCTTTACGTTTCCCGTCAGAAGTAAGAGCTGTGGTGTCTGGATGATCCCGAACCTCTTGCTGGGCCTCTTCTAGGGATTCGTCCGGAGTGGGCTTCCATGTTAAAACCCACCTGCACCTCATCACTCGGCCACTATTGGCCGCTTCCTGTTCTTCTTCCCAATCCAAGCAACGTCGAAGAGCAGCGTTGGAAATGAAACTGTTGACCTCCTTAGATTTTGCCTTGTCAAACAACTTCTTATGTTCAGGGCGAAGCTTTTCATACCTCACCTCACAATCACGAAGCTTTTGTACAAGCATCAGGGTAGGTTGTTGAATGAATCGTTCTTTCTCTCGTTGAGAATTGAGTTCAATATCAACAGTCAACACATATCCCTCATCGGCTTGCTCCATGTATGACAAAAACAACAGTTCGTCTTCTGCTTCTGTTCGAGGTTTCTTGGATTCAGGTTCAACAACATGAGAGGAAGAATCTGCATGTGAACCAAAAGGGACATTGCCAAGAACATCGAAATCCTCTGTTGTAACTGCCGGCTGAGAAGAAACACCATAATCATTGAGAGGTTCATGGGGTGATGGTTCTACTGGTCTTCGTGGTCCATGTTTGGTAAGATGACGATGTGTAGGCACATATGCTACAGTGGAGCGGTCAGGAGCGGCTGGAAGAGACACTGTTTCATGTTCATCTGGATGAGGTTCTTCTGAAGTGATATCTATATAAGATCTCTTTGGCAGCATATCTTTCAAGCTATACCATGTTGAAGGATCTTCCGGAGATGTTAATTCAAAATCTAAACGCTCTCGTTCCGTCACCTTCCTAACACTATGGACAGAACATCGATGAACATAACCGCCAATGACCACCCAAACAATGTGTCGACGATCATCTTGTGGTTGCTGACCAGCAACAACTTCATGGAAAACCACACGACCTGGACCCAACCATTGTGGTCTGCCCAGTTTCTTCATACCACCACGTGTGCCACCCTCTGATGAGTAGCTTCGCCAAATCTTCACAAGATCCATCGGATGAAAGACTTGCAAGGGTTGTCTAACCTTGGAATTGCGAAGCTGGGTGAGAACACGTTGGGCTCGGGTTTTACGAGCTACATCTTCAGCCTCTGCCCGACGAACCAAAAGATCAACAAATTGATGTGATGGAACATCTGGAGAAAGTCTAGCTAAAGTTTGCTCGTCTTCTTCTGTAAAAGTGAACTGCTGACCATACACCCACTGAAAAGAAGAATACCCGTGCACATACTCAGTCGAGTTCAAGGCATGGGTGGCTAAAGCCACAATTGTTTCAGGTTCAAGTGCTGGATGTGATAATGCAAGCTTGGATGAAACAGTCTTAACCTCTTGAACTGCTCTTTCAACTAGTCCATGTGCCCATGACTCTTTTGCCGGAGGTGGGTCAATGAGGATATTCATATCGGAAAGGACAGTTCGCATTTGTTTGGAAATCATCGGCTTGGCATTGTCTGGAATCAAAAACCGTGGTTTAGGCTTGTCAGCCAGCCAACATTTGCAAAAGGCATCCAACAAATCTGTAGTCTTTTCATGCTGCATCTCATACAAAGGATATTTCTTCAAACAGCAAACTACCTTAAACTTGGTCGCCAAATCCATGAGAATAAGAAGCAACAATTTCACTTTGGAACCATGTGGAGTCCATTCAGCAGTATCCATACCAACCATTTCCCAGGCTCGAGGCAACGGTCGCATTGAAGCTGGTGGAACCTTTCCTGAAGAAGTACTGCCAGGTTTCAAAGCTAGACAGTCATCACATTTCAAATCCATGGCAGCTTCAATCTGCCAGCGCTCCTTGCCAGCTTCACGGATAATGCGTGCAAGATTATAGTTGTTGGGATGACCTGCTGCCTTATGAAACTTGAGAAGTTGTTGCTTCCAAAGTTGCACCTCTTTCTCATCAGGTTCAACTGCCTTTTTGGAAGGCAAATCAGATTCCAAAGGAAAAAGTTGGAGTGCATGAAACTGTTCTTCACGAGTCATGGATTGAGGCACAATGGTGTGCAAAACTCGGCACCACTTGTCAGGATATAATTCTTGACGCCACGTCTGAGCGATTGACTTCACCATTTTCCAAGGGTAGTATGCACTTCTGGAAGTTTCTACGCCGTGTATATGCTCATGTTCATGGTTACCTGTGCAAGTCTTACACTTGTAAATGCTATAGAATGAAGGTGAAGAACAAGCAATAGTCCAACTCTTACGCAACAAATTTCCCCGTTCAGAGCGGAGATCATACCGGCAACCATCAATCCGACAATACAACCAATCTCGGTCTTGTGAATGAAAGATTGGAGCCAACTCTTGAATCACGGGTTCATTCCAACCATAACATCTAGTTGGCCACTCCCAGAAAAACTCTGTTTGGGGAAACTCTTGAGACATCTCTGCAATGAAAGGTATGAGAAGCTTGAACATCTTTCGTTCATTGCGGCGATACTTGTTGAGGACTGCTTGCTTTTCAACTGTGCGGTAATTGAGACTTGTCCAAGGGCACCAATACGTGCAACGAGTGGAGATCCAAACTCGGCGAGGCTTTTCTCGACGAAACTTCTCTCTAAGGTGCAAATAAGTTTCGGAAGAATACAAGTTGAATCCTTGATGCAAATTGATGCGGCTACACTTCATACCTTCATCTTCACAAGCTTTAGTCAACCAACTCTCTGGGGCGCAAAACATTTCCCAAACATCAACCTGTTGAGAACTACAAAGCAAACCCTGAAATTCACCGAAGAGAGTCACCAACATAAGTGATGCTAGGCTGATCAAAGCCTTGCCAACTTTCCAGGGAAGCCCGGAAGAAAACTTGGAAGGTGAAGAATTCACTGAAAAGGATGGAGGTCCTTCGTGGTGCACTTGTTCATGACAAAGAGGGTCATGAGGAACATAGGCGGAATCCATCTCTTGAGAATGAAATTTCGATCCACTACCATGCATAGATTTGCAAGAACAGGACCCTTGCCCTTTCTTGCGATGGTGCTTTCGGCCAAGTTTCACTGCACTAGTCAGTGCCATTTCATCAAGAATTGCCACTTCTTTTTCTGAAACAGAGGACTCGTTCTCACAACGAGGTTCTGGATCACAAAGTGCTTGAAAGGATGAATTCATTTGAGAATCAGAGAGATCAACCGTCTTCGTGAAGCCTCGATCTGAAATCTCCATAGGCATGCAGGGAGAAACCACAGGTTTCTCAGGGCTCATGGCTGAGGGCCTGAGCTCGGGGCCAAATTGGTTGGCCCGGGAATCAACTCCATCTCCGGATCCTCTGACGCTGTCGAACTTGGAGTCTGGCGAAGGCGTGCACGACGATGCAATTCCTGGATCTCTTCGGGGGTCAAAGTGTCCAAAAGACTCTGGTTCTGATCCCTGCTTGATGAGACCACTGGATTGTCCTTCAACTGGGTCACGGCACGATGATACTGATGATTCAGCGACTGGACCTCCTCTTGAAAAGTGGCGATCTGCCGCTGGAGTCCCTTGATCCGATCTTCCTTCTCGAAAATGGCCATTGTGGTCTTCACAAGATCCATGGTTGGCTTGCAAGACCCCAGATCCTTTTGCAGCTGAGTCAAAGCACGACGAACCACCGTGTATTCCACTTGACTCTTGTGATGGCCATGGTAGCCCACTCTTGGTGTGTACTGAACTCGAAGGCCGCACACCCGGCAATCCTTCCACTGACCAAACCCGTTGGACCCGGTCTGAAATGGACCGTGCTCGTTCTTGCAAGGCCAGCAACTGGGATCGGATCGAGGATCCTGAATGTCCGCTGGATATGTCTTTTCTTGATCCAGGGGATTGGAAGTCATCTTCTTGGGCGACATGATTGGAAGAGAGATCAACCGGAGATGTAGCTTGAGCTTCTGTCTCTTCAGCACTCAGGCAAACACCATGTGGGGAACATGCTTGCATGGTACGACGTCTTTGGACCATGTATTGGAAGGCCAAGGACGGAGAAGAGAAATCACCATGAGATGTCATAGAAGTACTTGTGGTGGTGACAGGATTCAAGGACATGTCATTCTCCATCACATACAGTTCCAAGCACATTCCCTTTGCCACCGACGGAAACCCACGGTCTTGAGAAGACTTGGGTGCATTCACAGGTACTGAGGGAACCTCAGAAGGCAGGTCAAACATGTACTTCATCAAATTCACCATGTAGTGACCTTTCCCGTTCTTCTCCATTTGATAGGGCTTAGCATTGGGATCGGCTCCATGAATGGCATGGCCGTCTGAGAAGTCCAGAATCAAACCAGTCTTTGAAAGAAAATCCATGCCGATCAAAAGGGGAACCAACATAGAATCACGAAACCACGATTCATGATACTCAGGAGGATTTGGGAGTGCAAAGATCTCAAACTGCTTCCTACCATTGAGGGCTGTGGTGACATAGGCCTTATAAAGGGCTTGTCCCCACTGTCCTGATCCATATCGAAAGAAAGGTCTCTGCTCATAATCCAAGGAAACGGACAAATTGGGATCATGCATAGTCATCTTGGCAAGTAGCAAACGGATGGAAGCCTCAGGACCTGCTGATGCTGTAGCCCCACAGTCCAACATACCATACCCAACAGGCACTGTCCGAGATGGGGCATTACCAGAAGGGTTGGCAGAGAAAATCTCTAGGGGATACAAATCAAAATACTCCACATCCAGGCCATATACATTGAGGGAAGGTTTGTACTTGCCTTTGTGATTTCCCTTCATAGATCCCTTTCCCTTGGTAATAGCAAAGGAACTCATCGGTGAGGACCAAGTGTCAAAGTCTTCATGAAGAGCTGCATACGATGATTTTCCTTTCTTGCCCTTGGGGTAGTAACCCTTACCCTTGCCTTTCAAGAGATATGACTCTAATTCAGCAGGATTCAATTGTTTACCACCCTTGCCACGATATTGAGGATGCTGACGGTCAGGACAATCCCGGGCATAATGATTGCCACCACAAATGAAACACCCTTCAGTGACAGCGGAAGCCTGGTGAACAGCTTGTCCAAAACCCCGGTCCCTACGCAAAGTAGCCGAGGCACGTTGAGCCTGCAGCCATGTCCGATTGGCATCTGCAGCAAGTGCTTCAGCAGCTTGTTCTGCTTCCAAGGCTTCTTGCAAGGCCGGATCATCATCCGCCGGAGAAACAACATTCAGGGAACCCTCACCCGAAACAGGAGAGGAGGACATACCAGGATCAATCTTGGGGGAAGCACTCTCATGCCAATATGCATCTGACCAACCGGAATACCAAGGATCTGAAGACCAAGAGTCATCATGCCATGCACCATACTGATCATACCAATCTACACTTTGATCTGCCATGAAAGAATGATGATGGTGAGAATGAAACTGATTGCCACGAGAAGCTCCTAACTGATCATCCCACAAAGTTTGCAAGGCATCCGAAATGTGAAGATAGTCCAACTTATTACCAGTTGCTGCAAGAACATCCCTCCACTCATCCTGCGAAAGAGACGCTGCTACCAAGAGGCGCCAGCCTCGCAACACATCCATGATAAAGGTATCCATCGGACCCAACCCAGCAGGTTCAAAACCAGGCGGAATCTCAGGACCAGGTGATGCTGAAGGAGGTCTGCCTGAGACAGCAGCACGAGGAGGTGATGCAGGAACGTTGCCATCGGGAGTGGATTGTTCTTGCGACGTGTGACCAGCATCTACATTAGCCTCAGGGTTTTCATGGGATTCTTCATGATCATAACCGGACCAACCACGCCAGTTTCCCCAGGGAGCTCTTCGATAGGAAGAACCATCATCATCTCTAGAAGGACTCAAATCAGGAAGGTCAAAATCTCTAGCAGCGGGGTCAACACCATCGCGTTCTTCTTTCAGTTGCAACAATGCTTCTTGGAACTCTTCAAAGCCTAAAGATTCACGCACCAAGAAAGCTGAAATGGATTCCCCAGGTCGTCTACGGAAGGAGAAATATTCATTCATTGTTGCAGCAGCATTGGGTAATGAACGACGAACCAATGGTGATGATGCCAGTTTTCTGAGAAATATCAGCACACCCTGATCTGAATCAAACTCGGATTGGCTCCAAGACATTGCCAGTAAACGGGCACTACCTGTCAACCGAGAAATCAATCTATTGGCTATGTATCTACGTTGATTCTGCTTTGTAGATCCCACATACCATGCCACTTCCTTGCAGTACCTACGCCAGCCACGTGGCGCACCATCCCAGCCCGGAACAAAGGCTTCTCCTCGTTCCTTCGACAACATTCAGAAAACCACGGAGTGCGCAGGAGCAGACTCACCCACAAAGGAAATTGGAGCAACCAAAGAGCTCCGCTACCAATGCAGGTAATCTGAAATCGGGGATGTCAGGATGATGAACGTTGATAATGCAAATAGAGGAGCCGACAAGACAGCTGCACCTGAAGCCCGCCAAGGGCCTTTTCCACATCGACCGAAGCGTGAATGGCTAACAAGGGGCCCCTGGGATTTGAACCACAGGAGCGGCAGACATGAGTTCATCTGTACGAAGGCCTTAGTGGATCAATTGCAGAAGGTCAGGAATCTGTTCTGTAAGGCGTTGAAAATTTGAAAATGGAAAAAACCTCAAATCTCTGGGCTTTATCAAGCGTAGGAAACTTTCAATCTGAAGTTTGCCAATATACCTTGGGATGATGTACAATACCGCTTCCTGAGTGGAAAGTGAAGATCACTTTTTTATATAAATTGAGAAGAGATCCCATGATCCTACAGATATTGTGCAAAATCTTGGATATTTTTACGCCATATATTTAGGATTCCAAGCTTTTCAATCCTCTTACAGTAACCATGATTGAGCGCTCAGGACTACGTTACACTCTAAGAGTTACTCCTAGACACTGTATTCCCAAGATTTTTTTGCCAAGGTGAATCAAAGTGACCGTTTGATCCCTTACTTCGAGATCGCTTAACCGCTTAACCATTTCAATGGCCGATGGGCACTTCTTGAATTGTCAGGTTCACACGTTTTCTTGGACTATTCCTACATATATTCTCAACTCCAGCATTCCTGGCATTCACTGCCATGCCGCCACGCTGCGGCTCAGAACACATTGGCACAAGCCCGGGAGAAGCACGACCACCGCGCAGCAAGATACTCACCACCACAATGATCCACATGAGCAAGAAACCTTCCGATTTCACCAAATGGGGAGTTGCTGGGTAGCCGTTTGGTAGCCAAACTTCTTTTAGTCAAGGCCGATTAGAAAACGACCTCTACTGGGAGTCTGTCTGGAGCGTCAGCTAAGGAAAAACACGGAGAATTGAAATCCTTGACAAACGGATTTCGTCACAGGAACAGTTTTTTTCTAGTAACAGATGCGACATGCCGCGATATCCCCGAAAGGCTCATTTGTAGAATTTTCATGTTTAGAGCTTTCCAGCTTGGTGAAATATTCGATGAATCATTGAATCGTTGATCGACAAACAACATTTTTTTCTTTTTTCGACTTGATGATGTGACCTAGAGCCAGGTTTGACATGCACATTGCTTTTGGGTGGATTATATGACTCCCTCAGCTGCAATAAAGGCCCAGTAGTGCCAGGTGCTTTGAGAAGGGAACTTCCAGGCTGGTGTTTTTGTATGTGGAACCCACAGAAGTATAGAAATTATGAACATGTTGTTTTGTAAGGAGACTTTCCCCCTTTGGAGCAACGATTTTTTTTTGATTGGTGACGTATGGGTGAAAGACCGCAAACCCATCAGATGGATATTCTCTTGCTACCGTACCCATCATGTCCATTCATGTCCCGCTTAGCTGCATGACAGCCGACCGTGTTGTATGCCACGGAAGCTGGAGGGATGTTTCGGAAGGTCTGCTGTCCGCTGTTTGGTGATTGGATTTGCCTAGCAAACTCGACCAATGGCCAAACCCAAGCAGGACTTTATCGGATGGAATAAGTCCCTTGGTGCACCTTGCCGTTTTTGTTGGAATTTTTGGCATTTCGGGCTTGGTCGGCTTTGAACCAGCCCAAGATGCGATTTTGCCGCACCTGACCTCCGACCAACCGTTGAGATAGCTGGAGTGGTGATCTCGTACTATTGAGTGATTTCAAGCATGATTTTAGACTGATTGGCAAACTTGGGGCAGACGATCTGAAAAGATGTTACAAATGGATTGTGGCCACTAACTAGATAGATTATCCAATGAATGATATAGATACTGTAGCATTCAGGGATTATCATAGTTCAGCCAGCTTGACATCCAATGTTGATTTGAATGAATTCTGAGGACCTCCGTTTGTCAAGAGAGTGGAATATTTTACGCACTTTGGTAAATGTATTGGAGTATACAACCCATGTCAAAGAAGTCAGAGTTCAGGTTCGGTTCAAGCCAGCCCGCCTGTCACCCAAAGGAGCACTTCTGAGCAGTGACGCAATTCTTTTTCGCTTTTTGAGCTTTACGATCCATTGGTGTTACGCTAGACACATCGGGATTTTTAAAATGGATTTATATATATAGGAGGGAAACCAGCTGCCTTTGAGATTCTATAGGATTCCATACTGGCACCATTGATCGTGGGTCACCTCCAGTGGTGTTTCCCTATAGCGATGTGCTACATACTGTGCTAGTCGCTGTACCACCATGACTATAATGAGATACTATAGGAGCGTGGTTTACAAAATGAGATAAGAAATACATAGATCTCCTATGTTTTGGGTGGGATGAGCATCCTTTATTAGAAAAAGCTTCTAGTCATGACTCATGTCTAGATTTGTGCACTGCTCCAATGTGGATTTCCTCGGATAGAGTGAGTCCGCAACTTCTGCGACGGTGAAATTTGCTGCGCTGAAAAAGGACGGCGGCGATGGCGACAGGAAAGGAATCATCACTTGCCCTAAATTTTCAAGGGGATTTCTTCAAAAAGGCCTTTTGTTTA
>OMLO01004506.1_pt1 | contig 11658 bp, 9 predicted proteins | sample 1674811 | NCBI WGS metagenome assembly OMLO01 (sample SAMN06265003, study PRJEB25207) | coral metagenome | isolation source: Coral host | place: Mexico:La Bocana,Puerto Morelos, Mexico | collected 2008-11-13 | reverse complement strand
TGTTCAGGTCTCTGGGTTGTTGTTCAGGCAGCCGGAAAACATGTGTTAAGGTCACTGGGTTGTTGTCAAGCCAGGTGTGCAGGCTGTGTGAGAATGTTGGGTGACCTACAGGTGTAGAGCCACAAAGAGGGAGTCCTTCAGCCAGAATTTTGAGTGCATAGCGTTCATCATGCTTGCAATTCCTTATAATTTCGTGTTAATGTTGATTCAAGTGTTGCTTGTAAAAGTGAAAGTTTTTTTGTTCCTTGCAGTGGAACGTCAGTTGCAGCAGACAAGTTTAAAAGAGTGGGTGACGAGGAAAAAGTCCTCTGGAAGCACAGGAACACCAGACGTAAGTGTGGTCTCAGGATGTGTGCAAACTGGGACGTTCTACTGTAGTGCAGTATCTTTGCGGCATCTCTTTCTCCCAGAATCTGATAATCAAATATAATAAACACCTTCGTCAGCTGCAAAAACAAGCCAACCGTGGCGGTAAATTGTCAATAAAATAAATCAGTACTTGAATCAAAAGTATGTAATATTAAGGTGTCAAGTAAGGAAATAATATTTCATTGCAGTTCTTTGGTCTACACTCTTACACAAACTGGAACTTCTATATACATTTCATTGTGTAAACTTGCTTCCACTTCTCAAGATTTTCACCCTTTTAAGTATTTTGCCAGCAATACTCGGAACTGTCTACCTGGGAACACTAAAACGGTTTTTAACACCTCATGAAAACAGCCTCCTTTGAGGCATGATCGCTGATTATTATACTAGGCTTTGAAAGTTAAATTTTTATAATGTAGGCAAACATAATAGTTAATTGAGACATAGATGATCATCGCAGTTCTAAAAGTAAAGCATGAAAAAAACCCATGACCTCCAGGATACAGGTGCAGTGTTCTACCAACTGAGCTACCAAGCCAAGTTATTTGTAGTTCTTGCTGTTTTGATATTTACAGTTAATTGTTATGTTTTTGGAAGATATTAGCTTGTTAGCTACTCTGTAAATTCGAGATAAAATAAACTCGTGAGTTTTATTTTTTGTATTGCATTGTACTGCATTGCATGGAGTTCTAAGTTTCATGCTAATGCTTCAGATATACAGCCATCGTAGTTTTGACGAGTCAACTTGACATCTTTTGATATTCGGATCTTATTTATAATATAGTACAACAGATTGTTATTTGTAATTTGCTAGGAGCTCCAGTCGGTGACCAGTGAGAGAGACAGTCTGAAGGCAAAACTCAAGAAAACTGAGTTAGATCTGGAGCAGATCAAAACTGAAAATCAGGGCTTTCGGGAGGAGAGGGACCGGCTGAGAAGAAGGGTAGGTACTCTTACTCTTGGGACTTCACTTGTTGGTGAAAAATGGCTGTGCATTCAGTTGTTGCTTATCATGAGGAAAATCATTAGATGAGCTATCCAACTTTGCTTCTGACCAACTCAAAAATGGAAGAAGTTGCTTTTAAATTTTTTTTAATGCAGATAGGAAATACGAAACAAACGATGAAATAAAACATTTACCTGATTTGGGAATACCGCGGAACAGGATAAAGCATAACACTTAGTCATTTGCATAACTCGCTATTTAAGCACAGCCGCGCGGACTTGGACTAGGCGGGTAATTGGTTTCTAATTGCAGGTTGTCGTCACTTTTATGAAAATTGATTTTCTAATTATTGATTTTCCTCTTAGGTTCTAGAAATGCAGGATCAACTCAAACTGCTCCATCAAAAATCACTTCAATATGAACAGCAAGCCCGAACACGGACCAATAGCCTTCAGTCACAGGGTACCCAGCCCAGATCTCCCAGCACACCACGACGAAACACTCAACCATCATCCGGTCAATCAGGACCCCGTATGCACAGCAGGCAAGCCAGCTTGGGTGCTTCCTCAGATGTCTCGGGTAAAGAGGGCTTTTTGACATCGCCACGTATTTCACGACGTTCCAGTACTGATAATCTGAGTATCCATAGTCACGGTCGAGGTTCTCAGTCCACTCCAAATGGGCAGGTCCGCAGGCCAAGCATTTCGGAAGCAGTGTGGGCGTCTTCTGATGGTAGCCCAGCACGACAGTTACGTCATCCTTCAGGCAGTGTTCAGTCCATCTCAAGTCAGGCGTTTTGGAGGCCTGGTGCGACTAGTGATCTGGGATCGTCCATGCATGGTTCCTCTCAAGAGATTACAGTTGTGGCGAAAATGGTGGACGATTCGACGCCAAGTCCTGCAATCACTGGGGTGAACTGTATCAAAGCTCTTGTAAGTACGGCGTCCATAATTCAAGTCATACCTCTAAAGAGATCAGATTGGTTGTTTCTTTAGCCTCTTCCAAGCGTTTATTTAGTTACAGCTGTAGGGCGCAACGCGAAAAACGGCGAGGGAGAAAATAGGGGAGAAGCGTTCATCGTTTTTCGCGCTGCGCTCCAACTAACTGAACGCCTATAAGAGGCTATTGTTTCCTGCAGAGGAAAATTCACAACTTGGTAACAGCATCTCTGATTGGCTATTGCTTGGTTTTTGAGCAAGAAGCAACCGATCAGAGATATATAGAGAATATAGAAAGTAGACCTTGCTTCACCAAGAGAAGCCCTGTACTAGGAGTGTGCAACTACCTCAGGCCGATCTATATGCCAGTTTGAATTTACCGGAAATCTAGACACCCTCAGGAATCTCAGCGACCAATCACAAGCACGGACTTAATTTTTGACTGACGTCATCATTTGGACAACATCCAAAGATTACTGCAAGATTTAATGATAAACAGCCAATTTTATCCTTACCAATGCGCGCTCTTGTAGACCGGAAGTGACCTATTTCGCGGGAAAAAAGGCCAAAAAATTGACCGGTCTGTAAAAATGCCATGACATAGGCTTAGTATGGAAGTTGCACGCTTCTAGTGATTTTAGCCACTTGTGAGGAACAACCTGTCCCGGTGCTTGCTGTTTCAATTTTGTTCATACCACAAATTTTTTTACATGCTAAGGGGGCAAACGTTTCCTGTTATATCTATAGAGAAATTCTCCTTACCTGTCTGTATGCGTTTCTTATAGAATCGCATAGCTAAAGGTAAACTCGCGGTCTGATTGGCTATCGAAGTGGGGATTTGCTTCGCGATTCGTGCGATATCGGTTTTTCGCGTGAAATTTAACGTGGAATTCACTCGTCGGGCAGTGAATTTTTCTATAGAACTGATAGAGAGAATTTGATCATGTTCAAGACGATTTCGTCTCGGAACAAAAGTTGTCTGAATACCACCTTAACTCTGGCTTTTTTTTTTTCTATCATAGAGTCAGCTACCGGAATTTGCATCTGGTAAACTTCCTTCGGATCTCGTTCAGGCCCTAGAGAGTTGCAGGACGGCTTTGGACGTGTTTAAGACACTCTTCACATTCTGCGATGCACAGGCCGACAAAAAGCTAAAGGAATACGAACTCGAAATTGAAATGTTAACAAGTCGCTTTGATCACTTACAAGCTCAAAACAATGTTATCTCTTTGTCTTTAGAAGAGAGTCGAAACAACGCGGACAGAATGTGTGTGCTCATGGGAAAATACGAGTCGAACTGTACTGCACTTCAACTGGCGTTAAACTTTTCTGACCGAGTCATCGAGGCATATGAAGTGTTGTTACAGTTATCTGAATCCGAGCAAGCAAGGCTTTTCGCCAACTGTCGCGCGGCTGGTGTTAAAACTGGTCTTCACAGCTACGTGACTTCAACAACGGAGTCGCCGTACAGACTTATTTACGCCGAAGAAGCCGAAGCTGAGGACAACGATCGGGTGCCCGAAGATGTTGATTCTTGCGTGAATCGGAGACGAACGGCAGAAAGCGAAGCGCGCTCTCTGTTGCAAAAGCTTGATCGTAACTTCGAGAGCCAAAATGGCGGCGGCCAGCCATGGGATTCTGTATCATCAAACAGTAGAACTAGCTCAACAGGTTCATCAAACGATATGGAGTTCACTCCAGAGGAAGAGGCCAGGTTAAAAAGTTACATTCAACAGTTAAAATCCGAAAGATCTACAGTCGGTCTAACTGTAATAGAATTGGAAAGTTTGCACGAAGTGGCTCAACCCAAAGATTTAAAACTGGAGCCGCTTGATCCCAAAGTGGACTTGGAAAACGCTGTGCTTATGCAGGAATTGATGGCGCTCAAGGAAGAAAAAGCAGAACTGAAAGCTAAGAATTATTTAATTGAAAAAGAGAAGAAAGCTTTAGAGCTCAAGATCACGTCACGTGACGCCCAGGAACAGGCATACCTGGTTCACATTGAACATTTAAAAACTGAAATGCAGGATGAAATAAAGAGAAGGCGGAGATTGCAGAAGGACGCTGGCGTCGCTAGTAGCAAGGTATGTAAAATTAAAACCACCTTAAAGCGTTATGTTTTATTTGACTGGCGTGTAACGCTGCGGTCTGTTGCGTGACGTGAGTGGGAGTGTTGGTATGCTACTCCATCGTCTCTCCCCTGTACACATTTGTGATTTTTTTCCTGTGGTGGGGTGAAAAAAATTTGGCTAGCGCCTTAAATTTAAATGTTGCACTCACCAAGAATTTAGGGCTACGATAATAAAATGCATTTCCCGAAACTACTGTTGATTCCCGGCTTACAGAGATTGCGGACTCCTTGTAACCGTTGGCTTATCACGCAACGGGTCCTTGAAATGCCGGAAATGACACTGGATTGCGCGGCAAGCTAAGCAGCCGCGAAGGCTCAGCATAACGATAGTTATTTGGTTTATTTCAGTCGGACGAAAAATCAAGTGGAAGCCCTTCGGGAACGCCGTCCATTACCCTTGCGGAACTTAAAACATCAGATGAAGACATCCCACCAGACTTGTACGAAGCTGCAAGGAGAGAAAAGAAGCTGAAAGCGAGAATCCAGGAATTGGTTGAAACTCTGGAGAGTTTGTCGAAAAACTCCGAAACAAGACACCAACAAACAGCTGAATACGTGGCAGACCTCAAGAAAGCGAATGGCGCGCTCGTGGCAGCTTACGAGAAAGCGAAGAAGAAACACGGTGCCAGGCTAAGAAAACTGGAGCAGCAGATGATTACGATGGTGGAGAGACATGACGCTCAGGTGGGTTACCTTTTCCGTGGCCATGTGATTACCACGTGCGTATGTGCCCAGGTAATCACGTGCGTGTGATTAATCTGGCATACCAAGAGAGCATGAACGATGAGAGAGTTCATCCTCCTTTGGGCCTCGTTCCCAAGGAAATCCTTCTCAAGTTATTTTTAGACATGGTGCCCAGTTCTCCCGCGGATTTTTATTGCAACATTGGTGATGAAAATGCGCACACAGACTATTTGCGAAAGTAAAGTTCGCGCCACAGAATTGACAATTTTAAGACTCTCCTGAGATTTCTGAAACCGGTAGTGATTTTAAGATATGGAAATAAGACCTTTTACCCTTCATCGTCTCTTGCACGCATAAATGATTCTTGGAAAAGCACACTTTCAGCCGAACTCCTTTACCTGTCGGTTATTGATGCTATTTGCACACTTACAGTAGTACGTGTCACGTCTGTAAACACATACATATGCTCTCATCCTTACGAGTGCGGCCAGAAATCAGGGAATGTTTTCGTTTGTCCACTCTCAAATATCTGTCAAACGCGGACAACGGGGTCCGAGAATGACATGTCTCACTCGATAGGACAAACGCGCTGATATTTCAAACATGACTTGTGGACGAGGCATTATTGTTTTCCAAAACAGTGGTCAACGCCTTTATTTGGATCATTTCGTAGGAAAAGTTCCTTAGGAATCCAGAGTGAACGCGACATCCACTCTTCTTATTTAAGGATTTAAAGTTCTTATTAAGCTAGACTCTATAACTTGACTTCACTGCGTTTAAATGAATAACGAAACCCGTTAAGACGGCGGAATCAAATGTGATTTGCAATGCCTAATTAAAAGGTTTAAGTTCTGAACCAGTGGACTCGTCTTTCATGGTGCGTTTTTGTCCCTTGTAGGTGAGAACTATGAAAGAGAGGATATCTCTCCTGGAGGAAGAACTCAAGACAACAACAGCGCGTCAAAACGAAACAGCGCTCTAGTACTAGCTTGCCAAGCGATAAGCCATCTTCACGTGATGCCGTGTTATCATTTTGCCCTGAAAATGGATCGTATCCAGTGTAGAGGCGTAACGTCATAGAGTTGGACTGACAACTAGGCTCGTGCGCATGCGAGTGTCGTTGATATCACGTGACAGGAGCATGTGTCGATCGATTGTTATGTTCAATCATTGGTTATGTGGTCGTTTTCGCATAACAACATTTCAAGTTCTTTAACATTTTCTGTTATATCCCCGCTTATGATCTGTAAAAAATATTTTTGATCGTCGCCTCGAAAAATTCTGTAAAAACATATTTAAGACCTTCGCTGTTGGAGGGAAAATTCCAGATGTAAAAACCAAAAGGTGAGACTTGCAACGAATGTCTCGTTCAACGATTTTTTTCTTTTTTCGTCGGTGAGTTGATTTCATTGAGGGTTGCAAATCCTTGTCACGAATCCTGATGACTACTTGTGCCAATTACTTTTTTTTTTAATTTCTAGAACAGACAATACTTCTGTATAATGTAGTGAATGTTGAAGTTTTAATGATAAATTGCAATGAATACACAGTCAAAAACCAAGCGACATATTTCTGTTAGTTTTGAATATTTCTTAACGAACTATCGCCTTCCAAGATATTTTGATTTGTGATTGCCAGTGGAGAAGGCGTTAAGTTACGTACAAACATTAAGAAGAAGTAACTGTTGGTTGTTACCAGAACAAGTCATTTGACTGAACAACAAAACGACCATAACATAAAATAATAACAACGCAACCTGATAACTAATGTTCTTGCCTTTATGGCAATTTTTCGTAATAACACAGTAACATGGCACTTTCTCAAAATGCATTTCTGTTTTTGTGTTGTAAAGATGCTTCGTGTAAACTGTAACAAAACAAACAACGTCCAAGGCCTTACAGCTAAGGAGATGAACTGGTACATTGAATTCTTAGGATTTAGGAGAAGCTAAAGATTCAATTGAATTAATAAAGTTAGCTTCATAGACACTTGTTGCTTCGTCTTTGTCGAATTGTTTATCCAATGACAGCCCTTGTTTTCCTGTACATAGTTTTCACTTTTTCATAAACACGATCAAACCCCTTTCGGGACACAAGCTCTTGCAGCTCGTCGACCTCTTCGCATACACGTCGGATGATATCCTTCGGTGGCTTGAACGCGAAGAATTGAAGCAGTAGTTTCTCATCCTGTTGGTCCCACTTTGACCTCAGCGGCCGTGAGTCAATGGGCGTTGGATCGCGAAGTCCGAGAATGTTTTCATGAAATGCGTCTTTTGTTCTTTTCATATCTTTCTCGCATACCTTCTCCATGTATTCGGGATCATCTTCAAACTTCTTCCACCTCCTCTCTGCAGCGATTCTGTTTGCACTCCTCCTCCATTTGGGGCATTTACTATGCACGTCCTGTGCCAGTTTCAGCGAAGCTTTTGCCAACTTGGGAAGCTGAGGTGACGCCTCGTACAAAATGAAAAGGCAAAATTTCTCAAGGGAGAGCAAGTACTTTTGCACAGTTCGCCCTACCATTGTTGTTTCTAAACAGGCATTTACCCATTCCCATATTTTGGCTGGGTCAAGGAGCCCATCGATAGTGGAGGTGCAATCAATGTCATCCATCATTCGATGGAGACATCTTGTAAACTCCAGAGCCTCATCCTCGGTATAGTGGCCACCAAAGAAGGTCTGGAGGTGTTGATAATATTGCGAGAGGTATTTCATGCGACTGTTGGGCTGTAGTGAACTCTTGTAAGTGTTTTTCCACCCACACCCCACTTCTACCTCACTAAATGAAATGTCGGAGGCAGCTGATGCTTCTGCTTGCAAGGTGTCATCATCATCATCAGTCCCCATTTCTACTTCCGGTTTTGATTTCTTGTTTGCAGGTTGGTTAACCTTTGAAGCCTGTGCCAAACGTTTGGAGCAACGGGTTAGTGTCATATCTTCAGAAGGTGACTGCCTTGTGCCCTGCTCTGTTCCTGTGTTGTTGGCTTTATGGCTGCTATTGTAATCAGAGATGACTTTAAGTGTTTCCAGAACTTGTGTCTCTTCAACATGGCCTGTCAACATAGAAACACAGCAGGTTTTAGTTAGCACACACAGGCCAAGGAACTACTTCTCTTGGCTTTTACAGAGTAGCAGTCCAATCCTTGTTATGCCTCACCACCCCCTCTCCCTTGATTATTTTTTTGTTCTGTCTTGCACCCCAAGCTACAAGGGTGGTATGTGAAAGGGCTACCTTTTGTGTCAACATGATACTCAAAAGTACAAGGGGTTGGACATTGGGGCAGAGCCTACCCACATACACCATTTTTAGAGTACCTCCTGGGTCTTTAAGTAACAAACTCTGACACATGTTTTATCATAATTGATGACTGGGAACTGTGGTTGGGGATAGAGGGTATTTCTGTGTGGGGACACTAAGTAAACTTTGAAGGGACTTCTCATAACCAATAAAGGACGTCCTGTAGAAAAAGTCACCATTGGTACTAAAAAAGAAACCCCCACAAAGTACCATTTCAGGGATTGAATCAAGTTTATCTTCATTCTTTAGTAGTATCAATATTGTAATTTAACAAAAGAAGCAGCTCCAATTTCAAAACATGGAATTGTTCACTTACAAGCTTGTCTTGGTAGATCTTTGTCATGAATTTTTTTATACGAGAGTCGCAGCCAGCTCATAGCCCGCTCAGCAACACAAGACAACACCTCCCTTTCTGCAAGCCTGCCTGCTGCAGTTTTAATGGTGCATAGTGCATGATATTCTTCCTCCATGCAGCCAGTTGAAAAGCTTTTTGGCAATTTTGCCAAGTGAAAGTTGCCCTTTTTGCCCTAAAACATGATAGAAAGAAATTAACACAACAACAACAAAATGATAGGGTACAGATTGTTATAGAACAATACAACAAATCACAGACAGAATGCCCCTAAGCCCAAAACAAAAAACAAAACAAAACATCTGCTGACAACAGTAAATATTAGGACTGTTACACTTCAGTAAGTTTATGGTCTATGATGTCCCACTAAAACAGGCATTCTGGGCCACATGTTTCTTTACCATGGCTGATTTACTGTGCAAATCTAAATACAGCAAACGCTAGAATCATTTCCAAAATGTTATTTGTGGTGATGGAAAGCAATCAGATGCAAGATAAATATAGACACCAAATTGTCATGATAACTAGGATTCACACAGTAACTCAAGGTCTGGAAAGGGGGGGGAGGGGGGGGGGCCTGACGCTGCATTTGCGCTCCTTTTTCACAAGAATCCTGCATCCCTCACATTTTTCATCAGTATCCCAAATCCTGTTTTTCTTTCCCAGAAAAATACATTAAAAAATCTAATTTCCACAAAAACTAATCAATGTAAGATGTAGGTTGGCCCTTTCGATTTATATTTTGAATTTACCTGTGTTTTGAGACTTCTGCAAAAAAGAAATAGTTTTTTTGTACCTGTGTGATGAAAGAGCACGATATGACAGTGTGATCAATCCCCCATCCCGTGCCCAAATTTTGTGGAGTCCCACTTCCTGGGAAGCAGTCAAATCCCAAATCTCGTCAATATATTTGTTTTCCTGATTCCTGCACTGCATTTTGATCAAATTGGGAATCCCGAGAATACCCTTCCAGATCCTTGTCACTGAACTTCTATTTTGTAATGGATAATTGATTTTCATGGTCAAGTACCTGAGGAACATCTGCATCAGCCTGCACTTGCTGTTTATGTTTCTCTACCTTATTACTCTCAGAGGGAATGCTACCAGTACCACATGCCATCTCTCCGCACTGCTGCTGCTGCTTCATCTCTATACCTTCAACATTGATGTCCGAGTCACTCCCAAGCTGATCACTTCTTGCCGCTATCTTCTGGCTGACTTTAGTCATACCACTTGTCCTTGCCACTGACTCTGGTTCTCTCTTACCATCTTCAGACACACCTACCAATTCCACCTGGAATTTCCTCTTTACTTTTTGTATCCCTCTGCCCTTTGCAGAACTATGTTTACAATTCATTATCTAGAAGACAAATGAGAAAATGTTCAAACACTTTGTTTTGTAACATTTCCTTGAACTAGACACTCCAACATTTAATGCTTTCAGTGTTGTTTCAGACATTGAATGCTTGTATTAGTATTATTACTCAATTATTCTTGTGACTGGATGATAGACAAAGCATAGATTGACCAACTAGATACCTAATTATCAAAGAAAATAAAATGACATAAATGACTGGCCCAAGTGAAATATTAAAACATGTCACAGAAAATCATAACCACCAAGTTAGTGAGTTGCATACATGTCAGTGAAAGTGGTACAGTCAAAGCTCTCCACAACAGCCACCTTGGAGACAGAAAAGAATGGCCATTGTAGAGGATTGGTGGTTCTATACAGGTGTCCATTTTAGAGAGATTATTGTTAGACAAGTGGAGGTACGATAATAACTAGGTCATGTGTATTTAGGAGGTATCTTGATAGCCAAGTGGCTAGATGTACAAGAGTGTGTCCTGGCACCTGGATTTTTTCCTAACAAGCCCTGAGCAGCCAGGTGATGCCAAACCCAGAACAATGACTGTCATGGAATGCAAGTTTCATTACCACTGCACCACTTGAGAGCTGTACTAATAACCCAGACTTCTAAGGATTTGTTACCCTAATTAAAGAGCGTGTTTTGTAGGCGTGGCTTCAAATTTTTTCACCCCTAGGAGGTACTACTTCTGTAACAAAACATTTCAGAATCCCCTGTCATATTAGCTCAATACCTTAAAAGGTACTGCAAACACTCCTGGTGTGGACCTTGTGAGGCTGAAAACTTTAAAAGGTCCAACAACTGCTTGTTTTACCCCTAAGAGGTATGATGACCAACTCCATCCGTTCAAAATGCAGGTCCCAGGCGAGATCTTGAACAAACCACCCATACTGCAGGCTGTGTAATGCAATACCACTCTCTTGAAACAAAGTGATCAGTGCCATTGAGTCTTTCAGTCTTATCAGGGATCGGGGGTAGAGGACATCATAAACTATATATAACATATATATAACTATAGCTTTTACTTTCACGACTGCACCAGGGACTGCAGTGTTGTCAAATGCGTAAACTAAAACGGCATACTTGCCCGCAGCATATTATCACACATGATGAAATATTATGGCCCACGTGCACATGTAATTTTAAAATGAAAGAACATAAGCTGTACATCGAAAAGAACTTCATGCACAATTCGTAATTGCCCCGCAGGGGGTTTGGGCCAGAGGCTAAAACCCGAGGAGGCACCCTAGGAGTCCCAGGGTGTATACATACAACGACAAAGAATATTTGTTGAAAAAGTGAGAAATGTGTTTGTAATGGGCGAAGAGTTCTCGATTTGACGAAACCAGGCGCGCACAGTAGTCTCGTGTAATATTTAGCAAGCGCGCACGGTGGTGTCGGGTACTTGCAACCACGAGGTCGCGTTTTGTCACTTTCGTCTTCTAGCAGCATCTTGCAGCATTGGTCTTGCATCTACGAGTTCGCGTTTGTTATGTTGCCTTCGAGCTTCGCCATCTTCTAGTAGCATCTTGCAGCATTTGAAGGTCAATAAAAGGCTTCAAACGTTAATT
>OMLO01004505.1_pt1 | contig 11660 bp, 11 predicted proteins | sample 1674811 | NCBI WGS metagenome assembly OMLO01 (sample SAMN06265003, study PRJEB25207) | coral metagenome | isolation source: Coral host | place: Mexico:La Bocana,Puerto Morelos, Mexico | collected 2008-11-13 | reverse complement strand
AAGTTTTGCAAATTTTGAAGAAAAGAAAGGAAAATCGAACCTTCTGATGTCATTTCCGAATATAGTTAACCAAATGGGTCCTTTCGATCGAAAAAGAAAAAATTCGGTTTTTCGCTTCTGTCGGCCGATTCTCGATATTTTCAGATTTACGCTCTTAAGCAACGACGACGCGGCCCACCGAGAACGACGCCGGCGGAATAAGCAATTGTCTAGATCTGTTCAGTGCGCTAATAGCTCTAAAAACTTGTTCGATCAAAAGATGCAACGACAGCGCTCAATTCCAAATGGAAACACGAAAAAATGGGCTCGCGTCGTTCGCGGTCACTGGACTAGACGTGGTCATTTCACGTTCTTGTTTTGCAGAGCACGGCAAAGAACAAACATTTATAACGCACGTGCACAGCTATTGTTTTGCTGATTCAACCTTTGGTGGCGTTCCCGTCGTCGTAGTCATCGTGCCGGGTTTGCTTAAGCTTCGTTTTAGAGTTGCGATAGTCTTAAATGTATCAGAAAATAAACCGTGCTATTAGTAACACCAGAAGAATATCAACTAGAAGGGTCTAAATTCTCTTTATATGATGATGCTTCTGATAACACTTAAAACAAATATGTCGATGACAGACAAATCATTTTTTTTTTCCATTTTAAGTCTTTCGTGAGAAAGCGAGAAAGTAATCTATAACTGGACACTTTTTTTCTTCTTGTTTTATTTTTGCGGCATTCTCAAAAGAGGTCATTAAAATGCGGTCATATTTGTCAGTGGTACGCCGGTTATCACATATCAGCTATCGACAAGCTGGCCTCCATTGTTTAAAAACTGTGTTGTCTACTCATTCGTATAGTTGTTTTGTAAACAATTATATCTTAAGTCTGAACAGGACGAACTTAATGAAAATTGTGCCACTGATGTTTTTAATTAGTATTTCAAACATAATACGCAGAAAAATAATTATGCTCCGACCAACCGTTGCTGCACATTAACACAGCAGAACGCACGGCAGCATACTTTCGTGAAGAACACAGAATCACTTGGTGACCACATTACACATCAGTCAACTTCCATTTAACAACAAACTAACATCTCAATTGTAATTTTTTCAAACGCAGGCCAAAAGTTAATTTTATGTGAAAATCGATTCATGCTTCGGTCATTTTGCGCCAGAGTGCAGGCAATAGAATATTTAACAATTTTTCGACGAAGGCGATGTGAACATTGGTGAACATTTATCGAAACAAATTCGAGATAAATATTCAATGTTTAGCTTGCCTTCGGCGAAATATTCTTTTGTATTTTGGTTCGTTACAAAATAGTCAAATTATTTTGTTTGTTTTAGTTCAGTTTGTGGTTAGTGTCTGAACAATCCCTTATCACGTCTCAGTCATATGGAAATTAAAACTTGTGTGGATAAGGAAACTATGTATTGAATCTTGATGTTCGACCGATTGTATTAAGCTACTTTAATAATATAATGTATGCATGTTAGTAGAAAAGAGAAAAATTTCGTTTTAGCCGAGGACGTCAAAAATTCATTGATCGAACCTCAGAGCTCATAACCTAGCAATAGGAGTACATGAGATCCTTCGTCTTGTTCTGGTTACGCCGGAAAAAAACATAGTGGACAGGAAACGGAAGAGAGAAATATTTTTGATCCACTAATCAAGCATAAATTATTCGATTTTATTTTTAGTTCGTCTCAAAAAGAGAGATATTTTGTGCTTCTATGACTCGCTGACGTCTTGTTAGCCCTTCCTTCAGCCACCAGACATGTAGTTAAAAGACTTGCAACCAGAGTAAGTTTCTCTCGTTTTTTTTTTGGCACAGGAAACGAAACTGAGCAGAAAATATCTTTAGCTTAGCACGCATAAATTTTTCAAATGCATTTCAAATCCGTCCGATAGAGATAATTTTGTCTCTAAATTACTCGCAACTTAGACTGAAACAAATTATCTCGGTTCAAAAGTGGCAAAAATTAGGCAACAAACATTTGGGTAAGTTAAAATATACCGTGTATTTTGCAACCGTTTGCTGATAAAATATTAAATATATGCAAACTAATTTAGTTCGATTATAATATTTTTGAACAAAGAAATTTATTCCGTGCTAACATACTGACAACAAGTTTAGTAAACAAACTCAGCAGAAGGTAAAAAAAAGCATTTCATCATTGCAGAATCTGGCGAAAACATTTTTCACTTTGAGACAAGATATGTGCGCTGTAAACTTTTGTTCTCCCACTCTTATAAGGAAAACCTTATATTGAAATTCATCATAAATTATCATATAAATTGTAATTTTATCCTGCAGGCGTGAATTATATTGTCAAAAATTGGCGCTTTCTTAAGTTCGATTATTTACTCGAATAAAGGCAGAGGACAGTGCGAAAAGAGGTATGTTTTCAAAGGATATCGATTTCGTATCAATTGGAAAAGACCAGCATTGAGTTCATTTCTATCAAAACAGTCCACAAGTTTTAGTGTCACGCTGTGAGTTTCAAAAATATTAGTCATTGAAAATCAGCCATGCATCTAGTTTAACACCGATTGTCACTCAGTGAAGTCACTTATGCAAATATAAGCGAAGAGCTTTTGTTCAATTGAATTACTTAGCGCTCAGTCATAAGTAATACAGTGAAAATTGCGCCTTCTGGCTTTGTCAACTGTCTTAGGCGATAATGAAACTCTAAACATCGTCATATCAGGTAGAAAATACGGCGAACATGGCTCGTTTGAACTGAGAACTTTAGCTGAAGAAAAGAGCAAAGGAAGCGCTTACGTTGAGAAGTATATTTTTCACTTCCCGCCAATAGTTTTGATCATGAGAGCGGTGCAAATCGTGATGTTTCTTGTGATAGTTCAGACTTCCGTTTGCTATGAACACAAATGGCGGAAAGGGGGCTACGACAAACACTATTTCGACGCTCAAGAATGCGCCCAAGTTGAACCAAACTGCGAGGAGTGCGTGTCCAGAGGGGAGAGCTGTGAGTGGTGCAGCGATGGTTCACGGAGAAGCGAGTGCATCAAGCAGGGAAGCGATAACTGCCCCCGTCAACACCGAACGACAGCTTGTAATTCTCAAAAAGCTGAAGACGAGAGAAAAGGGATGGTGTCGGAGTATTACGACAAATCTTTGGATGAGCTACAGGCCATGGACACACCCGGAGCGAACAAAACCGTAGAAAATAGCAGCGTGGTTACCGTGAACGCAAGCGTATTTTGCGGGCGGCAGGGTGGTTGCGAGAACTGCACGTCACACGAATTTTGTTTTTGGTGCGATTCGAAGAAAACATGCGAGGTCCTTTACAACGCTTCGACTACAAACCAGTTTTGCCACAAAAAAGGAACGGCATACAAAGATCAATGCATATATCCAAGTAAGTAGATATTTTATATGTCACCCAGCTAGTCAGTAGATAATTTTACTGTTACACGGCTGGGTGACTTCTAAAGGAATTCCTCGCTCTGTATTTACTCAGAGTCTAAGGCTGTGTTCAAGTAAGTAGTCCTGTGTTTGGAATACCAAGATAAAATAACCCACCAATAGAGTTCTTAACTATTAGAAAGCTAGGGTTCTTATAACTAGTTGTACAGAAAGTCGATATATCTGCTCTCACTACTTTGTACGCATCACAGGTTTCAAAGCAAATGGAACCTCAATATGCAAAAACGGGAGAGCTTCTTGTTTTAATTTAACCATGGTAGAAGTCTTGCGCACATAAAACACTGTCATAAATTTCGCACCGCAGAAAGTGCTAAAAAGGCCAAGATTCTACAATTCTGGAAACCTTTTGCGCGAGAGCGGATAGAAAACTCGCGTCAACGAGACCTAACAAGCTAGTTGACACGAGGCAGGTTGATACACATATTTTGACAAGTTAAGTAGCGTGAAGTATTGCCCACCCGAGGTAAAAGCGAACGTGTTTTTCGCCAAAATTACAAAACAGTTCTTTCAAACCTTCCACGTTCTCATTTTGTATTTGGGCAGAAAGTGGGAAGAACCGTAAACAGCAAAAATAACCGTTCATAGCAAAAATACTTTTTGTGGCTATGAATTTTTAATAAACATGGTACGCAATTAGTCGACCCCTAGGGCATTGAAAAATCTCGCGTAGGTGTAAGCAATTTCCAGAGTGCAAAACAAGGGTCATTGCTCTTAGAAAACACAAAAATATATGTATTTCTTTACGTGTTCGGAACATTACTCAAAAGCTATTTGTATGAACATTTTAATAACCGAGAGTTTCATTCACATGCAAATATTCAGATCTTGTGAGAAGATCACTTATGTTCAATATGTTTTTTAACAGTCGGTTACTACATAATTCGAAGGATCTCTCGCTCAGCGCAAGTTTGATTAATTCAGCCTATTAACAGTCTTCAGGCACCCTCTACGGAGAACAGTCAAAATAAACGAACTTCAATAACGGATAAATTCGTTTGCCTCTTTAAACTGACCGTCCAACTGCAATTACCTTATGCATGTAATATCCCCCATGGGACACCACAGGAGAGAGGATTTTAATCCGACATGGGCATCATAATTAAAAAAAAATTAATCAATGATTTATTCTGCAAACTCTGTTTTTTTTGTTCTGCTTACATTAGGCTTTACAAATTTACATATGTTGCTCAGGCAACCCTCAGAATTTTTCCAAAACTGGAGGGCAGAATTTTACAGAGATTCTAAACAGAGCACGCCTGACAATAACATAAAAATGCCACCTATTGTTTTCACTCCTTTTCACCCTAAAATATTGATTTCCCCGTTCTGATGGCGACAAATATTCAATATCGGTTTCTCTTTCTCAAATATCTGTTGGTGTATTCCCACCGACAGCTAAGAGTTTTTCTGTTAATTAAGGATGAGAGCCAACGTTAAGGACGAATCCGTTTTGTGGTATACAGTTTGCGTGTTAAAGAAATGGTTTTGGTTTTTCCTTCTTTCTTGTTTTGTTTTTGTTTTGGGTTTTAATCGAAAAAAACGTGTACTTTATTGTATAAAGTTTGAAAAGGCCCTTGTCTGCACATCGATTATTCGCTTCATGGTTTGCAATTGCAATTTGGAAAAAAAAAACATCCAGAACTATTTTGAGACGAAGTTTGAAGCTTTAAGTCGAGGACAGATATAAACGAAGGATAAAATAAATGCAATGAGAAAAAGAAAAGAAAACGCCGCAAAACATGTTAAATATTTGATGGAAAACCGGTAAAAATAGTCTACCTATCGTTTATCCAGGTTACATTTTAAAAGTTCCGTGAAACGTTTGCTCAAAACCTCTCTATCTAGACTATCTAAAATAGACAGGGTAAGGCAGCAGGTAAAATGAGGGCAGCCAAGCGTGCTTTCAGTTCTTGGTAATTGAGCTAAGACTGTCGCCCTTAATAAAGGCTTGAAAGGAAGCAGAAAACATTATCGTCCCTAGAGAAGGGAATCTTTTTGGGTGATTGAAATTAAAAGGACGTTTGAGCTAAACTACGAGTGGCGCCTCTTTCGCTAAGTCGGCAGCATGAAATCCTTTCTACGCTTAGTCCGTCGTGCGTGACGTGAAAAAAGAACGAGACTAAAATGGCCGCGCGAATTTTTTTCTCTCCGTCTCGCTCGACGAACTAAGCGCAAATGGGACTACTCGTGTTCTTATTGTCGATGGCAAGGAAGAAGAAACAAAACTTTGGCCTTGAGAAGGAGTCGAAAATTTGTCCGCGCATCGCAGGTTTTGGCGAGAAAAGCATTTAAAAAGTATAAAATAGTGTTTTGGAGGTGCTTTTTTAACTTTTTTTTCTAAATTCTCTTTTGCAGTTGGTATAACTCCTTGCCCTGAAAGAAAACGATCCTGTAAAAAATGTTTAAAAGGGGATAACCTATGTTACTGGTGCTCCTCGACCGCGAAATGTGCATTGTACCAGTCGGAAAATTTCGAGCCAGAAGACTGCGCCAAGGGTAACTGGTATCACAAGGAATGCCCGGTCGTGAGAGATCTATTGTGGGTGCTCTTACCGATTCTGGCCATTATCCTCATCCCGATCATTGTGTATTTAATAATCTGGTTAATATGTTGCTGTATGCGAGCAGCGGGATACGAGCCCCTGGAACCAACGGAACCGTCCAAGAAGAAGCACCCTAAGGGTATCAGATTGAGACCCGGGTCCCCGTCAAACAAGACCGACGAGTTGAGACAGAAATACGACCTCAATAATCCATAAGGCAGTTCTTAGTTATTGGGGTAGTTTTTAAGTTATCGCTGGGGATTTGTAAGGGAACGGAGTTGAAACAAAACTTTTTGAATTGAAGCACGAAAGGGTGGGAGTTTCATACGCTTCTCGCGAGCCACGCAAGATTCCCGCGAACTGCTCGTAATAATTAATAAATACTTAACAACAACTTTAAAATTCATAATTAACTGAGTGATTATAATCAGCAATGCAGTTTTTGGATAGTATTTTTCACATTATTTTTGTATGGTAGAGCATTTGTAAAACTGAGTAAGGGATTCAACAAGATTAAGGATGTTCTCACATCTGAGCCAAGCTAGGACCTTATGGCTTTGGCAGCAAGACAAACACAAGGCCAGGTCTTATAGCTATGAAGCAAATTTACTCAGATAGCCCGCGACCGTGTTTCAAAGGGAAAGAACTGGGTCTAACTCCTGTCGTTCGAAAGCCTTTTAACGCTCCCAGGAAGTATCAGTTTTACCCTGGTTCCAGAGGCGATTTATGGAGGGAGCGAGGAGCGAAGACGCGATTCGCTTCGCTCCTCGCTCCCTCTATAAACGCCTCTGGAACCAGGGTATATCAGTTTTTGTTGAATAAAAATGTTTTTTGTAGTTTGAACTGAAATTACTCAGGAAAATGAAAACACCTCTGTCGGTCGATTTGATGTGTAGACGGCGTATTAGATAAACAATCAAATTTGTTCCTGACAGCGTACGGAAAATAGCCGTCTTAAATTACCTATAAGGTTAACATGTGGGACTCTGTCCTCGCGTATCGTTCTAGTTTGGGAGGCATTGCTAAGCTGAAATAAATCGTGTTGTCTTTTATGCCGATTCTTGTGTACTCGTAGACGAGGACAGACACGTTAATTTTGGTCCAGTTTCCTTCCTTTATGACCATAATTGTTAATAAATTTGATTTAAGATGTATGATTACGAATTTTATTTTCTCATTACAATAAACAACGGTTGAACAGTGGTTATTATCGATTCAGGGACTTCTTTTGTGTAGTAATAATAAAAACAATTGAGAAAAAAAGGTGTTTCTTGAATGTCTGCTTCCATTGTCGTTTATTGTATCTATATTTTCACTTCCGCCACTGAATCAACCGCAACTCGGCTTGTTCCAGTTAAACGATTACGGTTGTTTAGAAATAAGGCCCAGCTTACAATTAACGATTAGAACGGCACTGGTGATAGAACGACAGTAGACTAACACTTATGACACATACACCTCACTGCACAAGGTCTACACAAGTACTAGTTGGTCATTTATTCAATTTTACAAACGTTTACATCACTTACGGAGCCGACAGTTTGCCTGGACTGCTTTTCTATCATGCTTTTAGTTTATATCATTCATATCCTGGAGTCAAAAGATCATTACTCCCATGTTAGAAGTCTCAATAATCATAGTTATCCTTGAAAAACGTTTAGCGTTTACACTATCTACTCCTTCTCGTTTGTCCTCCTATTCAGTGGTATCTAATGAAAAATGGACAAAATGTCTCTTTTAATTACACTTTCATATAGTCAACTGTAAAAGACATTACTAAAGCCATAGACAAACGGACTAGCAAGTACTATTTGCACCGTATTGCGCTTTATCAAATGAAATCGTATTTTTTTTTGTTTTTCTCGCGTTCATTACGTACCTACAACTGACCAATGAGGCTATTGGAGAGAGTGCAAGTCAGCCCTGTACCATCAGGCTCCACATTCAGATGCTTGACCACTCCATCTTCAATCAGCATTGAGTACCTCTTGGAGCGAATATTTCCCAAGAATGGAGTGGCATCTAACTCCAAATCAATCGCCTGGAAATATGTAAGAAAACGTCAGTCACCGAACGCTCAACGAACGCTAGCTTGGATCATGGCGCGCCTAATTGTTTTGAACAGTTTGTGGCATTTTTCCCCAATGCTGACCACTCTTTCTCGTTTAATTATATTATTCGTTCCATATGAAAAGAAGTTAAGTCTTGTACATCACAAAGATGGTTTATTCTATGCCGAGAAAGCTTGAACTATACGGCGATTTTAATTCTAAATCAAACCATGCGCTGAAACGGGACCGTTGTCAGCGATGGTAATAATTTGGTTGTGTAGAATAATGAGAACTCGGCAAATAATAATAATAATAACATATCAGATCAGGACTGAAGATACCAAGGCCAAAGTAGTGTCCACACAACGCCGGACACGGCCTTTTTCTGCGGTTAGTTCTACCGTCCACACAAGTCCGTCACGAAAACGGAGTGTTACGAAAATGTTCTTTAAAAGGGAGGAATTTAAAAACGACGACGTTTTGTTTTAGTGTGGACCGAAAACATGATTTTGAAAATGGAGCTTTTCGAAACGATGGCGTCACAATAATCATGTGAGTTCTCCACCTTCTTTTCTTCAAACTTAGATCTATAACCGGTGAGTTTTGATTTTTGGTGATTTTTGATTTTTAAATTCCTTCGGCTTGTGGACAGAAAACATTTGATGCGTTTTCAGAGTGAAAACTCTGTATTCAAATTTCACCGGCATAATGTGCATGGGGCTTAATTTATCAGAGAAGAAGGGGAGTATTAAAACGCGGCTAAACTTTTGATCAAGGCCCTTTGACGGATTGCAGGTTGGAATCCTCTTTGATCCTAGCACTCTTCCCAGTTGAGTAAACATTTCTGATTATTTGCGCCCTGAGTTGGGCTCTCGCAGGTCGCCTTGTAGGCAAGTCAAGGACCTACGCAAAAACGCAATAGAATTCACTTTTCTTAGTCATCTCCAACCTCGTTCCTGGGGTCTTTAAACTTCCCGCCAACTCCTCTCTCGCTCCGGGAGAGCGCAAAGATGAGGGACCCTGGAAACGAGGTTTAGTCATCTCAGAGTCCTTTAAAACTATTGGTAACCATAAAAAGGAACCTCTGGCCAATCTGAAATTGAATGACCTCTACGTGTATGAATACTAACGCTTTTAAACTTTTTTGAAGAGCTATGTAAGCAAGACATGTAAGCACACGAACCTTGGTGAATTCACCGTGAGTATCAGCCAGCATACGGATCTAAGTGAATGAAGCAAAATTAACGAAACGTTCAGTGTACTTTGTATACAAAACCGTTCTACAAAAGACAGTCTTTCTCACTTCAGTAAGAAGTGTCCTAAAAAGAGAATGTGCCACAGCGATACTATGTTTTTGTATGTGATTCAGGTTGACCTCTGCGCCATTGAAGGGAATCAATTAGTATATTTTGAAGCTTGTGCCAAGGCTGGCAGATTTGCGATATCTCTCCTGTAGTAACATGAATTCCTAACTGAGCGCTGACCGGCGGTAGCGGGAGGAGAACTGTGCAAGCCATAAGAATCGATCGTATTAAACACAACATCTCCTTCATATCCAGCTGAGGAGAGGAGAGTGGGGAATGAACCATGCAGGGATGCTCGGCCTGGTATGGGCACTTTTTTTAAGCTGGAAGTACATAAAAGTGTAGGGTAGGAAATGGGCACGTATTGGGCTGAAGGAGGGGGTGAGTGAGGGGGGGGGGGGGGGGGGGGGGGGGGGGGGGGGGGGGGGGGGGGGGGGGGGGGGGGGGGAGGAGCAGGTTATGCATGGGATGTGTTGAGGTTCACACAGTGTGGATTTAAGCCTCTGTTCAGGCAGCTTTATGGTTAGTGTAGTCGACTCAAGGCTTATGCAGTCCAGGTTCCAGCCCTGGCCAGGGACATTGTGTTGTGTTCTTGGGCAAGACACTGTCACAGTGCCTTTCTCCACCCGGGTGTATAAATAGGTACTTGAGAATTTAGTTCTGGGGGTAACCTTGCAATGGACCCGCATACCCATCCAGAAGAAGGGAATAAGGCACAGAAACAGGGGATAAGGTACGGCCCAAGGGGTCACTTGGCTTGTAGGCAGACTTCACTGTTTTTTTTTTTCAGCTTTTCATAACACATTGACATACCTTGCCTTCACATTTGTGCGCTTCTCCCCAGGCTGACATCACAAATGGATCGTTAACTGAGATGCAAGCAATAACTTCCATGCCTTTTTCCTGAAGACAAAACAAGAATGGCATATGCTTGTAACTTGCTCAATGCAGTTTTGACATTAACCCTACATGATTCCCCTGATTATATCCTTTTGACTTTATCTAAGTATCAAAATCTCAGAACTACCTTAAAAGAAATGTATTACAAATCACTGTAAGGTGAATTGTTAGACATAACAGCCTCACAGAACATTCTTATTAAATGCTAATCGATTATACGTTAAATTTATATACTTTAACTACCTTGAATTTCTCGAAATCTTCAATATATCCTGGAAGATGAGTCTGAGTTTGAACAAAAGAAAGGTTACAAGATCAGTACTGCAATTAAAAAAAATCCTGAAAAATAATTTTCCCTCTTTAGCCACTGACAATAAAGGAGCCTTTCTCTCAAAAACAATGCAGCAGTGTCAGTGCATTATGTGAACACCAGCAATGATAAATTTTTCTTACAATCTCTTCCCCAAATGCTGTTCCACAAATCTCAAAGGCAGAAGAGTGATTCATAAATACATGTAATGTTGATTGCATGTGTCCTATTAGCCTGGTATCAATATCTCTAGTTTCAGCAGCATGAAGCAACAAGGAGTAATTTCTGCTCTCCCCTGGATGGATCGATGCTAGTCCATTGCAGGATTACCCCCAGGGGCACTGTAAAAATTACAGGCAAGTGTCTTGCCCATGGACACAATACATTGTTCCCCGCCAGGACTTGAGCCTTGGCAGCTTCATCTGCAGGTGAGTGCAATTACCATGAAACCACCACACTTCCTACAGAATAAACCTGTTAAACTAGCTAGTTTTTATTTCCACTGCATTTGTACCCTAATGAATTTGTAATCAATATATTACTTAAAACACAAACCTTAGAGCAACCTGGGGTAAATGCTCCAGGCACTGCAAACAGCACCCCTTTCTTTCCAGCAAACAGTGAGGCAACATCAACTTTGCCATTGGGAGTTCCCTCCATGACCTGTATAGGTGGAAGCTTGTCACCAACCTAAAATAAATCAAATCAAATTGCATGTTCTCATTAATGATTTTCATACTTCTGCTATAATCATTTTGGGAGAATTTGATTGCCTAGCAAGATGTGCCTCCTGTGATGACGAGCACCAAGTAATAAAATTATACATTTCGCCAGGCCTAAAAGCAGTGGTCCTGGTATAGGTTGTTCAAAGCCTGATTAGGCTAACCCTGGATAAGCAGGTATTTTGATTTGAGTTTTTCTGTTAATCCATATTTTAATTATTATTGTTTCAATAATGTCAAACTACATAAAACAGAAGTACTGAAAAACATTTGTACACAAAAAATTGTACACTTCAGTTAAATTCTTATCCAAGGTGATTGTTAACCAGCTTCCAATCAACCCAATGCTGATTACAAGTTAATTTCATATATATATGAGCCTGCAATCCAA
>OMLO01004504.1_pt1 | contig 11661 bp, 8 predicted proteins | sample 1674811 | NCBI WGS metagenome assembly OMLO01 (sample SAMN06265003, study PRJEB25207) | coral metagenome | isolation source: Coral host | place: Mexico:La Bocana,Puerto Morelos, Mexico | collected 2008-11-13 | reverse complement strand
TCAAGCGATCCTAAAAATTATTTCGGTTTTACATAAGACGAATTTACCGAGCTCGTGTAGAGCATCCGCATCGCTCAATATCTATGATATCAGACTGCCGGTCACGGTCTCAAATAGACTAAGTGCCCGGCAGTAAAGCTCGGTAAAATCGTCGAATATGAAACCAAAATAACTTTTAGGATCGCTTTTCTAAAGAAATATCGAATACTTCCCATAGGTTTGATCGAGGATTTCACTCGGCTACCGGGCATTTAGTCTATTTGAGACCGTGACAGGCAGTCTAATATCACAGATTCTGAGCGTTGTGATGCTATATACACGAGCTCGGTAAATTCGTCTTATATAAAACCGAAATAATTTTTAGGATCACCTGACATTTCTAAAGAAACATCGAATCACTTTCAATAGGTTTAAATGAGACTTTCAGTCGGAATTCGTTAAGTGAATATTAACTATTCGGTTTGCGCCAAATTGTTTCAAGTGTCACGAAATAGCCATTTTATAGTAAGCCCAGTGAAATTTTCTGACTGCCGGGCATTTAGTCTATTGTGTTCGGAGCATTTCGATGCTGATTGCTTCGAATACACGATGACACTTCAGAATGAGCTGCTTAAATCGTGCTCTTGGAAGCAAAAACTTAAACCTGAGGCTACTGATTCCCACGAACTTTCCCCACAAACCAGCGCGATCTGCCCGCACTTCAAGTAGTAGACGCACCGAGAAGAGACAACGACAAGAGGTTTGTAAGAACGCAGGATGTGGCTATCTACACAAACGTAATGGCAGGAAACTCCTGAAGTGTATAGGAAACCGAAGGTTACAACATGTACAGATCGGGCTGGTTTGTGTGGAAAGATCGTGGGAATAGCCTCAGGTTTAAGTTTTCGCTTCCAAGGGCACAGTCCAAGCAGCTCATTCTGAAGTCTCACCGTGTATTCGAAGCAATAAGCATCGAAATACTCCGAACACAGACAGGGACTTTTGGGAAAGACGTTCTTCCGACAGCTTGAATCCAAGCACGGCGTAATCTGTTATCTTTCGGGAAAACATAGAAACTTATACTCGTATCTTTTCTGTTTTTCGCTTGGTTGCTTGTTGGTTCAGGTAGAGTTCTCGGAAAGTAAGTACAGTGGTATTTTAAACCGAAAATGAATACTGCATAGAAATCCTGCTGCTGCGACAGAGAAAACTCTGCAAATTTTGTCACCTGTTCCACCCGTTCCTCAACTTTACTGTTGACGACTGCGAGATAGGAACTTGAGCTTAGCGTTGCACCCAGGTGCTTGCGTGCTTCGATAGAGATGTTGATTGCTGTTCCTTCAAAGATTCTCTAAGCGGTTTCTTCCTTATCAGGCTTTAAGACAAGTAAACTTTTAGATAATATCCTAAATCCGATCCGGTCACTATGAACTCGTCCCTACCTGATTTCATGTAGCGATCCACACCCCGTCGCATCATAAAGTTTTATTTCTTTGATAGCTCATTAATCGGGTGTATTGCCTGGGTAGTAGTTTTAACCTTGCATTCTATTCATTTAATTTGATTACTTTTTGTAGCTACTGCGCGTGCGCCAGTAGCCACAATGCTATCGGTTTGACTGTCCGAGTGTCCACTTTCCGGATTTGCTTCGGGTCTTGTTCGACTTCCTTCGCGTGCGCGTGGTGTGATTTAAATATAAGATAAATATCGGATTTCGATGGACTTTACGGGTTGTGCAAAAAAAGCTTGCTTATTTAGAGCTTTTATTACTTGGAATGCGGTAGTACGTCTTTTTTCGAAAACAAATAAAAGGTAGAGTAACCAGTGAATTTTCCGACCAGTTTCCGTAAAAGTGCGATCCCTTTCCGTGAAAACATCGACAGTGAACAACGTTGTGGCAACGTCGGCCTTTTTCCTCGTGGAGCTTACCCTGACAACAGGTAAGATTTGCCATGTTTTCTTGTTATTTTCTGCCTATTATTAGGCATAGCATTTCATTGCTGTGTCTAGTGTTCTCTCGTAAATTTGTTTGGAAGGTCCAAACAAAATTTGGACTACAAAACCATCCCCGAGCAGTCGCCAAGCTTTTGATTATGAACATGACCACCAAGTGATTCCTGCAGCTCAACTGCTAGAAATACTACATGTACCGCACGTGGCAACCAATGACCCGTTCTAAGAATTGCACCGTTCCATCTTTGCAACTAGCTATTTACTTCGGGAAACGATGAATTCCCTTCGGAAGCCAAACTTGTCTTATCAGGCTCAATGAATTCCCTTCGGGGAGCCAAACCTGCCTTTTCAGGCACGATGAGTTCCCTTATGGGAATAAATACAGTCCTTCGGGAAATAATTGATTCAGAAGTGAAAATTATTTTTGAAGATTTATATAGCATTGTTTCTAACTATAAACAATGGAATATCACATTTGTCCATTATACTCTGTGTTATAAAAATATATTTTAATTGTACATGACATAGTATAAACAACTATTATTTTCGTTTTTAGTAAACAAAAAGCGGATAACACCTCGGAATCAGGTAACAATAACATGAAAAAAAATGTGACAACAACAGTTAACACTTATTTTACATTTCCATGCAACAAAGAACTTGATTTAATTTTCTCTTTGATATGATAATGTACTTGACCAACACTTTATTATGGTCGGTGAGAAGAGTGCCGGTCACTTACTTTCCTTTAATTTTACAACTTGAACTTCAAACAGAGATTTCTTATCTGACTGCATTTGAAATATTAATTGAGTGGCAAACTTTATTTCCATTGTTGCTGATATTTGTGTTTCCTTTCCTCGCCTTTGTCATAAGACTCGCACAAACTTGTTTTTGCTATGTTTCTATGACAATCCACACCAGATGCATGTGCCAACACAAGTTGTGCTGTATCTCAAACAAAACAAAAAACAAGTTTCAGCGTGCAACTTTTTTGACAAACAGGTCCTTGCTACTGGGCTTACTGAGAACGGCTGCAGGAGAGTACCATCAATAACAAAACAATTGCCTATGTGTACTTTTGTGCGTGTACAGTTATTACCATTGTGCAATGACTACACCCGTCTAATAACTCAAATAACAAAAAAACACTAAAATTAGTGTGATATTACAGGGAATACACTTCACATTAAACAGCGAATGTGAAATGGCGAGACTGAGTGTGATGTCACATGTTTAAAAAAAAAAAAAAAAAGGCAGTTGTATGTTTAAAAAAAAAAAAAAAAAAGAATAAGCATAGATGTTAATTCCTGTTTTTTATGTTTTCAGACACTCTGGAGGACTACATCCACCGTTTAAGCAAAGTAAAGCCCTCTTTAAATGTCTTCGACTGTCACGTACAAACAGATGAGCAGAGCGTTGTTAGAGCCATCTGAAGAACAAATTTGCACCAGGCATACCAGAACAGAAGCCCTGTGAAGATAAAAGGTGTCAAATCTGCCGGAAAAAAACGATACCACGAAGGAATAGATGAGTTCACTATCACTAGGTCTGCGAAGATTTTCTCACACGATCGACTGCCAAATTACAGTTCGATAAGACATTCGCCCATGATAGACTATGTACAGTAGAGGAAGCGCTTAAAAGAGATGTATTCGAAGTTGTTGATCTTTAAGTCCAAGTCTTGCAGAAACAAGAGGGCAAGCAGTTGGAATATAAAAATGGTCTGATTCATTTATAGCAGCCACAACCGAATCTATCCAACTAGCATTATGGGAAGACCTCATTGATCATGTCCATGTAGGAAAATCGTATCATTGCAAGAATATGCCTGTGCGCATATTTGAAGATAAGAAGTTTTTAAATTCAAACGAGAACACTGTCATTAAAGAAACAGAAGAAATAGCACATGTGAATCTCAACAACTTGCGTACCAGTGAAAACCTTCTTCAAGGCCAATGCATTGCAGTCCAACACAAGAGTGACATGTCATGCGTAATCTGCAACATGTCTATAGATACAGAGAAAGCTCATGATAATATGATCACGTGTGTAAAATGTGGAATTCATCACTCCTGGAAATGGTGAACACGAAGCTTGCAGCCCGCATAACATAAAAGTGTCTGAGCAATGCTTCAACGATGCTCTTCAGAGCCTTGTAAATACTACACACCCTCCTCGACCTTTGTGTGACATACCATTGGACGAACTTAAGAAGTTGGGCCTTAAATCAGGCCCAAAAGAAATATTGGCAGATAAGTGAACCCAAGTCATGCTCATTTTTTTTCCACCGCAGTAAACTCTGGTTTAAATGGAAGGGACAGTCCCATAAGACTTTTGTGAAAGGTCAGACCCTAAACCCATCATGAGATTACTTAAACCAAGGCCTATATTTCAGCACCAAAACAAGTACTGTTGACTTTGTTCGTTTGACATTGTTAGAGTTACAGTTGTTAGAGTGGATATTGCATCCTTGACATTGTCAACCATAGTGTCAACTTAGTTAATGTCCCATAATCCAGGGAAACAAATCAAGTTGACATTGGCACTCACATTGTTATTGATAAAGAACTGGAGATATTTCCTTAAGCCCATTGAACAAATAGTAACAGTTTATGGTAATTACTCTTTGGTCGTAAGACATTTGATATGACTAGTGAAAACACACGGCAATATAACATTTGTTTGATGGTGCTATTTGACTTAACTGGAACAACCAGAATGAATATGAAAAAAAAAACAAAAAACAAATAACTGTTTTAATTCAAAATTAAATCAAATACTCAAAGAAAAGATCTTAGTGTGAATTAGACTTTTCAACCAAAACCATTGGTCTTCTCTGGTGACTTAGTCACATGACGACGTTTTCTTCCAGCATTTGATTTAATTTTGTATTAATTGAAGTATCTGGATAACTGAAAACATTCATTTTCATGAACAAACTGTTTTGTTTAGAATTTTAAAAATAATACAACAATCAGCACTATTATGTTACCAAAAAGTGGGAATAGCATTTTGGTATTTTAGTCAAATGACGCGAACTTAAAAATTTCTCATTTGGCCCCTAAATTAAGAAACGCGCAAAGTGTTTCATCGAAAGTTATACCACAAGCTATTTATTTAACCACTTCAATGAAGCATCACGGCCATAAGCGCACATGTCGCTAAACTACCAGCATGCAGCAGGCACTCGTTAGGGATTTTGTATTAAATATTGCGCTACATACTGGCAGACAAAGGTATGATATCCAATGACAATGTACTATATAAAAACACGTTTATTATCATTATTGTCATCAAAGTTAAATAACCATTCTGTTTTCTGTTCTCTTACTTTAGTCTTGCAAAAGAACTAAAACCTAAGTTTATTTACAGTCTGAAAACCTTTTATTTACAGTATGGCATCAAAATAACGCCTTGCATTAGTTTCGAAGCTGTATGCAGCCGAGGCTGCATTTTTGTTTCATGTTTGTTTGTGAAAACGTCAATACAAATGCTCAATTTATTTATGTCCAAGCTTGTTATTCTAGTCATCTTATAGGACGCCCCTTTCCCCCCTACCATTCTGGTATTCAGTGAAGATATATTTCATACCATTTTATTTCACGCAGTAGCTACACGCACGCCTTGCGGGCCTTCAATCTTACCTGTCTTGATGATTTACCTGTCCCCCAAGGTACCGGTCTGGAATCTTAGGGTGATCATCTGATCATCTTCTGATGTTTTCCACTATCGTAGGACTGTTTTTGGTTTCAGACGGGGCAAGTGTCGTATGGTATGAACCTCCTCCGGTTGACATAACATCAGATGACAGGATAGAGCTCATCGCGGACAGTCGACAGCTTCGTAAAGGATCTACTAATGTACAACTGAGGTGGAGCTTCAGTGTGACGCCAGTTCCAATTACGATAGATCTAACTCTAAACGGTAAGAAGATTGCTTTCGTTGCGCCATTATCAGGAGACGCTGGGCCAGTTTTGGGTTCTGAGGGAAGGTTCAACGTTACATGGATTTCTCAGAGAGCCACATTGATTATTTTCAATGTGACTGAAGACGATGATGGAGAATTTGGCTGTGAACTGAATACTTTCCAAGGAGGGGCGAACAAAATTTGGAAACGCAAGATAAAAGTGGACGTTGTGGGTAAGTTTTATTTTGTGTTGTTTTACTCTATTTAGCCGGGGGAGGAGTTGGATTAAAGAATCTGTGCTGATTTCATTTTTTTGTTATTTTTAGAAAGGATTCATATTAAGTGTGAATTACAGGGAACATTTTAGTAGGCATATAGGCCTCGTTCGATGTATCAATGTTCTAAAATGGTTTTCAGGAGAAACGTCTATATTTGATTTGATTTGTTTTGTTTGTATCCAAGTATCCTTTGGGAAACGAGGGACAAAAGAAACATCGAACGTGGCCTAGAGCGTTAAACTGTTTGTGTTGTTTTCTGTTGTACTGCGGATTTGGATTTTAGAACATTTTTTTCCTTTCTGAGCGATCGTACAGCATTTACTTAATGCAAGTATCAACTGTCACTTAATTTCCCATACAGTCAAAATATTAACTAAAAAAAAAATCAAAGGTCTCTTTGAGGCTACGACTATTTTGCATGATGAGGTACATGCATCAGCATAAGCAGAAAAGATGAAAATATTTTGGCTTTGTTGCAAAAATAAATTTCTTTCTTTTGTCCCTTATTTGACCCTCTTAAAATCAAGCTTTAATCACTACCCCGACTCCGCTAGCCAAATGGATAACGCTCCAGACACGTACACGCTTTGCGGACCTATGTGCTAAGTTAGCTTAATGCGTTGGAAAACTGTATTGGAAAGCATGAAGGGCGAGAGTTCAACACTCGGGCGGGCAAACGCACGAATTTTTTTTCTTTCTTTTTCCCCCCAAGAAGCTAATGAGTGCTTCCCATTTATAATAACTTATTATTTTGCTCGATATTCATGCTTTCCAGGAGCCCGCGTTTATTTCGTAACTAGGATAACAAGTGCTTTCTAGGTTTTTTTAAACAATTAAAATAAGAAAATGCTCGCACCACATTCTGTTGACATAGCAGTAATTATTTCATCAGTCATTGCTTCACTATGTTTCACATTTGCCGAGCCATTCGACGACATTTTTCTCTTCGTCAAAAGTCTACGACTCAAGGAGTGACCGACTGAGCGACCAAGCGAGTGAATTCGCGCTCGCTCACTTAACTCCTATTTCGCATTCTGCAAAATAGTCGTAAAAACGAAAAAACAGCTGCGGATGAAGCTACCGTTAGTACGATTTAGAGTTGCGAAACGACTTAAATAACTACTAAAGACACCAGCAGATGATGGGTATTTTAAAATGAGTGACATCAATTTTAAAATATTGCCAGTATTCTTGTTGCATCATCACTTTCCAAAATTAAAAACTACCGATCTTTTTGACGTTTTAGTTTATCAGATACTTATCAGAAGATTGACGTTTTGCAACGTTTAAGCTCGACAAGGTGTCTAATTTTGTAATAGACCACGTTTTAATAGCCGATTTTTAATGGCGTCATTTGACTGCAACTACCAGAATCCCTGAGGTTTTTTGTTTCTTGTGCTAATTAGGACAATTGTTATTTAAACCCAACTGGGAATTAAAATTTATATAATTAAGAAAGGACGAAAGAAATTAGGGTCGTTGTAGTCCAGTGACGATATCACGCAAATCTGCTATTTCCAAGTTTTATGCGTTTTATGACACTAGAACGGTGGCTGAAGATGGCCGCGAGTTCGCTTAGGTCAAGAGTTATCGCTTAAGATCTTCCTATAGCTAAACAGTTCTTTATCGCGATAGGACGCTGCTCTTTCTCCTTCCTCGTGTGCTTTTGCCAACTGATCGCGACCCCTTTCCTGTTTACTCATGCAACGCAGGCTATTTTTGTTAGTATGTTTAGACAACAAGTAGTGTGCTTACGCGAGTCCGTTAACGCCTCTATTACGTTTATTCTGTACCAATGTTGAGATGTTCCTCTAAGATCTTCAGAGGAAGAAAATGTTTTTTTACATCAATAAAGGTCCTAGGTTTATTATGTGCGAAATAATAAAAATATCGTGCTACATAAAATCCCTGGGTACCGATTTGACTAGTTCTAAAAATATTAATGTGCCGTAACAAATACGCTATTTTACAGTTGTGTGCTAAGAGACCTGGTCTTTGAATGGCAGCGAGGCTGGAGGTGACCTTGCTTTGATACAGACCTCTCTGCTTTTGTCACCTAAATACACCTTAATTAGCACTAGAACAACTCGATTTACACAACAAAACAGTTAGGTCTGTATCAAAACAAGGTCACCTCCAGCCTCGCTGCCATTCATAGGCCTGGTCACTGAGCAGAGAACTGTAAAATAGGAAGTGTTTGGAAGCGAAGGGTGAGCCCACAATGCTTATTTATTTCTTGTTCACCCATCAGAGCGCGAGATAACAGAGAGGGGATATTCATTCATTAAATTTGCAGGGGCGTGTACTTTTCGCCCATTTCATTTTCATAAAAAATCCAATCCATCGTTATTCTCTTGGAGATTTAAACTACAAATGCTTGACAAAATCCTTGAAGTGTTCTCTTAGTCATTTAACCATTACAAAACTTGTTTTTTCAAACAAATCCCCTTTTTGGACCGATAACTAGATGGATAGCTGTAAAAAAATCTCTGCATATACGTAATTCTGAAAAAAATATCTGGCAACCAGGGAAGGTTAGGGGAAATCAAAACTTCAGCATAGTTTAATGTATTTTATTCATAAAAGTGACAATGACTTCTGTGCACTACAGTCGAAGATGGAGTTCAAACACTGTTATAAAAAAAAAAAACTATGAATGAAATGAATGTAGACATTACATATGTATCTAGCATAGCAGAACTTAATTTCAACATCCATGTAAACAAGACATCATGAGCGAAGAGTATTGCTCCCTCCCCAAACTATGCATCTGAAGGAAGTCATCTTTGAAAAGAAAACCTGAACCTACAGTCGTGTATTTTTTTTATGGAGATTTTGAACAACATGTCACATCCTTGTCTTTGCAAGCAGATGCAGCCAAATAGGAAGTCTGATAGGACGCTAATACAACGGGGATTTCTTGAAGTTAACCAAGAGATGACAGTCCCTCGAACTTTAAAATCCAGAAAAGAATTTTTTTTTTTTGTATGTTGGCAATAGAAAAGCTTTTTAGAAACTTTGCAACTATCTGATTAGTCGTTTTGAGGGAATTATCCCTGAGTCACTTCACACTCAGACGTCCAAGCTAACTTATACACACCCCGTGGTTCAAGGGGGGGATGAAACCTCCCCCTTTGGTTTCCGTTCTGTTAGGAGAGCAAAATAAATATACATTGATTAGGTTGCCCTGATCTTGTTCTAAAACATGATGCCAATCTTGGTGATGGTGTGCCTTTTTCTAACAAAGTCCCTGACAAGTTGGTTTTTCTCAAAGCTCAGCAACAGAAAAGCTTAGTTAACAACAATGTAAACAGTATTAATAAATCTTACTTAATTAATAAGGTTACTGCTCCTGGCTTAATGTTTCAGTTTATATGTATCTGAAGGTCCGTAAGGCTGTTGAATTCGAAGGTTGGTGGTTTTAAGTATTTCAAAAGTGATGTAAGAATTAAGCAACAGAAAGTAATAGTTGAATGTCAATAGTCTTAATCTTACATGTACCCAGTAAGCTACTGCTCCTGATTTAATGGCTCAGCTAATATATTACAGAAGCCAATTAAAAAATCATCAATTCCTTTGAATTGAAAGTTTTGTGCATCCCTGAGCCACATACCTCTCTGCAATTTGGGCAAGTCTCATCTAGTGCTTCATTGCCACTGTACCAGTGTGCAGTAGCTGCAGCCTTACGAAACATTCCTACATGTTGTTGCTAGAACTGGTCTGTTAATTGGGGGGCCTTATGACAAACTTTATATTTGAATGCATCACATACTAACTTCACCACACTTGGTGTCAAAGACAAAAACTTATTAGGAGCAAATGTCCAAAAAATCAAACAAAATCAAATTTCTTCAGCGAGGCTAAAAAACTCAAGTTCGCTCGTCTTGTATATAGCTGGACTTTAGCAAGAATGCAAACAGGCTTTAGTTCTTTTTCCTTAAAATAGTATTTGTGTTTCAAGGGCAAATGTACTTACTACTTTAAGGCTAACGAAATGAATTTTCCTGCGAAACCAGAATACCTAAACTTTACAACTTTAGAAGAAAGATTAAAATCGCTATGTATCCCATTCATGCAAATAATATTATGTGAACTCCCTAGAGGTGGAGAATTATCTATTCATTGCAATGTTGTTAATGTACCCGCTGATGTGAATTCAGTTGTAAACACTCTGCCAAAACCTATAAATGAATCACAAACCATTCCTATAAAATTGAAAAGCAAGCTAAGTTAGAAGTGCCATTATCAGTTTCACAATGTCAGACCAAGAAAAGTGTTGGAAACAGAAAAACATATTGTAAAAACAAGTGAACTGTTTCTGTGAACTGTTAATTATTCCACGAGTTTGACCATAGGTCTCCTTTGATTGGTACGTTTAATCATATCAACAGGGCTTTTTAGCGCCTCGGACAGCGTTTCTCGGGTTTAGCTTTAATAAAGTCTAATAAGCTCTTTCCCACAATCAGGAACTAATCACGTTTTGAATAGACTTTGCGCGATGCGCCAAACGTGTGCGCACTAACAAAGGTAGGCACCTTTCTCAAAAGCTCTGAAATCCCGTACACTTCCACGTAAAAGATGTTGAAACGCGCAACTACCTCGGATAACATATCTTCAGTCAACATAGAGGACTTCCAAACGTCTTCAAAATGAAAACCCGAAAGTTGCAATGCTTTAGCGATTACTCCTGGCTGAATCAAAAGACACAAATTGCAAATATAGATGATACATACAATGATACACATAATGGACTTGGTAGTAATTGTTTTTCATTAAACTCGAAAACAGTCAAAAATATTTTTGTCACGCACCCGAGAGTGCTAGCTGCTGACGTGATTTTGTGTCTTCTGAGGACAATTTTGAACTATTTTTTGACGAAGGCCTAATCATTTGCCCAAACTAAACTTAACAAATATTGAAAGACCTATCCTAATATATAATTCATTTGAATCGAAAATTCATTTGAATCGAAAAAACTTTTGAAATTCCAAGATATGGCACATGGTCAAAATAACAATTCTTTTCACCGGCCGACTAACTGAACGTTGGAAAACACTCGCGCTTTGCTCACCGGAAATTAATCTAATATTACTTGAAATTGTGCTTTTTTACACAAGGAATAATTCTCAAATAAACTGGATATAATTTTTGTAATTTTTCTGCGTTCGCTTCCGCAGAATGCGAATCGAATGAAAACGCTTTTTTAGCCCAGTTCTGACTCATAAAAAATGAGTCTGATCTCAAAGCGAAAATGTCGCTTTTGTCGGAAAGAGTCAACTTTTCTTGTTGTTTATTACACTTAATTGAATAACAGTTATTCAAGCCACAACCATCATTGACATAAAGTAGTACATCTGTTTGTTTCTGCTTATTTGTTCTTGTCTTTACAAAATAAATATCATGAGTCATACAACGGTAATTAGCTGAACAAGAATTTTTTACAGCGAAGCGCTAAGTGTCTAAGTGCCCGGCAGTCAGAAAATTTCACCGAATTTTCACTAAAAGCTTCTTCCAAGCTTCTTAAGAGTATTAAATGTTTCT
>OMLO01004503.1_pt1 | contig 11663 bp, 4 predicted proteins | sample 1674811 | NCBI WGS metagenome assembly OMLO01 (sample SAMN06265003, study PRJEB25207) | coral metagenome | isolation source: Coral host | place: Mexico:La Bocana,Puerto Morelos, Mexico | collected 2008-11-13 | reverse complement strand
CTTGTGAAATCCTTACCCTTTTATTTACCTGAAGCCTGAAAAAGGTACCCCTTTCGGGCGGAGCCCCCCCGTAAAGGGCATTATAGGGGGTACCCCCCCCCCCCCGATTGCTAAACGAATAGCTAGTTGAGGTTTTAAATCGAAGGGCACGTTCGAGTTATCGATTGCCACGTATGTAGTCTCGCCTTTTTTTGTGGAAACTTGATGACACAACAAGGCATTTAATGTCCTTAGCCGATGATTGTCTTTATTGTTCAGCGTCCCTTTTAATATAAAAGCAGTATTTACAGTGAAACCTGTCTTCACAATTACCTCAACAATACAGACACTGATCCCGTCAGAGTCCGTATCACAAAAGTTTGACTGGATACAGCAAAAAGTTTATTTGGACTCTTAGTTAAGCGAATCGGTAGTAAAAAGTGCTTTTCATCTAGCATTTTTTAGTACTTTTCCTAAAAAAAATGTGCATAGCCTGCCGCTTCAGATCATCTCGATAAAGCCGACAAGTGATGTGTTCAAATGGCAAATTAGGGAAACTGCTGTAAAATGACAAAGCCGGCATTTGGCTTGCCACGACGAGTGACGAGCAAGTAACGTACTTAATTAACTACTTGAAGTCCGACGTACCTAGATCGGTCTCACTGTGCTCGAAGATAACAAGGTAAAAAGGTAAGTGATGGTTTTGGGAGCACGTATGTAAAAATGTAGAAAGTGAGTTAGGTTACATCACAATACCGCATTCTTCAGAGTATTCTTCTTGCCCACTCAAATTTGCATTATTTTGTGACTTTGAGGTCCGCCATTCAGATTGCGTTCAATTAGCTGTTGCACCTAAATTTATCGTTGGAGTATTTGCCTTAGTAAGAAAAGCTATTTGTTAATTGCATTAATGTAACCAACATACACGTGCAAAGACGTGTAATACAATTATGTCCGCGAGGCCTGGTTGCCACCACTATGGCCTATCATCGTCCTAGTTGCTTCTTCCGATTAGCTAGCTCTCTTATGAGAAGTCTTATAAGCGGCCACCTTTTATTCCTTTACGAGACATAATGCTTCTGCCCCGATGAAGTTTATGACCCACTAACACCGCTAGTGGCCATGGATGCAAGTTGGCTCAGTTCACGGCTTCTCGCGAACTCAAGTCTACGTTTCTGTGAAATCGAAATCCTTTAGAGCCAATTTCATCTTCGTGTACCCGGGGAAGTCGACGACCGTATTACCGGAAAATTGGTATCGAATTTGGTCATTAATAACTCTCCTGAAGAGTCACACACTTGGTCATTATCGGATTCATCATGAAAGTTGAAAACAGCGTCTTTCATACCTCCGGTGTCCAATGATGATTTAAACATTTGTATTTCACCGTAATCATCGACACAAGTGTCTGTTGTTATTATCTTGAAATTAATTAAATAAAATTAAGGGGACAATAGTAATAATGATCAAGTCTATATTTATTTATTATTTGTTTTTTGTGCTGCTTTTTTCAGCATTAGTTACATATCTCAAGGAAGGACACGAATAATAGTTAAAAAAACTAACAATATATAATATTAATGTGTAGAAAATAGATTAAACGAATTGCTGAAAAGACACTTGTTGTCAATTCATTTCCAAATTGACAGTTAATGTGAAAAGCTGTGTTATTCACTTTGGCATATAGTATTTATCAATAAAGATTTCTTAAAACATAAGCAAGCGAACTTGATTAACGTTAAAAGCCGACGTTTCGGCGTCATCGTGACACCATTTTCAAGGCATAGTGAATAATTAATGCTATGTCAATTTCTATAGTCTCTACGAATTAACATAAAAACAAAGGATCACAAATTCTTCAAGTGAACACCTTTGCGCGAATCGAGTTCGTTTGCACGTTTAGGGATGGTTTTAGTTTTCTTATAAAAAGCATCTCCTTGATTAGGCAATCAAATTTGCTGGTACATTTGGTAAGCACGTGAAAGTGTTCTGAAAGTCGAATTATGCGGTTAAGGTAGTGTTTACTAATTGACGACGATTTTTGTTTGTGTCCATCAACGCGTTCGTGGAGGTGGCCGCGAGTGTAACCAACATATCCTGCATCGCACAGGTTACATTGAAATTTATAAACTACACATTGTTGGTTAACAGTGGCTGGCTTTACTTCTCGAACTTTAAGGTCTTCGTTGAGTTTTCTGCTGATGAACACGGGCTCAATGGTGGTCTTAATTTTTGAGCTGAGGTCTGCGAGACGTTTTTTCCAGAACAAAAAAAGTTTGTCATTTGGAAGGAATATTGAGCGACATTTCCTCCCATAAATTCATCTGCGCATTTCAATAACGAAACTTCGAGTTCTCTAATACTCTTCTCGCTAGAAAAAGTTCCAATACATAGCGAGAGGAGTATTAGAGAACTCGAAGTTTCGTTATTGAAATGCACAGATGAATTTATGGGAGGAAAAATGGGCTTCCGGCTTCTTGACTTTCAAAAATTTTACTTTTTTCTATCCGACGTCTCGATGAAAACGTCAACTTAAACACTCCAAAGTCAGATGATTTCATGATCAACAGAAAAAAAAAATTCCGTACCATTTTTAATCAATCAATCTTCATATAGCTGCCTATTTTGAATTCCAATAACCGGGTTCTTCACACTGAGATAGCAGAAAATCTGACAAGAGTGACCCAGCGTGAATCAGCGTTTGCATGTCTTTCAACTGTGACTTTCATTAATTATACGCGACTGAAGATTGACCTAACATTCAGGCATTATCGATACCATGCTCTGTTTCTCCCTGACCCTCTATGTCGTGTTCTATGTCACTGCATTTTTAAAATACATATTGTTAACAAACATGTCTAAATTGGGTCTTGTTATTTTCCATTGCACACCGGCAGTTGGTGGGAAATCCAATCAGTGTTTTAGATTTTTTCACAAGTCAAAGAAATTTTCAGTTTATCCACGAAACACGGAAGAGCCCTCATGAACTCGTTATGATCGAATTAGAATTACAATTACGTAAACCGGGCTCACATAATAGAACATAACTCACGTGACCGTGATTCTGGTACAGTGAACGTCGATAAGTAAAGCGATCCGATAACTTAACTTAATTTACGTCCTGTTAATTTTTATTTCTTGGGGAAGGGGGTGTTGGCTTCTTACACTTCAAAAACCTCGTCCCCCTCTGTAAATCAAAGTTTTACCATAGAACCCTCCTCTGACTCTAATTGCCAGGCTTCAGGGCCAAAAAAGGCGTGTACAATTACACTACACGTATAATTTTAAGATTCTCAATAATTCAATCAGGGTTTGAGCCTTTAGGCCATTACAATTTAAAAGGATTTCAAATATCATGAGTATTGTTGAATCATTATTTTTTTCAAGCTGCCATCTACGGAGCAGTGACAATTATCTGGCCTCTCAAGACTAAGAAATGCAAGTAACGCTTACCCTCGATTTATCAGTGTCATCTTCTCTCCCAAAACCCGATCCCGAGGGCCTTTAACTCGCGATAAAATTCAACTAGTCATTCTTTTGCAAGCGGAAGGATAAAGATCGCTGAGATATGTTTGATTAAGTAATTGGCTTACGTTCTGCTGGCATGCGATCAAAACAAACCAAACAACCAGAGAGACAAACCCATTGAAAACATTGCCCCAGTGATATCGGTTGCCTTTAAGTACTGGAAAATCCTTGTAAGATGTCCGGAAAATATTATGTCTTCAAGTTAATATTAGGGAGTTTAAGGCACTGACAACGGTAGCCCCAAGGACGATGAATGCTTCCACTGCAATGCTTCCACTCCAATAGGAGATATCAAAATTAGCCGTCGTGGCTCATGTTCTCCAAACTACGCAGAACCCGATCATTTCATGTTGCTGCTTTGCCAGAACGAACGGTTACGTAATCTAAATAGATTTATATAGGGCGCTTTGGGAGTGAATGGGCTAAACCGCAAAAATCGCAAATTCTAAAACCCTCAATAATTGCTTGCTACAATTACGACAATTATATACTCCCCTATATAAGGTATATATGTAGGTGCGGCCCAAGCAAGGATTTCGACCCATAAACGTATACTAAGATGTCATTTTTAATTTAAAGCTCTGTTCTTTGAGCACCTTATGTCTTTTTTCTCTTTTGAAAGAGAGAGAGACGAGAAGCAGAGATTGTTGATTGATACGGTTCAGTTTCAGACCTATTGACCTAACAAATAATCGTTGTTACGTACCAAGAAACATTCTTCTCAAAGCGGAGAGCATCTCATACAACCACCTTAGCACTACAAAAAAATGACAATTTCTTGATGTTCGTAAGTAATTTTCGGTAGTCAATTGAAGCTATGCGAACAAGAGACAACGGTTGTATTTAAGAGGTCAATAACGCCTGGCATTTCCTATTTAACTGGATTAGAGGAGATTTTCAGACATTTTTATGAAATTTTGTTTCTCTTGTCTGCGACATTAAATTACCAGTTACAGTTTTCATTCAACCATGCCTAAGGGATAGCTAAACTTTTTTGTTACAGATTTATCTTTTTTAATCACTACTTTGTCCGTGACGTCAAAATAATCGTTTCATCGTGATTAAATTTTAATTCCTCAACATTTCTAGGATTCTAATGATTATGTGCAAACTTAGAAATTCTTGACGAGCTGAGTACCTTCAATAATCGCAAGAATAAACAGATAAAGAGTTGCCGATAAAAAAGAAGAGACATGTAGTGTGCGAAGAGAGAGAGGACTGACTATGTAAACTGAGAGCCAAGAACGTGGAATCAGTGGTTCACTTGCTTCATTCTTGAACAACAACAAAGTAAGAAAAGTACGTCCATACCTGTTTCAAGGCCGCAGATGGCAGAGTACGTATAGATTGAGTGTATATACGTAGATGAGAGTCCTTGGTTAATGAGTCACGTTCCTTATCTTTTTGACGTTACGATGAATATATTGAGGTTTTTTGTCAAGTATTATAACTTATTTATTGAAGTAGGCTCGGTGATCTCCTCTTAGATTAGGCACGCAATACCTCGGGTGAATAAACTGACTTTTGCAGGCTGTTTGAGATAGCTAATTAACATTCTACGTGAATCACCTGACGAAATATTTTACCTTTCAAACTGAGCTCTTACAAATTATCCGACGTACATTTTTGGATGACATAGAAGAATTCTTGACATCTAATTTGTTCATGGAGCTCTGTGAAAAGAAATAACAAACGAAGACTATAAAAAGAATGGGTAATGCTCAATAGAACACCGGCTTAATTCGAACATAAGGATAACAAACATGTGTGACTTCTGACTTAAAAGACAAACGGATCTCATCTTGTGCAGGCCCGTCCAAATACTGTGCAATGCAAATTCCAATTTAAATAGCAACAGGTAGGTTGCCCTGTTCATTGTGCTACTATTTAATACTTCAGTACATTTGCTGATAATTTTAAAGCCAATAAAACGCGAGCTTCCTTTCCCTATCTTTCGACACTGTGAGAAGAGGTCAATTGTGGCTAAAAAGAAGTGCCCGGACGTTTCAAATTGCATTCTTCACTTTTCATGAACATGTTAAAATTCGCCAGTTGAAAAGCAATGCGGGAGTGAATTTCACTTGTTTAGCAGAAATAGTAGGGAAAACTCGATAGAGGACAAATATTTTAATAACACCCCAAGAAGCTGAAGCAGGAAGGAGAACGTTTTAGGGTGGGTGGATAAGCTATGCCTCACTGCAAAATATATATACCTTTGTAACAAAACCTTTGATATTTTCTTTCTTTCGTGACGTTTTATAGCATTATGTGTAAGGGTCATCGTACATCAACAAATTAATATTGTTTCAATTCTTTACCTCAGAGGGCAGATTTGGTGGAAACCTTTCGGGTGAAGTCTAATTCCAACCCAATTGTAAGTATATCTGTGTGTCTAAATGGTCCTCACTTGAACATCTAGAACTTTAGTTATGTCAGATACTCTAAATTTTGAATCATGATGTGCATAGTAGCAGTTTCGTTTTTCGAAGATGCAACCGTGAGCTTTTTAATTCTTGTTGCAAACTGCATGGTCTGCGTTCGAATTTTGGCAGGTGCTTTGTCAACTCTCGGTTTGTTCACATTCAAAGAAATATCGATCTTGCAAATGGTAGGTACTAATTATTAATGAAACAGAAAATCCCTCGCTTCTTGTGATTTGTGAACAATCCTAGATGCGCCAGTGCTAGATCGGTATCAGATTGGAATGAAGTTGTCTTAACTTATTGACCGTTGTCCAACCGATGCAAGCATTGAGAAAATGACTTCATCAGCTTGTTAAACTAGTTTTGCAATGTTCATTGTTCACTCAACATAACGAAAGCCCATAGGATTCCATTAACTAGATCTTAAGATATATTTAACTCTAAATTTGCCAGTGAGACAATAGCGAGGTCGTAGTTGGGTTGGAGTATGTCAGTATCTGCTGTAAGCGGCCTGAAGGTTAACCAGTAACCAGACGGAGGCGCCCAAGAAGTGCCCTTTTACTCATTACCTCTTATCTCAGATATTCTCACAGAGTCAGCTGTGATGAATGTTAATTAAAGAGGTTAATCTTGAAAACTGAACTCGAACGATTCATAGATACTATAATGAGCTTATTTCGTGGACTTAACATCCGATAAAACCCATATGCCTCCTTATCTACATCTTTATGGTCATTTAAGCCAAAATAGTAAAATGTGAGAACAGATTCCAAAGTAATGGTAGGAATTGCATAACAATATGCTACGTGCTTCTTCAATCACTCTGATGCTCGAAAAGGACCCTTGTCAAAAACGTATTGTTATTGCAACAATTTGAAGAATAACCTCAGAGATATTTATAGATGAAACAAGCCAACCTCAAAAATGTGCATACGCTTTCTAGAATGCTCCTGCAAAGTGGTAAACAGTTAATTGTAGTGGGTGGTAGAGAAGGAGTAAGGAAAATGAGAAAGGTGTAGAGGGGCGGGGAGTGGAGGGCAAAATTGTGCCTTTATGCATGCACCAACGTTGGCCTTGTGGAAAAATTCGTTAATTCATCAGGAAAACTGTTAAATTTTGATTAATCCAATTTCATACGAAGCTCATTTTTCTTAGGCAGAAGCCGTGTTAGTAGAAACGAGTATCTTGTCATCGTTTCAAAGGAAATCATTCTGACATCGCAACTAAACAGAATATGCATGACTGGATTTCTGAAAACCTGGCAATACTTTGCACCGAAATCAGCCATATGCACTTTGATTTCACAACTTAAAATCACTCCAAGCGATGAAAAAAAAATAGAGGAAGATAAGAGAGTGGAGATAGGAGAGGGAAAAAGAAACTGACATTCTTTTTAATTTGCATATCGTCTACGCTTGAGAAGAGCACGAATTTCTTTAACACTGTTTTCATAAATTCAAACAGTCTCTAGCTGGAAATTATCCTGTTACTCTGTTATGTTTTGTCCGTGATGTATGAGACTCAGGGTTTGTTCTAAGAAGTCAATTAGGTGGTGAAGTATGTGAATTACTACACCATGTTCATGTCTACAATGTTTTTTTTTTCTTTGTTTGTTTGGCTTTAGCAAGTAAAGAGAGATCGCAAACACGTACAACCCCGCCCTTGAAAGAATAGGGAAAGTTCAAAACCGAGAAACTTCTTAGGCATAGAAACTTCCAGATTCAATGTTCCTGACAATTGACCTTAGTATATTATTTTCCTTGTGGATAACAAAAAGATCGTGCATGTATGTATAGTTGGTACTAAAAGTTGTAGCTTTCATAAAACGACGATGTAATAATTAGTTTTACTTGTCGAGTTGAAAGTTCAGATGGGCTTGAAAGTTATGTCCTCGCCAAAGATTAAAGAAGATTCAGTAATGTTATTTTAAGCATTGCAAGTTGTAGTTAAGGCAGTTGTACAAAATAGTAACGAAAGCATAAGTCAATGTGTGACTTATGAAAGTTGTTCGCGGTTTACCAGTCAAAAACAACTGATCGTGATGAGCTGATTGTTATCAAAGCAGCCACAATTTGAAGATTTGACCTTTAATACCTCTTGATAGTTTTTCCAACTGAAGATGCACGCGACTTATTGAGGGTCGTTTTGCCCACTTATTTATACAAAGAGGTTACTTCCTCTGTAAGTGGATAAAGAAAGAAGTAATATTAGCCTTGTAGTGTCGGAAATATAAATCTGAAAGAACCTGGTATATTGTGTGACGTCAATGACTCGCGAAATCGTTGACATGCTGTGAGCTTTTTTTTAAATTTTCGCTATTAACCCTTCTCTTTTGTATGTTACCAATCCAAACAGGAAGGAAATTTTGAACCGAAAAAGACATGTTTCAGATAAAGTTAGCATTTGATAAAATGATGTTGGTTAATTTAATTTCAATCAGCACAAGCGGAATGGAAACGTATCTTTCATATAACCTTTCAGCTTGCCCTTTTGTTATAAATGTTCAAGCAGGGCACGCTTTAGATTGTAGTTAGCGTTAGCAGTCCTACCTACATGTACAGCTCTTAGCGACACAAGGATAGTTTCCGAAATTGTCTGTCTACCATTGTAAGTATCTTTGTTTTTTTTTGTTCTTTTATTTTTCTTGTTTGCCTTAGTCAAGTAAGTGGCTGCAGAAAAGCGAATAAGTAACCTTGAAAACGGGTGTGTAAAAGGAACAAAATTTCAAGCAAACATTTTTGTTAGCACTCTCGCAAAAAGTCCTTTTCTCTTTAATTATCAATACTAGTAGTCTGCTCAAGCTTTTGAGGCGCAGATTTGATCTTAGACATTTGAATCCCTGCATCCAAGGGAAATAGCCAGCTCTGCTCGAACCAGCTCAGTGGGATTAATGAGGTCTTTCATTCAGTTTGTTTAACTAAAGTTAGTTTACGTAAAGTTTTAAACCAACTATAAAAGGCCTTGGTGCAGGTTTTCAAAAGTGCCACCAAATGCGGTTTTTGCATTGTCTAGGGTCCTATTAAGAAACCTGGACTAGTTAGTTGTTCTCTTCACAAAATTCCTACGGGATTACACGTGCTCCCAGACTATTTCTTCGGAAAAGAAAAACCGCCAATCTTACCTCTCTTACATAATTACAACTAGACAAATTGCGAGGCTTAAGCTTGTCAAATGAACTCCGCCTGCTAAACATGCACAACTCGCGTCCAGTCAAATGATGCCTTTAAACCAGGTATTATTGCAAAATTACTCACGTAGAGTTTATAATCATTAAAAATGGTTTAATTTTTAGGCATGTTTTTTGCTAAATAGATCGTTGTCTTCTGGCGCTAAATTTTATATTAGCTAGCAACAGGTTGCCTTAGGTCACTACAACATAAAATCATATTCAAATAACAACATGGGACAAGAAAAACATGATCATGTCTAAATTTGTCTTTCACAGTGTTAGACATACTTTGTACATAGGTTATGCTGCACAAAATACAAAATATAATTGCAAGTAATTTGTTAAAAACGTTGTAAAATTGGAGATGTTTCTTTACGTAGCATTTTCGAATGAATTCTTACAAGTACCAGATCTTTCCCTAGAACAAATATCCACATGGGCGACTGAAATATTATTCCAGCAGACTGTGTATTTGTTGACCTTAAGCAACCTTGTCTGACGTAAAATCCTGAACATATTCCTGATATTCCGGACTTCGTAACATCTGAAGAACCTGTTTTCCTCGCCGTCTGGAGCACACGATAAGAAAACCTTAGCGCAGATGTGTTCTATCCAAAGTAACTATGCCAGGTGGATTTTACATTCAATCGTCCCCTAAAATAGCACTGGGTGGAAAAAATATGGAAGTCATTACCTTAAAGAGCTCCTTTTAAAGAAATAATTAGCAGGATGCTACCACGGAGCAAACAAATTTGACCTCCTTGTCATTTGAATCGTGCTGATATCAGTTTTTACAGGGGCTTCAAACCGATAATTCGTTCTTTCCATGTACGCCACACTGAAAGTAAACTTTACGCTATCAAAGTCGTTTAAAACGTTTCTAGGCAAGCCAAGGTGATCAGCAACTTTATAAGAACTACGTCAAATTTTGCGAATTTTTTTGCGCGTTTTTGCGCATCTTGAAAAGTTTAGCCTAATATTTTCAAGTTCGTCGTTCGTAATCCGTGATAATCTTCTCCATCCTTAACCATCCTTGTTCCTTTATGGTTTATTTCTATCGCATTGGTGTTTTTCTACTTTAGGAAATTACTATTTTGCTATTTTGTTGGTGGCCAAATATCTCAAAATAGAATGATCGACTCAAGCTTTATCAAAGGAGCTTGGACTACGCGATGGTTTTGAACCGACAAAGATAAGAAAGAGTTTCCTACTATAATTATATTTTGAACTGAGAAATTCTTTAAATTTCTTGGAAAAACATAGGTCGTTATTTCATACTTTTGTTCTCTGTTTCATCTTATTACGTTTCAAAAACGTTAACCTTGCAACAAGATAGGTACTATTGAAGAATGCTAACTATGATACCAACAATGTTGTCACCAATCAAAATTACAAAAAAAAAAACCAAACAACAGTGTTAAAAAGGTCCAAGTTCTACATTTAAAGGCTCTCTTTAAAAAGGTGAAGTCATTAGAGCTTGACCAATCAGCGATCGGCAAAGAGTTCTAAATTTGCGCGAGTCAGATTTCAGTTACAACTTAACGCCAGCTCAATATCACAATCTCAAGTTGTATTTAGACTTGAAACACAAAGTCAAAAGTAATACGTTGGCGCCATTAGTGAAGGTAATAGTTTCCTAAGCTAATTAATTCTTTGAAGTGATTAAACTTATGTAACACTTTCCTTAACAACTTTATCTTTAAGAAAGATAGACCCTGCGATCTAAATTCAATCTGAGATGGCCTAAACAGCGAACGTTTCTCTGAGCTATAAAATTAAACAAAAACGTTTTAATTTTGATTAGAAAGTTTGGAGAAAGTCACAATTTGATGGTTTTGCAGTCGTATGAAAGTCATTTTCATGATGGCTTGACTTAAGCCTGAAAATAAAAGCAGCGAGCGAGTTTAGAGACGACCATAGAACTGATATCAAATAACGGCTTCGCGAACTTTTAAATGGCAGAAGTCAGTTAGCAACTGTCACAGTCCCAGGGCGACCATGTGGTGTATAACCAACGTTTAGTGACTTGTGATTTGTAAATTAATCCAGGTGTGGTATTCTTCTCACGAGTGAAGAGTTGTTTTAATCGAGTTCATTCACAGGTTCGTGTAGTTCAAGTAGTTTTGTACCGAGAAATTTGAAGTTTGGAACGGAAACCAATCCCAGGGGGCCATTGCTACCAACAGAGTTGTTCTATTTCAGGACAAAGAGTTAACAGCGGTCTGTCTTGTTAAAGCAATTGCTTTGTTAAGGTTTACAATCTGCGGAAGAGCTAAAAGAAACCAAGTTAATAACGGATTGGTTACCTCCTGGGCAGTAAGTTTAAAAAGAACTTTGATCAATATGCGAATTCTCGAATGTATGATTCTATTTGGAATTCTGATTGGCCAAAAATTCTAAAACTGTATGTAGCTGTAATAAAATTGTATATGATCTCCCCACGACAATCATTGAATCGGATGCACGAGATTTATTGATCACAATATATTGTTAAGCGGTTTATTCTTGTAAATCAGGCAAGACTTCCTCGACGACTCAAAAATACATTGCTGGTGGTTTCAAAA
>OMLO01004502.1_pt1 | contig 11665 bp, 11 predicted proteins | sample 1674811 | NCBI WGS metagenome assembly OMLO01 (sample SAMN06265003, study PRJEB25207) | coral metagenome | isolation source: Coral host | place: Mexico:La Bocana,Puerto Morelos, Mexico | collected 2008-11-13 | reverse complement strand
GCCCGCTGCGACAAAGCCAACAAATGCCAACTTTGTTCGCGTCATCAGAAAAAAATGTTCAATGAATCAAGGTTGTCCCAAACGATTCTATAGGCACATGTTCTTCCGAATTATACAGTTTTAACCTTTTGAAACTTCCGCCACCGCCTCGTGCGGCTATACTGGTATTGTCATATCATGGTACTTTTTTTGAATGGCCAGTTTCTCACACTTCTCACCCTCTCTCACTTTGTGATGGTGTCAACCGCTGTAGTGGACCTCACCACGTGCGCCATTGGACAAGATGGGTGGAAGGATTGGAGGGGCTGATGAGATGTGAGATGGAATGTGGAATCAATGTTGTGGGATTTTAATGGTTTGGCCCAATCCCCTTTTGTTTGACTTCGGGATAATGGCAAATGCTACAGAAGCTGAGCCGGTCCCTGGGGCTTTAGCAGGGATGCTAGAAGAACTCCCGTCCATTCGTAGGGCATTGCTCCGCGATCACCATCCACATTTTACTAAATGGCCCAACCAAAACAGTGTTGGGGTGAAAAGTATGAAAGCAATTGACTCGATATCCCCGTCCCTTGAAAATTGGACTGAGGGATGAGGTGGGTGTTGAAGAAAAAAAACCCATCATTCTGAATGATGCGCTCTTGAAGTTTTGTCTCCTCGGGGAGTTACTTGAATTCAACACTGATGAAGTCAGCCGTCCATTTGGATGCCTACGGCATGAAAGTCTTCAACCATGGCATTAGGCGATTTGCGAGGACCATCACTCGAGACCCTAGGCTTTGCAAACTATCTTGTTTTCCATTCCTTAAGTTGATGTTTTCTTAAAATAGATTTCAAAAAAGTCTTGGAAAGAAAAATAATAACACTCCATTCACCGACAAACTCTCCAAGGAACATGCTTTGCTGCCTTTCTTCGAGGTTGTGGAGAAGCATTGGACGCAGGAGCCTGCTGAAGAATCAGGCGGTTTCAGTGATGAGGATGGCGAAAGTAGTGATGGTGGTGATGGGGGTGAAGGCGGTGGTCCCGCAGTTGCCTCCAGTTGCTGTCCCTAAGCCTAAGCAGCCTACTCCGACCTCTATGCTTCCACCTCCTGTTCCCAAGCACCGTGGATCGTTAGCATCTGCAATTGACATTGAAGCCATGACACCACAACAACGTCAAGAAACTTTGGAAGTTTTTAGGGCCATGAAGAACCTAGATCATGACTTAGACTCAAAGACTTTTATCCGAATAAACTTAATATTTTTTTGGTTGTAGTTTCTACCCCTCATTGGAGGATCAGCCCGAGTCTACCACCACCTCTTCAATCCCAACTACCCTGTGGCCGCGTGGCCTAGGCAGCGAGTGAAAGAAAGCGAGAAAGTTGAAGAAAGCGAAAGGCGCGAAAGGCGAAAGGCGAGAGAACATGGAAGAACCTAAGATCCCCGATGTTGAGATTGGCAACTTGGTGTGATGGCTGGCTATAGGAATGGTGGGTATGACATGGTATAGCACATAACCTTGAGAATTCAAATTCATCCCTCTTGTCAACTCTCGAGATTCAGTCCAATACAAAAAACTTTGTGTAAACAATTTTATGTTCCTTCCATTCGATTTGGAACGGTTCCTCTAGCTTCTGCTCCGTAGAAAGGGCAGAACGGTGCAGAAGCATTGGAACCATCTTCCCCCATCTTTGTTCATCTCAATTCATTTCAAAGTTTGAAGCATCTTCCTCACACAACTCACACACATCAAGTAAATGTACTCAATAATCAAGATATTGAAAAATTGAAAACAAAGTACAACAACTTCCTACGAAATCCAACTATCCGCTATAGCCGCTAGACAAAAGTAGACAAAAGCCATCTGCAGCCATAAATCCGTCTCAAATTGCAGCCGCTGCACCTCTCACGGAGGCAAAATCAGTTGATGATAAATGACTATGTGTATAAATTCTCCAAGTAGCTATGGCAATCTATGGCAGCTATATGCAGCTATGATCACTGTGCACATACCCTCAAGCATTGGGAAACATGTTTTGAAATAACAACCGAACGAACCCATCACCCAACCTTTGCAGAATGTTCGTTCGGTTGTTCGCCAGCGTTCTTGAGTTGCTGTTCTTGCTGTTCTAACTCACGAGCTGAAGCTGCAGATAATTGCTCAGCATGCCTGAGCTCATGTGTATTGATTTCATTTGATTTCCATCCCACCAGCTCACGCAGAGTGAGAGTCTGAAATCGCCAAACATTTCGTACAATTAAATATCATATCCCTATGACTAAAAACTAAGTTTAAGACTTGAGTGCAGGGGGTCAACGAAAGCTGGTGGTGTTGCTGTTTCTGTTTAGATTCTTGTTCGAGTTGCCACACTCAACCAAACATCCTGATAAAGATGAGGATGGTGCTGAGAAGCATCATGAGGATGACGAGGATGGGGATGATAGCGATGATGATGAGGATGATGAGGATGATAACATTCTTCTCCAAGCGCGCCACGGGGGATTCGAACGTCCCCCTACCTCCTGCCAATACTGCTTTAAAGCAGGGGAACTCCAGCTGGGAGCTCTCAGTTTTCATGATTTACTTGAAAGTATCCAATCCAATAGGAACCTTACAGGCTTTGCTGTCAAGAAGCTGCATCTCCAACACATCCAGGGAGGGATCTCGAGGTGCGTTCACCGTCCCGTCCAGATCAAGCATACCCCATTCATCGCCTGGGCAAACAAAATTCACCAACCACACCTGAAAACACCTGAAAAAACAGTTTTTTTTTTCAAAAACAGCAGTTAAGACTTAAGTTTCAAGTTTTCAAAAAAAGTTTTTTTTCCAGAAATTCTTCGCCCAATTTCCTACACGGCCTTGTGGCTCAGCATCTGCCTTTGCCTTTTCCGCCTTATCCGCCTTATCTGCCTTGGTTCAGCGATTGCATCTTACAATTACATCTTACAGTACCCAAATGCTCCATGTATGACTTTACATTTATTTACCTACATTTAGTTTGATTTTTAGGAATGTCAAAATGTAGGTTAATATCAAATATCTATACATATCCGACATATCAAATATCAACTATCGACTTACAGTATGAATTTAGATGAAGCAAAAGACATTTAGACGGACTCTACAAGTCACAATTTGTGGAGCCGAGGAGCTTTCACCTGGGGGCTCTGAACATCCCCAAAGTCACCGAAGTCACCAGAAGAGCAATTTGTTGCATCGCATGCTTTGTCCCCTGAGAGGCAATTTGGCGACACAGAGAAAAAAAACCTACACGGATTGCAAGAACAGAGGACATCATTTCATACAGACTTTGGTTCTTTTTGGTTCTTGCTCTAAAACTTTCCGATTTACAACCATTGAATTCGGATTGTAAGGATCTGGAGATATGTTTGGGACACTTTTAGAAGCATCCTCAATATGTTCAACGAAAGCGATCAAATAACATACATCAACACCTTTTGTGGGACGATCGCTATGAGGTCTCCGGACCAGCAAACTTTTGAGGATTCCAATCTCCCGTCGCTTTTTGATTTTCCGCTTGTTTGTGCTTCAGGAGGTATCGCATCAAATGAACAGCTGTGATGGATGTGAAATTCTCTGAATCAGCGAAAAGTATCATTTTCGAGGACTCCTGTCACTATTATTGCAGGGTATTAGCATCCCATGATCAGCGAGAGACAAAGAAATCCAGCATCGCAGGTTCTGACGGATGCTCACTGAGAGATAAGGTAACTTACATTCCATTTGGCTCGGAAGAAAACATTGCACCTATGGAGACACCATGACATGATTCAATCGTTCATGCACTTCCTTCCGCGCTCTTTTGAGCATTCTCAAGCATGTTCAAGCTCCCTTACGACAACAAATAACAAAGAACTCAGCAAGCTCAAAACAAAATAAATAGGTCATAGACAGGAAATTCACAATGACTGTCATAGATTTACAGGAAGCATGTTTGATGTAACATGTCTGAACAAATGAACATGTCTCGTTCATGGCGTGCTCTAAACCTTTCGATGAAACTGATCTATCCCCTGACAGCCTGGCTCATCCACGATTGGAGCAGCCTGGACCTGAGAAAAAAACTCAAATGTCCTTTTCCAGAAGCAATTTTCAATCCACTTTACATCGCTGAGAGAAGACCAAAGAATGAGCAACATGGGCCAAATCGAGAAAACAAATTCAAAAAGTATCTGAGACAGCTTCCGAGTTGCCTACGGGCCTATCCTCAATAAACATAATATACTATGACTGGGTTCAAGTAACCATCGTACTAAGATGATGTATCACAACAAATTGATACCAAAACGATTTACATTCTAATACATCGCTTTATATTTGACAAATTAATGCCATATTTTTTGAAAATGAACTTGCACCTCTCTGAAATGCTTAGCTACTAGAATTTGTGTAGCGTCGCTCAACTTCCCTCATGGAAAGCAACTAGCAACATCGACGTGAGGACAATGTTTTGTTGCTGACTAAGATGCCGTTTGGCTTTTTATATAGCATATTGTCGTCGCAAATTCCAACAAAAACACATCGACAGTAACATCCTGAATAAATGACGCGTGAGTAACACGTCAAACATACCAGACACATGAGATGCTCTGACATCTGATCAACAAGTATTTTAAAGAAGTGACGTGTGGCCTACCAGCATATCCTCAAACACGTACAAAACTACCACCGTAGTATATTCGACTGATAGTCTTGCCGTGATGATATGACAAAATTTGTCACGATCAAGAAAACAGAACATTTCTCATCATTATGCTTTGCTAGAAGAATATCTGGGGATATCTGGGAGTGTTATGTTCAACTTCACTCATGTAAAACAATTTGTTACATTGATGTGAAGATGGTGTTTTTGTTGCTGCCTAAAATACCGTCAGGCTTTATGTACCAGATTGTCATAGGAGAAACATGTAAAGCGCACCAACCACATGACATGGTCTGACACCTCATCTTCTATAGATATAATTGTTGCATCTTAGCCGAGAAGCTTTCGGCTGCGGGCTGCTCCTCTGAACATCATCCAGCCCGAAATCACCCCAGCCATCGTCACCTAACAGGCAATTCAGCCATGAAACAAAAATCCAATAGACGGAATAGAGATTTCATGGCGATTTCATTTGCCTGTTGCAGCTAGACGTGAGTTTGGATTGATTTCAACATCATGCCCACTGAATTGTAAGTCCCTGGAATGAAGACAGGATGACACGCGCAAACCAAGAAGTGTAGATTCCAAACCCCAGTGTTTTTGCAGTCAAGTGTATAGGATTGGCATGTTTCACGTTGTGCCTGAAAAGGCTTTGACACTCTAAGCCGGTGGGGGCTTTTTGTTGCTCAAGAGGGTTATGAGCCCAACGCAGTGAGGCATCGTGTGCTGGCTATGGCGACGCAGCGTGGTGCTTCAGTTCCCATCAATCCTTAGCTGGATGCGGATGATGCCAACGTGAATCCATTCTGGTCGGAGAGGGCTTGGATGGAAGGAAGGCTGAGGAATCTACGTCGAGCAGATCTACCCAACAGTCGATACTGGGAGAAGACATTGTCGACGGCGAAGGTTGTGCGTGGATACGACGATTGACTGGAGACAAGACGTGCTAGATGCGAGGGTGTTTGGATATAGACTTGCAGGTACGGGCCGAGTCAAGGCTCTGATTCACCTTGCAGAACAGTATCTGCTTTACGAAGCGCACCAGGACCCGGTCCAAAGCCCGTACGTTCAGAAAGCTGTCTATGGGGTTTTCCCCACAACACGGCGGCGGCAACAGCAAGTTGAAGACGACAGCACCCTATGGCTGAGAACGCTCTTCATGTATGCGGTCGCGGAGAATGCCCAGGATCATGAAGAAGGTCGGGAGGAGCCGAGGTCGACTTCTTGATGGAGCAGCCTGAGGACGCTTGTCACTACCGGGGAAGAAGGTGAGTGGATGTCTATGTGGCGAACTGAGGAGTGGAAGCGCTTCAAGGAGCAGTTCAAGATGGAGGAGTACCACATGAAGCCAACTACCATTATTGCTTCGGCGCTGAAGATGCTTCGAGAATTGGATGGTTGGAGAGGACTTTGCGTGAACGTTGTGATGTGTCGAAGACGTGTGCTGCATGGCCAATGGGCTGATGGTTTGAAAAGGGCCATCGTTGTGGCGCTTCGACACCGAAAGTGGTGTGCAGAGGCGAGCCTGGCAAAGTTGAGTCCTACGTCATTGGAAGCTTGTGGAAACAACATGTGTTGAATGACCATTTTCCAGCACGTCGAGATTGCAAGACATGTATTCTCAACTCAAGGAGCAAAGCACACATGAGGATAACCCATCCGTCAGCATGGACGTTATCTTTAGATCTTACAGGCAAGTTGAAGCCGGGAGATGATCAGGGAAGGAAGATGAGGTATGGCCTGTTAGGCACGTACACCTTTCCAGTCACCAAACAGGGACAAGCATTGGTCAAGCCGTGGGATTTCAAGGAGGTTGAAATGGATGAAGCGATTGACCACCCATTGCCAGACGTTGATGCGGAGTTGGATGAGCCGGTGCCTGTACAGGAAGTGGAATTACAAGAAAAGGATCTTGAGGAAGGATGCGCGAATCCGAAGAAAGAGGATTTTCTGGGTTCGACGTGGGCGAGGTTGGAGGAGGAGACGAACGTCGCGATTCGAACACTGACTTTCGTAGAGACGATCCCTTCATCTACTACCTGGATTGAACCGGCTATGGGCAAGTCAAGGCTTTGGCCCTTGATCCTGTTCTGGGGGTTAAATATGTGAGGGTTAGATCAGAGGGTTTTAGCTCTAAAGATTTCTTTTTAAGATTTTTAAGGAATTTTAAGTTAATTTGCCTTTGTTTTCTTCCTTTTTTATTATTTTTTCTTGTTTTTTTTGTTCAGCTTTTTTTGTAAATTGAAAACAACCCAAAAAAAACTAAACCTTGCTTTGAACCTTTTACTTTGAAGAACTAACATGAAAACCCACAACATTTCCCCAATCCTATTTGGAAATGGAGATGAACTCATTTATGTCAGCCATTTGGCCTTCAAACATGCCTTTGGGAAAAAGTTGATGGAAGGGCACCAGGAGTTCCTGGTGTGCCTCCCTCCATCAACGGCTTCCCAATGTTTGCACTTCTGTTTTGAGGTGATGCTGACATGTTTGGGGGACGTTGGCTGAAAGTGAATCGGGCACTTTTGATTTCTGAGTCTGTGTCTTCTCATTTATTTTTGCCGAAAGCGGCCGCGAAGGGTTCTTTGGAGAAAAGTGTTGTCATCAAAGAGAGTCTTTACAGATTGTCACCAAAGACTGCCCCAAGTTCTGCTGAAGTGATGGCTGTCCTTAAAGATTGTCATCAAAGACTCCTCAAAGTTCTGCTGAAGTGATGGCGGTCTTGAAAGATTGTCATCAAAGACTGCCAAAAGTTCTGCTGAAGAGATGGCTGTCTTGAAAGATTGTCACCAAAGACTGCCAAAAGTTCTGCTGAAGAGATGGCTGTCCTTAAAGATTGTCATCAAAGACTGCCCAAGGTTCTGCTGAAGAGATGGCTGTCTTTAAAGATTGTCATCAAAGACTGCGCAAAGTTCTGCTGAAGGGATGGCTGTCTTTCGAGATTGTCATCAAAGACTGCCCAAAGTTCTGCAGAGAAAGACTGCTAATCAAAATCCTTTGCAGAGAAAGACTGCTAATCAAAATCCTCTGAAACAATGTTAAAATATATTCTTTTTTCTGTCTGGGCGCAGTGATCGCACCTATGGATTTGACAACCCTCTCGTCACTTCGTGCGTGTCGGGCGCTCAAAACTGTGGTAAAATGCAAATTTTGCACTTCGCCGATCGACCCTTTCGTCACTTCGTGCGTGTTGGACGCTCAAAACTGTTAGTAAAATGCAAATTTTTGAGCTCGCCGAGCGACCCTTTCGTCACTTCGTGCGTGTCGGACGCTCAAAACTCTGGTAAAATGCAAATTTGTCACTTGGCCGAGCGACCCTTTCGTCACTTCGTGCGTGTGGGACGCTCAAAACTGTACCCTTTCGTCACTTCGTGCGTGTCGGGCGCTCAAAACTTTTAAAGAGGACGTTTTTGACCCAACTGAACCAGACTACCGTACGTTTTTGACCGGACTGAACCGGACTACGGTGGAAAACTGTGGTAAAATGGATGTGGCGGTGTTTTTGCGGTGGTGTGGTGGTGTTCTTGTGGTGGTGGTGGTGGTGGTGTTTTTGTGGTGGTGTTTGTGTGGTGGTGTTTTTGTGGTGGTGTTTTGGTGTTTTTGTTGTGTTTGTGTGGTGGTGTTTTTGTGGTGTTTGTGTGGTGGTGTTTTTGTGGTGGTGTTTTTGTGGTGGTGTTCTTGTGGTGGTGTTTTTGTGTTTTTGTGGTGGTGTTTGTGTGGTTGTGTTTTTGTGGTGGTGTTTTTGTGTTTTTGTGGTCTTTTTTGTGGTGGTGTTTTTGTGGTGGTGTTTTTGTGGTTTTGTGGTGTTCTTGTGGTGGTTTTGTGGTGGTGTTTTTGTGGTGGTGTTTGTGTGGTGGTATTTTTGTGATGGTGACGTGGTGTTTTTTGGTAACCTCCTTGTATTAATTAGAGGAGATAGCTTCCTTCTAGCTCTTTTCTTAGGGCTTGCCATGGTAAAGGCTGTGGAATATAATATTGTCACTGCCACACCACACAAAAAATGAAACAAGATTTTCATAATTCCAGGAGAAGCTTGGCCTCGAGCAATTCAGATCACATGTCAGGAACATGTAGATTTTAAGAGGACATGTTAAACATAATTCAGGAGATATTTCACATCCTTTTACCACACAAAAATTAAGAAAAATAGCCCTTAAAAAAAATCCTTAATTAAGGAAATGGCCTTTAAATTTAAAGGCGATTTCCTTGATTAAGGACTATTTCCTTAATTAAGGACAGATTTTTCTTAATTAAGGACTAAAAGTCGTTAATTAAGGACTAATTAATTTTAAGAAACATCCCTTAATTAATTAAGGACTATTGGAGGCTTTGGGAATGAGGAAGGTCAGCAACTACCTCGACCAGCAGAGACAGGACACCTCGAAGGAGTTGCGCCACTTCCACAAGCACCACGACAAGGACCTCAAGGAATGCTACAACCAGGTCCAACACAGACTGGAGTGTATGGTCTACCCGCAACAAGGACTTCATGCGCTGCCGATCAGAGAGCGAGAGCCCATGCCAATTATATACAGCTTCGCTACGTCAAAGGGACCGCCATCGCACCCTGGATCTTCGGAAGCTATGAGGTTGGCCGTCGAAGAAAATGAGGAGACGTTGCCCGGGCCGAGGAAACCTTCTTCGTTGGCAGAGTGGCTCGGTACGACCAGGAAAGTGGCCATCAAGAAGGAAGATCCGGTAATATATTTGAGAATGAACAGGAAGATTCAAAGAAGAGCTCGGATACGATGAGGAAGCAGTCTTCGATGGACAAGGCTACCTCGTCTTTGGTGAACAGAAAAATTCCACGCTCAGAAGGCTATTTTGTAGATGAGGAACCAAGTGGAAGAAGCTCAGAAGGACCTTGACCACGTTCATCGCCAAGGAATGACCAGCGGCTGGAAGCATTGAGGAGCTTGAATGAAGGAGGAGCAGGGCCACCTCAACCAAAGAGCAAACCTCAAGCGAAAAGCATTCAGAACCCATGGAACAAGTTTCAGCATGAAAATGCTGGACCTGGATGGTCTAAAGCAAGAATGCAAGAGGAGTACTACAAGTACAGAAAGTTGCAACAGAGGCCTTGAGCAGTGAGCTCGGCAGTAGAGTAGTTTTTGCCCAGAAGAGGCAAAAAGGGGTGTAGATTCCAAACCCCAATGTTTTTGCAGTAAAGTGTATAGGATTGGCATGTTTCACGTTGTGCCTGAAAAGGCTTTGACACTCTAAGCCGGTGGAGGCTTTTTGTTGCTCAAGACATGAAAACAAGCGGTGTGCTTGACGAGGTAAGGATCTGGAAGCATGTTTCAGAAAGCATTATTGAATGCAGTCGATCAAACACATCAACACACGCACAACGAACAAAAGATAGCTTGAACTTTCCATTTAAAAATTGAAAGAACGCCATTTTGAAATAATATTATGTCTGGTTCATGGCGTGCTCTAAACCTTTCGATGAAACGGATCGATCCCCTGGCAGCCTGGCTCATCCACGCTTGGAGCAGCCTGGACGTAAGACAAAAAGAGACCCACATGTCCTTTCCAGGAGCAATTTCAATCCACCTTGCCATCATCTCAACATGTTAAAGAACAATCTATTACAAGTAATTTGCACTGAGGAGCAAAAAAATTACTTTACTTCGAGTGATCCACACCATGACATGTTGGGTGGGAGTTGTCAGGTGAGGGTTGTCATCTAGTTGTATTCCATGGAATGTTATTTTGACCGGCGAGGTCAAGCTTTGGCCGGAGAGGTCTGGTGATTCAGGAAGCCATGGCAGACCTGATTCGGCCACAGCTTCAGGAGATTGAAGAATGGGACCGGGAGCAGAATTTTTGCTGGCAGAGACCAAATAAATCTCAACAAATGCTGTCAGCCAGCTGTGCTCCATGTCTTTGTCGTGCATTCAAGGTGTGGGAACCATCGTTCTCTGGCATTTCAAAAGAAGCCCGCCACCCTTTTTTTCTGGGCTTTTGCATGATCTTGTCGTGTCCTGTCTGCTACTCAGTAAAGCACCTGTCAGAAGTGTTTAAGTAAACAGGACACAACCATGTCACCATGTGTCGTTGAACAACTGTACTTTACAATTCACAAAACTCACAAACGATGCCTCATGTACTGAATCTTTCAAGTATCTATAAAGCTCGTTTAATGTTCTGAACGTGACATGACACATCCTTAGCTAGAAGCAGCTGCAACGGACGCCCGCATCAAACGTCTTATGTCCTCCATACACTGCACACACTACATCATACATCTTATGTCCTCCACTACTTCGAGTTCTCCCCACTTCTTTCTGACATTTCTTCTGACATTCTTTCTGACATCCTTTTTCTGACATTCTTTCTGAACTTCCTTCCGACATATCTTCTGACATTCTTTCTGACATTTCTTCTGACATTCTTTCTGACATTCTCTCTGACGCATCTTCTGACATTCTTTCTGACATATCTTCGCGGTTGAGGTCCGGCACGCCACACTGAACACACATGATCGCGGTTGAGGTCCGGCGCGCCACACTGCTCTCACATGATCGCAGTTGAGGTCCGGCACGCACACTGAACCCACACAGTCGCGGTTGAGGTCCGGCGCGCCACACTGAACTCACAGGATCGCGGTTGAGGTCCGGCGCGCCACACTGAACTCACAGGATCGCGGTTGAGGTCCGGCACGCCACACTGATGTCACAGGATCGCGGTTGAGGTCCGGCGCGGCACACTGATGTCATGGGATTTCTGTGCTGTTGAACATCACTTATGGAAAGCAATTTGCAACATTGATGTGAAGATGGTGCTTTTTTGCTGCCTAAAATGCCGTCAGGCTTTATCTACCAGATTGTCATCGCAGATTCCAACGAAAAAGGATAGTTGTAGCCAGCCAACGACACTTTGGTTTTCAACGACGTTTTTTTGAAAGAACACGACTGAAATACCCGACCACTTTAGCAACGACAGAAATTTGGAACACCTGGAAGGTCCAGGTATAAACGCCCAAACCATATCATCGTTTCCACCGATGTGCATCGTCC
>OMLO01004501.1_pt1 | contig 11665 bp, 8 predicted proteins | sample 1674811 | NCBI WGS metagenome assembly OMLO01 (sample SAMN06265003, study PRJEB25207) | coral metagenome | isolation source: Coral host | place: Mexico:La Bocana,Puerto Morelos, Mexico | collected 2008-11-13 | reverse complement strand
TATTCTCACGACAAGCTTAGTTAATAAACGTTTCACTAGATCCAGCTTACCAGCTCTTTTGAGGTGCATAACTAGTACGTATGAATTGTCTTATTTTCATCGAAAAATGAAAGACTGGAAGTTCAATTGCATTTGTTACAGTGTGCGCACTTCCGGTTTTCGCTGAAAGCCGTCCTACCGGAACCTGTCACACTTCACGAGAACGATCGCAGGCATTACAGTTAATAATATCTCACGATGTTTCATTTCAAAATAACTAGCAATTTATGTAGTAAATAGCCTCTGTTTACCTGCCAGGTTATCACAACAGGAAAGAGAAAAGAGTAGCTAAGATTATAAATTGTGTTACACTTACCTGCAGGTTACAACATTGCTGTTTTTACAAAATTCTACACGTGGGTTTTCCGGGAAAATTAATTCCCGTTAACTAATTAATGACGCTAGAAGACGACTCACACATCACATTCTTTGCCGTTCGCTCGAGCTGGGGTTTTAAGGAAATTACCTCTCTAACATGGCATTCATATTAACAGGTAATGTTGAATAGGTCTAGATAACAGCAGACACGTAAAGATTTTAAGGAAAACGACCATTTTACAAGACATGTTTCGACAGAACTTCTGTCATCTTCAGTTGAGTGATTTACAAAGCAAGTTGAATATATAATGTCGAAACATGTCTTGTAATTGGTCGTTTTCCATAAAATAATATTGAATAGAATTGCATGCTTGGTTTACAAGTTCTAATAGTTCGGCTCGGAGTGCAGTTTTTTAACCTGCGGAAGTCGATGAGGATTGTGCAATGTCCTTCAAATTTTCTAGATTGTGTTGGCCAAGCCGAAACGACCAGTGAGGAGCATTATAAGCTTGCGATCACGTATTTTTGAGTACGTTTGAAAGTATGGACGCATTCTGAAACAGCAAGGTTTTCACATCAAGAAAAAAAATCGCACAAATTACAATTTGTAGATGCTCTCGTATTCTGCTAGTTTGAGATCGAGATCACTGATAAACCGAATTTGACGCGAAAAATCATGCTTTCTGGCTCGGCAACACAAGATTGTCGTTAAACCGGTGTGTATATACATGGCGTAACAAAAAAAACTTTCAGTTTCCGGGAGAGTGTTCCGACAGTACGTGATAGCCACATTTTTCGAGGAAAAATACTCAACGCGCAATAATTCTTGGTTTTCATGTGACGTCATCATTTTCCAAAATAGAAAATTATCAATACTTGCGTAGTTTTAGTTTCATCAAATGTAAGACCCTTTTGAAACTTGACGTTCTGCAACGTTTAAGCCCGACAGGGTTCCTCATTTTGTAACTGAGAGCACGTTTGAATTTCCTAGTGAGTGCGTTGCGTGACATTAAAATGGTGGCATGATAAGCCAAAAGATGAGTTACTGCTCAGGTTTTTGCTAACTAAACAGTTCTTGCTCTAGAAAAATTATTAATTATTTCATTATGCCGGAACTCTAGAGTAATACATTTTCGTTTAGAGGTTTGCCGTCGAAACGAAGTGTTATTACTCTAGAGCCTGGAGGGGGTATATGGCCTATATAGGTATGTGCGGCCTCAAAGGGTATAGTTTTTCAGCCGTTTTGGTCATAAATTGGGTATCGATTTTTTGCCATTTTGCCGCCATTTTGGTCATAAATAGGTATCGATTTTTGCACTCTGGTCTTCAATTCGGTTTTTTTTTTTTAGAACATGCTACTTTTTCATCACGCCCACCTACGCCCACCTTCTCCAATCCGCGCTTTGCCTTCCTCTACCCCGTTTAACGCCTGCTACACAGACTAGATAAAGCCAGCAACAAAAGCCCTCCCCCTAAATATCTAAGAATCTGGTCATAAGTAGGGTATCAAATTTTTGGTCAGGTCATAACAAGGGGTTTTTGTCATAACTAGGGGTTTTAAGAAAGGGTTTTGGGAAGCGGGCCACACACCCTTACCCAATTTTTCTGGGAGTACCCCCCCCCGGCTCTAGAGCTCCGACACATTGAAATTAATACTTCTAGAGCAAGAATTGTTTAGTCAGCAAAAACCTGAACAAGAACTCATCTTTTGGCCTACTCAAGACCGTCATTTTCACGTGACGCAACGCTCAACTTTGGAAACTCAAACGAGCTGTATTTCAGAATGAGGAACGTTGCAAAACTTCAAGGTTTAGAGGGTCTTGCATCTGACGAAACTAAAACTACAGAAGATTATATTTTTTTATTTAGGAAAATGATGAGGTCACCTGAAAATCAAGAAGCCAGACCGCGCAGGTTAATTTCACTAAATCTGCTATCGTTTCGGTGCGCTAGCTGTTAAAGACATAAATGTAACCAAGAGAAAATGAGGGACCTCATTTTCTCTTGGTGTAACTAACCCCCAAAATATTTTTTCGCTTATATAAATCTCCACGTTGTTCGTATCAACATAAAGAAAAAAATTATCGTTGTAGCTATTTTCATTTATTTTCTGTTTTATTTTCTTAAGTCCGTAAAATTAGCCATTTCCGGGCCCTCGACCGAGTAATAGTGAAGAATGGGGTGAGTTAGCCAGTGACGTCATCGAAGGACTAAGCCCGACCCAGATCCCATTATGCTCGGTCATAGGACATAGGAACTACAACTTTAAACGCCTGTAGGTAAAAGCGGGGATTTTATGAATCGAGATAATGTTTTCGCTAAAGTAATAAGATTAACTAAAATATTTCACTTAGGGAAAAAACATGGAGGTTAGTTGCACTTAAAGAGTCCGCTCTTTTAGTTTTAATAAGTGATCAAGAATAACTGCTTTCACAAAATCAGTTAAGTCACGTCAGAATGAAAATGGCCACCTCCTGAAAATGTTCAGAAGTGTAGGCTGTGTGATCACGATTTCTGTTTTCTTCCCTTTGTGTGTCTGTTGTGTTTTTTGACCACTTTATTTAACTTTTCTGTTGTTCCATAACTGTCACTCCATTTGTTTTGCTATACACAGGTCTCAGACACTTACTTTTCGGCACCAAGAAACGTTTCATCGCTACCGTTGCAATCGATCTGGGTACAACATACAGTGGCTTTGCTTTCGCACTCAACGAGGAACAAGGCGAAAACTCTATTTTCATGAACAAAGCCTGGGTGAATGAACGAGGCCATCAAACAAGCAAAGCACCCACCTGCCTGTTACTTAAACCAGATCTGTCCTTTGACTCATTCGGATATAAAGCGGTAGAAAGGTATGCGTATCTTAAGAGCGTCCACGAAGCACAGGATGAATTCTTGTTTTTCGAGCTTTTCAAGATGGCTATGCATAATAACCAGGTAAGGCCTTACCTAAGGATGGACAGAAAATCTTAAGACGAAAAAGAAAATAAACGTGGTTACAGGCATTGCAAATAGACAACACATGGTTTAAAAACATAACTGTATAACTTGACGTTTCTATGTTGCAACATACATCTTCAGAACTGACCGTTCTAACTATAACAAATGATCAGTACATATAAAAAATATGGCGAGGCACTGGTGACAAGTAAAAATCAATAACAAAAATGATACTTCCAGCAGTTGATACTTCGGGTAGAACTCTCAGTCACTGACAAGTTTTAAGTCACTGATCACTGAGTATCCTTCATGTTTATTAGGTGTTGGATTTAGAGTGTATCCTCCTTGAGGCATCCAATGGGAAAGATGTAAGAGCTGTTACAGTTTTCGCTCATTGCATCAGGTTTCTTAGAGACGAAGCACTTAAGCTCATTCGGCAGGAGACTGGAGATGAGAACCATAGTGTGGAAGACGTCCTGTGGGTTTTAACTGTGCCTGTTATGTGGACGGCAGGATCAAAGCAATTAATTAGGGAGGCAGCATACGAGGTGACGTAACGATATTTCTCCGTTTTTGTGCCGTATTGCATTCAAATTTGGTATCAACCCGAATCAGAGCTCTAGTTATCTCCTGACATTTTACGTTATCCAGGAAGGATAATCACGTAATTAGCCAATCAGAAGTCTTTTCTGTCCTGATATCCTAAGATATTCAGCCACTGACCGTATAATTATTACTACCTAATTTATCGTCCCTTTTTTGTACACGGCATAAATGGCTCGTTTGACCAAACCAGTGCACGTGCCATTTCGCCTCGAGCGTGTCACGCCATGGTCGACCAAACTCGTCTGACGTGCAGCTGAAGTTTCTCATGCCATTACCGATCCTTCCTCTATCCTCGTGGGGAAAGGGGAAATACCTCCTTCTTTTCCTCTTCTTCCTCTTCCAGGCCAGCTTGTCTCTGACTACAACCTCTGGCTCCTTCTGTGTGGTAATAGGACTTTCCATCTCTTTATTTACGGTTTTCTGCCACGTCTCTTTATAGGCTCTCTCCCCTTCTGCTTTTATCTCCGGTTGCCCACGTTAATGCAACCACAGGTTTTTCCCAATGACATGAATAACACACTGTCCCAACCCATCAACCATATCCATCGCGTGATTCTTCCTCGCTCTTATAATTACTTGTTCCTATTTCAGTTCTCCTTGAAGCTGATCTTTCTGTAATGTCTTCATTACTTTAGTAAAGCTAACCTCCATTGACTGAACCCCGTTTCTGGAGTCTCCTCCCGCCTGTAGGGGTGGAAATATGAGAGACCCTGGGAGCGAGGTTAACCTTCACGGAGCAGCAAACTCCCATGATTTGCTTTCGAGATACTGTGTGGCGGCAAGTTCAAAGTTTGATATGAAATTACAGTTGTTTAAATTAATAACTCGCGTAATCGGCACTTCGGTGATCTAATGGTCGATTGAAGTACATCTCTCATTTTTGCTAGGCTGGTATTGGGTCACGTGGTAACCCAAGGCAAGTGATGACTATAACTGAAGCTGAAGCCGCGGCTCATTTCTGTGTGAAGAAGGAATTCAGAGAAAATATTCCATCTGAAAACAGGCCTGTGATGCCAGACAAAGCCAACAGACCTTTCTTAGTCGCTGATTTAGGAGGTAGTTATTTCAGATTGACAAATAACTTGACTAAGATTCCATTGAAATTCTACTGAAATACTTAAAGTGCCTATAAAATGAAAATAATTGCTGCTTATTTGAAAGCCTATTCAAAAAAAATAAGAATGGCGTTTTCGTTTTTGGAATATCTTTTTCACGTTTTAGAGGTATTGACGTTTTAATTTTGTATTATGCAAATTTTTAAGAAGCAAAGCCGTGACGTACCTCCTTCAATGGTCATTGAGGTTGTAATTGCTTAAGTCTGGAGATTTCTTTTATCTTCACCAGGAGGTAGCCTGGACATGACTGTTCATGAGCAGCATGCTGATGATTCCATTGAGGAGATCTTCAAGGAAACAAGCGATATGTATGGTGCATGCACGACTCGTATAACCCGCCAGTTTGAGGATGTCTTAGGTGAGCTGTTTGGTGAGAAGATGCTGAGCGACTACCGCAAACTGTTTCCCTGTGATTGGCTGAAGATCATGCAGGACTTTGAAGCGAAGATACACACCTTTCAAAATGGGGAGGCAAAGATTTACCTACCTGGCAGTTTTGTAGCCTCGGTGAATGATTTTCGCTCTCCATCCATGAGAAAGTACGCTGAAGGAGAAGTTAAAATTCTCGACGATAAGTATCTTTGTTTGAGTCCTGGTGTTATGCTAAGCCTTCTGCAGCCTTGCATAGAGTACGTAAAGCATATCTTAAGAGCTTTACTGAGGAAACCTCAGCTCTCCGAAGTCAAAACAATTTTTTTGGTTGGAGGCTTTGCGAATTCCCGTCTTCAAGAAGAAATAAACAACGAATTTCGCGGTAAATACTATGTCACTTTTCCAACTGATTCCACTGACGCGGTTGTTAAAGGGGCGGTGATGGTTTCCCTGACGACAGCTGCAACGAAGAGGAGAGTCTTAAGGGCCACCTATGGAGCTGATTGTTCGCGGAATTTCGCACGGGGGAAGCATCCAGAAGAGAAGAAGTTCTTGGTGAATGGCAAGGAGAAGTGCAGAGATTTATTTAATTGCTTTGTAAAGGAAAATGACACCGTCGAACACGGACAGGAAATTTCTGTCACATACCGACCACGCGAGGGAAATGAAACCAACATTAGGTATACCTTTTACGCCGCTCGCAGCCCCGATACCAAGTTCGTCACGGACCCCGGGGTAACAGAGATTGGAAGTCTATCGGTTCACTCGCCTGATACAACGCAAGGATTGGACAGAGACATTTTAATCAGCATGTATTTTGGAGGAACGGAAATTATTGCGACGGCTTGGGATGTCACAAGTGGAAACAGAGCTCAAACAACGTTGGATGTTTCCAGTAAAACTGTGATTTAACTGCTGAGTGGAACGATTTATTTACTTTTTTTTCAATTTTTAATAACTTCGCTTACACTACTATGCTAACACTTCTTACAATACTAACATTACCTACAATACTTACATTGCTTACAATACTAATATTACACACTACAAATAACACACACTCGCAAATACTACAGATACTCTTCTTACACTACTGATAATATCTTGTTCTACATTGTACTCTAATTACAATTACTTTTTTTTGTTATATAAAATTATAATACAGGTTTTTGAATTATCATAAATGTACATATAAATATAAATAACATTATTTGCATAGTTCCATATCATAGAAAATATAATAAAACAAACAAGCTGCAGCGCTTACTCCTTTACAAAAAAGATAGGATTGTTATTCAAAACAAGGTTCCATTTTGCCTGAAATTGTTTTAAGCTTAAAATGCTTTGAGAAGCTGTAAGCTTTTCAATTTTATATTTTCTTTTGATCACATCTTCGAAAGGCAAAAAGAAAGGGATTTGTTTATTTTGCGGCAATTCCATAAATAAATTTTACCTAAAATAATAAAGTAGTTGAGCAGGTTAGATCACTGATCTAATACTCCTAATATAATTTTAATATATTCTAATTTTATCTGCTCCCTGGCTACTGTCGCCCAAAAGTTTTCATTTAGTCCAAAATTGTGGAACGATTTTAATTTGCGCGTTGAAAAGTAATTGGTTTTGCATCAACTGTGCTACAAAAAAAAAACACTCACGCCCATGACTTTTTTCCTTTTTTCAGAAGTAAGTGTGACCCGTTCACATGAGTTTTCCCGCGCTTTCCGTTAGCTACATGTGATTACTTCGAACTCTGATAATTGAATCTCTGTGTTCTTTGTAATTCCTAAAACACTTAGAGTGATTGCGTTGGTTTTGGCGTTACGTCTCTCAATTGAAAACTGCTCTAATTAGCTACAGCAAATGATCCGCCCTGTTTTGAAGCAAGCGTTAAGGACCACTACGGCTCTTAGTTTGCGTAGGACATTCAGTTCTTCAGTTGACGTAAAACATTCTAGAACAAAAGGATAACAGAGCGAAAAAAACAATAAACGCAATAGCCTAATCTGTAAGACGGTGTTCTATTTTGGCGTGTTCTGTGTCTTCTACATCAAGAAGGAGTCAGGACTACATACACATGACTTGAGTAAAACGAAAAGGAATTTAAACGACAAACGACAAGGGAGCCCTACAATGTTATATAATTACTGATTAGAGACTGCATGTCTAAGGTCACGAATTGATCCCTATAACGAATAGGTATTTCACAATTTGTAAACAAAGTCGGTAGTAGTTTTTCTACCGTACGAACTGATGTAACTTCAACTAAAACAATTAGATTATGCGCTTTGGATTTATATGAGGTGATAGTTGATTCGGCCTTCGCCAAAAACGGTAACAGAATTAAAAAGCTAAAATGAGATAATGTCATATTTATCCCAGTCTTAGCTTGTTTTGTTCTTAAGCTTGAGATACTTTGCCCCCCCCCCCCCCTCCAATGATTTCGGGGGGGCAGGTGTTAAAAGAGGTTTTATTTTATCATGCATTCCACAATTCGATGATAAAAATATGCATTCCAAGTCCAAATTAAGGGTGCTTAATAACAGGTCGTTTAGTTGCTATGGCAATCTGTTTTGATATGTAGGTGGTTGCAACTTGTTCTACAATGGATATTTAGGTAATACCAGTTTTGTAACATTCCTTAATAAAAAAATACTTATGCAGTAGTCTCTATTTAGCTCAAAAATATGCTCGGATACTCATGGCATTGACGCTTCAGTAGAGCCACATGATCGATTCCGGATCTCTTGCGAGTTGTTTTTCTTCGCAAGCCGAATGTCTCTTCCTGTTTCAGATCAAAGCTTCAGTGATGCGGATGCCAAATGACAAAATCGTTGCCCGGCGAACAGCAGGTAAATTGCGACTTCCTATAAACCATCAGAAAAGTTTTTCTTTTCATTTTTATTGTTTTTACTGAGTATACTAGTTTACAAAGGCTAAATGAACAGCGGTACGTCTTTATGTATTGTAAATATTTCTTAATTCAGCGGGGAAACCTCTGCCATTTGAATTACAAAAAAAGTTTATCTCTTGCTTTTAATTAAGTTTTATTGTTCCGAATGTAGAATTACATCCTCTGTAAGAGGTCAAGGAAAGGAGATGTTTGTAGAATAGGCCAGTCACAACTACAGTCTGTTTATTCCACAATAATTAATTGTGTTGGTTGGTACACAAATGAATTGGACTACATAATTATTTTATTTTTATGAAACTTTGGTGACTTTTTACTTGACAGTCTTATTTTAATTCTAGTGTCTAAATAAATAAAAAAACCTTTCGCTGAATTAATCTCTCTTTATTAGACATACATTAAAAAAGAGGAGCGAAAATGGCTTTTGATGAAATACAGCCGATAGAATAAATATTCATTTCCAATTAAAAATAAATAAATAGTGACGAATGATTAATTTGTTTGACGTTGTGCTTTGAAAACTCTAGCGACGAGCAGTTTTCGTCTGCAGAGCAAAGCAGATCATGTCATTGAGAAATAACACCACAATTCCTTTAATTGGGAACGAAAACGAAACTGCATTTAGCCAACAAAACTCGACTCAGTGTGTCTTTGTTGATTCGCCTGTTGAGAGAATTTCTCAACTTTGCGCGTATTGGTTTTTTTTACTGGGCAGTTTCTTCGGAAACACGCTCATTGTCATCATCGTCTTCAGGCATCGAAATTTACGAAAAACAATTAACTATTTCATCGTGAACATGGCTGTGTCCGATCTTCTTTACTCACTGGTTGTAATTCCTGTGTTTATAGTTCGGTATCAAACCGACTCTTGGCATTGGCGAGTCAGTGGAACGTCGGGATCAATGTTGTGCAAGTTGTTTTATTTCAGCAGTTCGGCGTCCCTTCTTGTTTCTGTTCAAAGCTTGGTGTGGATAGCAATTGATAGATTTGTCGCCGTGGTTTTTCCAATAAAAATTGGATTTATTTCAAGCAAGATTCGCGCAGTAGCTATTGTTTCTACTTGGGTCTTAGCACTTGTTTTCTATTTTCCATGGCTTGTAATTTCCGGACTGGTTGAACAGGGGAATCACGCATTTTGCGTTTTAGTAAACATGCAATCGTTATTTTTCAACGAGGAAGCTATTGAAGGTTATTACTGGCTTCATGTCATTATTCGCTGTTTGGCTCCGTTGCTTTTAATAACAGTTCTATACACTGCAATAATGGTTTCTTTAAAAAGGCAGAGCAAAGCCTTTACGGATGCCGCACGATGCCAAATTCAACGCGTTTTAAAGAAACGAAGACAAGCTACTCAAATGGCAGTTGTTATCATAGTGTTATTTTACATCTGTGTAATTCCTTACAATTTGTCACGTTTCGTACATTTCTGGAAACCCTCTTGTGCCTTTCTGAGAACATTTTACTCTATTGCAGCTTTTATGCTTTTCTTATCTTCTGTTGTAAATCCAATTATTTGTCTGTCATTTGTCAATAGTTACCGCCGTGGATTAAGAAACATTATGTGTTATTTTTGCAAACTTCGGAATCAGAGTAATGAGGCGAAACGCGAACGAATAACTCTAAAAGAAGTCAAAACTCTTCGTGGTGAAAACTGTCAATGAATTTCCAAAAACTCAGACAACTGCTGAGAACGGCACATTATATATTCAATCTCTGTAATAATTAATCAAAAACAAAGAAAAGGAGGTTTAGATACCCGGCCTTAATTAGTATAGATGTTGACGATTTGACTTTACTCCTTATTTTTTATTAAGCGAGAAGATGCAAGAAACACTCGAGACAGTGTTTCATCGGTTATCCAAACACCTCGAATTTCCGCTGCGCGTCGCATTTCCAACTCTTCTCTCGGTGTTTTGATATCCCGATGAAACACTGTCTCTCGTGCTTGACGTGTATGCTCTATCATTAAGGTGAGAGTTTGAATTGAAATGAGAAATATTGAGCACTTTATTCGCAATATTCTTTAATTTGTAATATTACAATGTTGCCGATGTAATTCCACTTGTACATGTAATTAGTCTTTCTTGATAATCTTAGTTTCAACATTATAACAAGAAATAATAATACAATAAGTGCAATTATGGCACAAAGAACTGGAAGTAGCTGTTGATTTTATACAAACAAATCTTGCACGCATGACACATGAAGCAAAAATAGCATCCAGCTGATCACTTGTTCGTGGTCTCCAGAGTTGCACATGTCGTCTTCACAGCACCGGACAAAACAATCAACCGAATATCCCTGGTTCTCTTTATCCTCGCACGTGGGGACCTGGGATCCATCTTTCTCATAGGTAGTACATTCGTTCTCATTAGCGCAAGTTTTAAAGAAGATGTGATCAGTTTTCGAATTCTTTGTGAACGAAATATTACCTTTTATACACATATCATCTCCAAATTCACAATCTTTCTCTATTGTCTTGTCAAAGCACTCCTTCCATGACGTGCGAGAAAAGCATTCGTAACACTGTTTTGGAGTGAAACCTGGAGACCAAAAAACAACAAATCAAGAATCCCAAACCAAAATGGTTTTTTTTCCCGGGGAAACATTAAAAAACCAAAAAGCCGCGTTACTTTTTATCTCTTTTTCAAAACGAGTCCTGGCGCACAACCTTTCATATGGAAATGATTTTGATTTGCAAGACAATGAACGCGCACGAAAAAGTCATTTCCATATGGAAGACTGTACACCAAGACTCTTTTCGAAACCAAGGCAACAACAACTCGAAATGGCTTATTGTATACATGCACAGACCTTTAACTCTATGGAAATTAGAATATAGCCTTCTTCCTTGATCAACGACTTCGTTCGAGGGCCTTTTCTCTAGCTTGTGGGTGGGGACCTGGAAACGAGGTTGCTTGATCAACTCTCGAATTTTTACAACTATTTATTTCCCAGTACTCGGACTTTTGGCATCAAGAAATTCTTCAATAGAAAGATAAAGATTTCATGGACAGCAACGACCATAGAATAAGTAATAAAAAAAACACAATTTCAAGGAAATTGTGTTAAGTAGTGTTCTGATTTACTTATTGCCCCCGCAGGGTTTTGGCCCAGAGGCCAAAACCTGAGGAGGCATCATTGTAGTCCGCGCGTAAATAGAAGAAGGATTTACAGTATGAATATACAGTCGATATTACCGGACGAAATCTCGAGTTGGCTGAAATGAGACTGAAATGAAATAGTATCGGGAGTTGATGACGTATGAAGCTTTTGCGGTTGGGTTGCTCTCTAGTGAGGATATTTTGCAGTTTCCTTCGAGTTTTATTGATTTTACAAGGTCTAGATGCCGAAACTTACGCAAATG
>OMLO01004500.1_pt1 | contig 11667 bp, 9 predicted proteins | sample 1674811 | NCBI WGS metagenome assembly OMLO01 (sample SAMN06265003, study PRJEB25207) | coral metagenome | isolation source: Coral host | place: Mexico:La Bocana,Puerto Morelos, Mexico | collected 2008-11-13 | reverse complement strand
AAGCAGTTACAGAAAAATTAAGCAAATTCAGAAAATGGTGTAGAAAGTTACCCAAAGTTAACAAGGTTGAAAAATATTTTTTTAAACAAGACTTTAAAAAGTTTCAAAAAGTTAAAAAAAGTTAAAACATAGTTAAAATAAAAAGTTAAAACAAGTTCAAGAAAAACAACAAAAATGAAGGGAACATTGAAAAGACACGCGAAGAAAACAATAACAGTCAAAAACAAGGTGGGCAAAAGGAAGAATATATATGTATATATGTCAGTGTTTGGCATCGCGTTTTATTGACCAAACAAATATCTCATATGAATAAAAATACAGTATTATATGTATTATTTCAGAAGTGATTTTCGAAGCCTCTCCCTTTGACGCGTGGTCGAACTGGACCGGTTCGACCATCAGATTTGGGTAAGGGAGGCAAGCCTCAGAGACCTTGATAAGCATGGACCGAACATTGAACATTATGCGGATCCCCAAGTTCTTTTCCATTATCCTGGCGATGTCAACAATCTAAACTATCACCACCGTGTCTTGTTACACAAGATTGGAGGAGGAAAGTGGGTGGTTTTGAGCCCCGATCTAGAGCTCTCCGTTGCCGACTTGACAACGCAGAGACATGTGGTTCTGGGGCGGCGCAGCTTCTTTCCTGCCAACATTTTTGCTGAGTGCTATGTGTTGGATGAACTATCACGTGGTGAGTTAGATCGTCAGCAAAGATTGGCAAAGACGATGGGTAGCAGCTTAGATGACTCGGAAATGACGGGAGTACAAGCCTTAACCTGGATTGTTGCAGACCCTTGTTCAAAACAGTTTGGCAAAGCTCTCCCACATGAGTTGTTGGAAGATGTCATCACCTTGGGACAACATGGATTGGTTCAATGGGAAGACGAGGTTGTGTATTTGCAGGAGATTCCTGATGACCAAGTGGAGAAGTTTAAGGAAGAGAGGAAGGACGCCACAGGTGACATTCGAACTCTTGGAGATCATCGTGACCCACAGGGGAAGAGAGCGTTGAACCTGCAGGATGCCCTTCCACTTATGACTGAGACTTCTCTCACCGGTCCTCGCTCGGTCAAGGACTATCTTCGTGCAATCCGAGAAGGTCCTGGTGACTTGCCCACCTATCACCTTTCTTGGGTGTTGTGTGAGACCGTCAGGCTGGCCATCAGTAAGGATCAGCTCGATGTGAGCAATCTTTGCAGTTTTTGAAACTTGGTGCGGAGGCTGATCACGCTAGAAGTCGCTGTCAGTCGAAGCCCAGGTGCGCCTGACTTCACAGGGCTTGAGGTGATTTCAGAAAGTCCCATTAGTGCACATGGCACGGCGCAGGTCAACGCCATGAATAGCTGGATCACTGAGAAGCTCAAAGAGAGGGCAAACATCCAGAAGCAATCTCGCCTTTCCCGTGAAGAGTTTCGAAAAGGTGGTAACAAACCTGGTAAAGCAGATGATGATGATGAGTCTGGCGGGCGGTGGAGACAGAAGAAGAACAAGAAATCCAAGGGGCAAAATGATGGTGGCGGTGGAGCCGGGGGCTCCACCGCAGCGGCCTGAGCCTTCGATCCCAAGCAGATTCTCTTGCTGCCGTGAGTCTGCATTGTGTTTTGTGGCAGCATGTCTGATCTTACAGATCGGAGACGTCATGGTGATGCCTTTCCACTTAATCAAATCCTTCGTGGCTTTGTGATGTGGCCTCTTCCCGTGGCATTTTTGAACCACGGCGAGCTCATTGGTCAGGTGATGTACTCAACCAACTCGCCTTGCATGGACATGAGAATTCACTTAGATCTAAAGTTTTGTCCTCAGCTTTGCCGCCCACTTCTGCTCAGGGCAGTGTGGCTGTTCGTGTGTGTAGGTCGATGCAGATTCATGGTGAATGCCCGGAAGGTCTTACACCTGAGACCGCACTTGCAGAAATGAGGGCCGCAAGATCCTCTTACGATGAGGTGCCCAGCAATTTAGCAGCTTATGATCCTTCTAAGCTAAAGATTTTGAAATCCACCATGAAACCTAAGTATATCAAACAGTTTCTTCCAGTTGAAGCTTCAAAGATATTTGAGCATTGTGAGTCACAAGTACTGAAGCCCGATGGTCATGATGCTGAACCTTTTTCTCCTTATTGGGATCCATCCTTGAAACACAATCGTGAGGTACGGTTAGATTTCATTGATCGCCTTTTCAAAGCTGGGGTCCTCTGCTTTAGACCACGTGCTCGTAGTTTTGTCGGTGCATTCTTTTGTGAAAAAGAAAGATCCTTCAGCCATCCGCATGGTCATTGACTGCCGGGGGACAAATCGTCTCCATCAACCACCTCCGACGACTCGATTAGGTTCGGCTCGTTGTTACTCTGATCTTGACTTGAAACTTGTGTGATATGCCTGGATGGAAAAAAGAACGCTGTGGTGGGTGGGGACGTGAGGCTGATGTTAACGACTGTTTCTATCGGTTTAGCATCCCGGAGTTAGCAGATTATTTTGCATTGGCTGAACCGATGACTCGTGAGCAGTGGCAGGCTAGAGGTCTCCCCTGTGATTTCTATGAGGATCCATGGAGTGGGAAGAGCATCAAGACTTCAATGGAACAGATTTTATACCCTTGTTTCCAGGCAGTTCCCATGGGGTGGTTTTGGGCCTTGTTTTTCTGTCATGAAGCAGTTTGCCAGGAGGGGTAGTCCGTGGGTTGACGGTGTCTTCAGAGAAAAGAAACCTTGTCCAGAGTTTGGGGAACATAAGACGCTGCTGGGGGTATATGTAGACAACATCACAGTCATCGGGGACCAGTTCGACGATGTTGATGAACGATGCAAGGCGGTTGTTGATGCAGCCTTTGCTGAGGCTGGTGTTCCGATCACTTGGAGGCAGAGTTGTCCCGTTAAGACCCTTGACAGTGTGGGCAGTGTCCTCGATTTTGAAGAAGGAATCATTTATAATAAACCACGAAGAGTTTGGAGGTTTTTTCGGGCGACCCAAGCGTTGCTTAGAAGGAAGAAGTTAAAGGGTGACATTCTCCAAGTGTGGGCGGGGCACTTGACTTCACTTTGTTCACATACTCCCTGGGGCCTTTCTTGTTTACGGCACACATATCGATTCATTGAAGCTGCAACTACAAAGCGATTAGCGGTTTGGAGCAGTGTTCGTCGTGAGTTGAAACAAGCAGGCTCTGTTGTTTGGATGGCATGGCGTGATTTGAGATCACCTTTGCAGAAGCAGGTTGAAGTTGGTGACTCTGCCACATCTGGTTTTGCAATGCTTGCAGGTGTACCCAATCCCGAAATAGTTAGGAGAGCGTTGCGTGTTCATGAAAAATGGAGGTTCATACCAATGCCTCAAGCTCTGCGACAAGCGGCTCAATCTCAAGACGTCCAAGCTTTTCAGGAGACTCTTGAGGAACTGGTGCGGCCTGTTGATGTTGAGTGGGACAATGTAAAACCTCAGAGTGTTGCCATTGCAGGACTTTCCACTAAGTATGCAGCAATGGTGATTGATGCAATGAAGGAAGGTAGTCGGCTAGCAACATCTGCCATTCGATCACAAGTGCGTTGTAAACCCAATCAGCGTGATTGATATGCCTGCCTTAATTGAGCCTGTTGATGAATGGTTTTCAGACATGAACAATTTCCGGGTCCTTTGGGCAAAAAGGTGGAAAAATGCGCACGAGGTTATCAACATAAAAGAAGCTAGGGTTGCACTATCGTCTCTTAAGAAATCTGCTAGGGTCGTGTCCCTCCATGGTTGTCGCAAGTTGACGTTGAGTGACAATTTAGCGGCAGTTTCAGCATCTGGCAAAGGTCGTAGTGGGTCACCCTCGATGAATTTGGTTTGTCAACAAGCTGCTGCGATATCTTTTGGCGCAGGGATAGTTTGGCGCATTCGGCGCATAGAAACCAAAAGAAATCAAATCCCGCTGATGAACCATCACGGAGGTTCGAAAAGCAGAAGGTTAGTCCTGCTAAGAATCTGGGCGTTCGCATTCCTTTCCCTTCAACTGAAACAGGAGTTGGCGGTGGTCTCCCACGGGAAGCCAGCAGTTCTAGCAAACCAAGTCCTTCGGTCTTTGGGAAAGAGGTCGGGACTCCCAAGATACATTGCAGATACTTCCTTGGGATTTTCTCTGGAGGTGGTCGACTGAGCCAATCATGTAGGGTGGCCGGCACTCCCGTTTTGGAGCCTTTAGATCTTCTTAATGGTCCCCATTGTGATCTTATTCGTAGAGCAACTCAAAGACTTGTGCTTCAGTGGATTAAGAGTGGTTTGATTCGTTTCGTTCACCTCGGGACGCCATGCACTATCTGGTCCCAAGCTAGGCACAATGTCAAAGACTCCGCACGAACTAGAGCCAAAGAATGTGTTGGGGTCGAACTTGCATTGTTTAGCGCAGAGGTCATCCACACATGTATTGCTCATGGTGTTCAATTCTCGATTGAGAACCCCCGTTTCTCGAAGTTGTTTGGTTTTGAGCCTCTTGCCAAAGCAATTGCGAGTGGCAGGCATTTTGTTGTCGACTTTGACATGTGCATGTATGGGGAACCTTTGAGGAAATTCACGAGAATCGTAACTTCATGCAAGGAGCTACAACAGCTTTCAATCAAATGCTGCCATCGACGGCATGAGGTTTGGCTCAAAGGCAAAGTCAAGGTTGGGGGCTGATCACCTCCCACGTTATGTGAATCGTACAGCGCTTGCAGGAGCATACCCCAAACCCTTGACGGACAAATTTGCTGCCATTCTTTCTTGTGGCTCATTTGGCAATTTTGGAGCAGAGTGACATCGGGCAAGTCCATTGGTCAGCTTCGCTCAGGAGTGTTGCTAAGCAAGGGTCCAAAAAGGAGCATTGTCCAACCGACATTGCCCAGAAGAGCCGTGATGAGCACTGTGAAAAACTCGTCCTTCTTGAAAAGCAAGGCGGTCTCGAGCAATTCATCGATTTCATCGCGCTTGGGAGAAGCAGAAGGAAGCGTGGCGAATGCTCAAAAAGAACAAGAGACACTAGACTCACTAGACTTGGTGCCGATGAGGAACGGTATCAATCTATCCTTAGAAAGTGTAAACCAGAGAGATTGCTTAGAGTCAAACGTGTGAAACCCGTGACGCTTCTCAGATACTCCGACCATGTAGATGATTTTGTGCTGTGGTGTCGTAGGCATCAAAAAAGCGCCAATACATGCCGACTTGCTGACAAGGCTTTAAGTGTGTATATGAATGTGCTCTTCGAGGATGGAGCAACACTTACTTCTGCTGGATATACCCTGTTTGGTTTCATTGCGCTCAAAACAGTTCCCGATAAAGCTGAACGAGACATGATGCCCCTTGCCCGCTGTGCACTCACGGCATGGAGGCACTCCAAACATGGTACCTCGAGAGTAGGCGTGCCACCTCAGGTCATTTATCATTTTGCAAAGTTTTGCGTGGAAGCGGGCATTGTGAATGCAGCTACGTACGCTAGGCCATCAGAGATACTGCAGTTGCGGGGACGTGATTTGGTTAGATCAGTACCTGCCTTTGCAACCCAATGTGGAGTCCTTTTTGGAAATTCTGAGTTTGGTGAAACTTCCAAAGCTGGTGTATCTGATGATGTAGTATTGGCCGACTCACCACACAGACCTTGGGCTCATCGGATCCTTCAGAAACTCATTAGACGTTTTGCTGGTGATGATGTATTACTTTTTGACATTTTGTTGGCCAAATATGAAGAGCTTTTCCGCAAATTTAGCGCCAAGCATGGTCTAGACCAGCTGTGTTTACTCCTCACACCAGTCGACGCAGTGGCCCATCGTATACGATGTCATGCATGCACATCGTACATTTGAGCAAGTACAGACAAGAGGTCGTTGGGCCTCTGCTCATAACCCAAGGCTTTTGATGGAAGCGTCAAAACTCCCAGCTGGTATGAAGATGTTTTCAGACATCCCCCTTTCTCATGCTCTGGGGGCTATCTTGAGCTAGATGAGGAAGTATCTTTACTTCCCAGCTCCCTTTTTGACATTTTGGGGTGTGTTGGGACTTGATTTGATTTCAACATTCAGCTCGTCTGCAAGCTACAGCGCAAATGATATGTGTGTTTTGCTAATGCATTGATTTTACTACATGTGCAAATGCCCAAGTGGATCGTGCCTTTCCTATCGAAGATATGTTTGATCACTTGTTGTCTGGCCTGGACTCCAACATCGCTTGCTCGTCAGATCGCTGGTTGACTTGAAATTTCAGAGGAAAAAGGTTTGGCACTCTGCTCTGGGTCGGGGTTGGAGAAAGAGAATCAATATCTATCTATGTAGGCTGTATTTTGATGAAAAAATGGAAGTTGCCCCATGGATGCAAACAAACAAACAAACACAATTTGTAAAAGGCTCTGGCAAAGGCATCAGAAATACCTAAGTTAAGAAAAGTTAGAAAAAAGATATGATAAATTCAAAAAGTTGAAAAAGTTAAGATAAATAACTTGAAAAATTCATAGAAAAAGTTAATAAGAAAATTAAAAGCAACTAAATTACTTAGAAAAAGTTGATAAAAGTTACCAAAGATATCTCAGGACTATAAAAAGTTGTGAAACACATAACTTTCCAAAAAAATATGTCCATTATTTTGATTAAATATGGTTAAAGCCAACTGCAGCCAGTTGCAATGAGCTGCACTTAGCCATACGGTGTTGTAATCTAGGTATACCTAGTTGTAAGGAAGCCGTGCTTATAGTATGACTTGACTCTACTAATTACGAAGCCATTCTATTACTTGACTGTACTATTTCTTATCGAATCTTTTACTTGACTCTACTATTACTCACCGATTCTATTACTTGACTCTACTATTACTCAGCGATTCTATTGCTTGACTCTACTATTATTCAGCGATTCTATTACTTGACTCTACTATTACTCATTTTTTTGACTCTACTATTACTCTGCGATGTCGTTCGTATATCGGAAGTTTCTCAACCTAAACTTCCTTAGATAAGTTGAGGTTTTATCATACATATATCGACGAGGATTTGATTTGCACAATGATGGGCCTCTGAAGAAGGGCCCACAGGAGAATGCTAGGGCTATGGTCTTTACTCAGGTGGATCATTCGGCTGAAGACTCACTTTAGCAAAACACCCACCTCACTCGGAAAAAACCGGTCGATCTGAACATATGTGTCTTGGAGGGTTTCGATTTTTTGTGCATAGGGTGAATATGGGCCAATGTTATGAGGAGAGCAAACATTTTCGAATGTTGCTGTATACCGCACACTTTAGGGCGTTTGGGAACAAACATTAAAAACTTTTCAGATGACACGATTTTAGTTTGTTTTCATATGGGTGTAGGCTGTTGTATGGATTTGCGATACTTTGTGCTGTGTGTTTCCTGAGCTTGCGCGACCGTCAGACATTAGGTGTTTTTTTTCCCCGTTGCTTCGCCGACGGTGAATGTTGCTCCCAACAAACTTGAGTGGTCGGAACATTTTCGAACCTGCTTGGGGTAAAGGAAAGGTGGTTTTGCGAAATGCAAGACTAACATCCAGAAAAACGGTGATTCCGAATTTTTCTCCACATTTCTGTAACTTTGAAACCAACTACGTTGTCAGGCCCAATTCACACACTGCAAAAACATTCGCTGCGCCTTGGTCGTTTTGGCAAAAATCAAACCAACATATTTATTGAATGGAAAGTGTTGTGAAAATGGCCATGCAAAACCAAACAGTATATACATGTTTTCTCACAATGTTGAGTTCAGCGCGGTGCAACCAGTTGAACAAAAGGAACGGCAGCAACAATGTGGTATTTGCCAGTTTTGGAGTTTTGGGTGTTGCAGCGCAGGTCAAGCACAGCAGGTCAGAAAGTCGCGGAAAATTATTACATCGCAAAAAATGAAATCTATGTTGGGACCCGTAAATTTTGGCGTTTTTTTTTGGCAATGTTTGGCTGATTGTCCCGAGCAAACGGTTGATGTTTTCAAAAAAATGGTGGAAATTGGACGTCCTTCATCCATTCAGATTCCGTTCGTAGCGCGAAGCCATCTACTCACATCAAACATTCGAAGTTCCATATACCCCTAACAATCTAGCATTGCAGTTCATTTTGATTTTGGAACGCGATGGTTTTCCTACGTTTCATGCTTCTGGTGTTCGTCTTGTACCTTGTGCAAGGTGCCCTGGATTAAAAAATCCATCTGGCATGACAGCTTACTTACTTGGGCATTTCCTTCACGGGGTTGAAAAGGGCTGATTTGTTTGATTAAAATTCGTTTGGTTATTTTTTTCCGCGAAAGAGTCTGGGGTTTCGGAGTCCGCTAGGAACTACACCAATAGATCTAGTACATAGAAAAGTGGTTTCAGAAGAGGTTTCAAGGATGTTGGTATGGTTTCGAAATCATGGTTTGGTGCCTTGAGGTCCTCCAGTTTTGAATGGAGCACGTGCTAAGTCATTGACACATTGTTCATGCACTGCTTTAAATAATTTGAATATATCAGTTGATTGAGGTAAAATGCCAGTGTTAAGATTGCCTCCAGCCAGTAAAAAAATACTACAAACAATATCCAGTCTAATGTGTTTCAAATTGTTGGGCGATGTTGGGGGTACCTTGGTACCTTAAAATGCAGCAACAGTTTTCTGTCATTTTGTTCCTAATTTGTTTCCATTTTGACTGGGATTTTTGCGTCACCATCCCAAAGCCTTCCTTTGCCGCATGGGCTTTTTTAGTTCTTTTGCCCTGCCAACATTTTTTCAGGCCAGTGTGACTCATGCGGTGGCGATGATAGCAGCGGACTCCTACATAGTTGGAAGACAAGAGGCCTAACAAATGATCTCCTTGGTGGATGGCCAACAGAGACACCGTTGCCAGGCAGTGTCAAACTGTATGGTCAAGGTTCTTGCACATACAAACCAAGTGTGAGCAGACGTTGCAGTTCTTGGTGTTTACAGCCACAATGGACTGAAAAGAAACCTGGGGGTGAACGTTTGACTTGTTGCAAAGGCGACGGACGTGTTGTAGAACAAGATCCAGCGCCGTACAAATTGCTGGTCGCATATTTGTACACAGGAGAAGAACAGATGCTGCGCACACATTTGAGGACGTGGGCAAAATTCTCCAATGATGTGCTCCGTCAATTGAGATTTCTTTTTGCGATCGAAACCCAGGACAAGATCTACACTCGGAACGATCAGGCTTGGATCCAGAAACCCCAAAACACAACAATTTCAGTTCAAACACCCACTTCACCAGCAGATGTGTTGTTTGAAGAGTTTGGGAACTTGAGCAGGAAACCCGATGTCCGCATGGTGGCCGTTCAAGAACACTTGGATTTCAATATTGGTGGCAAACGCAATCTATTGATGCATGTCGCTGATTCCTGGCACGTTGACAGCTGGGTTTTGCTTACAGATATAGATATGAAGATCAGCGAATCGTTTGTCAAATCCTGTTTGGATATCATTTCGAACAGCAGCAGTAAGAGGAAGCTGCACAAGTTTAAGGCAGCGGAGAGACCCAGTGGAGAAAGTTTATATGACCGCGAACACCCTGGGACTTGGTTGATGAAGACGGGGCTCTATTGGCAAAGTGGTGGTTGCGATGAAGATTTTGTGGGGTCGTACGGACAAACAGACCCACATTTTGACTGGCGTGCCCAAAGAACCAACGGTGGTGATGTGATTGAATTCCATGGAAATATGGTGCTCATCGAAATGGACCACTGGAAGACACACAATCGCAGTCTTATCCGCAATCGCGATTTACTTTATGGAAAAATGCACAACACAATTAGATGGTCGAATGACTATCTTCGGTTTGCTTGGGGCCTCGTGAACTGCCGCTGACTTGTGTTGCCCGTGCCAAGGAAAAGAGTTGTGGCGGTCCGGCTGAGATGCTCAGTTGAATTGCAATCCTTCGAGGTGATTCGCTTTTGTTTATATACCGGCGGACTGAAACTTAGCCGGATCCATTTTGTTGACCAAACCGTTTTTGTTTGATAGGTTTGGTTATGTTTTTCAATTCAATGAATTTTGACACCAAATTGATGGTGGCCATTTTGGGTCAAGATTTCGCCTCCTAAGTGTGATTTCTTTTTGGATTTGTCCTTTATTGATGATGCTATTTTTGTTTTGCCATTGGGAACCTTTTTTGGTCTCATGTGGTCTTATTGCTTCTACTATCTGTTGTGTGAACCGTTCTTGGAGATCGAGAATTCCTCGCAACTCAGTTGCTGAAGAACCACGAGAACCCTTACCGAGAAGAAGGTCAGGCGCTACCAATTTGGTCAATGATCAAAATGACCAAACTCAAGCTCGTTCTCCCCTACCAGGACGGAAGTTCTAGAAGTTCAACATAACCTTACGATCCTTTGGATCCTACAGTACCTCCGTTAGCAGTTTACAGCCAAGGCAGACCTGATGTGACACCAGTTTCACCGAATCCTTCACCAACGTCACCCATCTCTTCCCGAGATGCTGCTCTTCCAGCACGCTCCAGGTCCCGAGCTGCTAATGCTCCAGATATTTTACGTACACATTCCTTACCAACTCTGAAACGCCGCAGTTTTCATAATACATAGGCGTTCCGAAGGACCGTGGAGGTCCTGAACCAGTCACGAGAGAATCGGACTGAGTTGATGTCCATTTCTGGAGTGTCATCCCAACAGAGTTGGGGAGTGGAGCTGAATTTCACTTCGAAGTGGTTTGGAAGATCTGGTTTCAATCATAGCACTGTATTTGATGTTCGCTGAGTCGTAGTTGGATAGGAATGTACTTGATGGCCTTGTTGACTTTCTGCTGGTGAACCAGAGACCAAAGTCTCACTGATGGCGTGGAATGGGCATCAAGTACTTCTCCCGGGTACTTTTTTTCAAACTGAGGCTCAGTTTGGGTGGTAGACTTTCGTGCCAGTTAGAAGAGGAGTTCATAACTGACATTGTAGGTGTTGATGGTGGTGTTGGTGCGAAGGTTGGAGCAGCTTGGATCGGTGAGGAAGTATGAATAGTATTGCATCTGGACCACAAAGCAAGGATACGAGCACAAACTGGCGATGTTGTGTCATCTTCAACGGATGGTAGAAATTTCTGAATATGTTGATCCAATGTCTGCATCGATGAAAAGGCTAGTCCGAATGTAAGCGTACAATCGTAGCCATTATTTGCCAGAGCATCTTTCACATGATCTGGGAGTTGAAATTTAAATTGTTGTAGAAGTTCTTGAAAGTCGTCCTCCATAGGGTTGCTGCAAACCCACAAAGCACCTGAAAATCTCTCAAGAAATTTGAGCCGAACCTGACAGATTCAAGTCGTGATTCACTTTTCACAAAGGTATGGCAAGTCACTGATGAGAAAAGTCGCAACAACTTGGTCACACAACGAAAGAAAAACACATTTTGACCATTGTGATATCCGAAGGAGTAGATCAGAGATGAACTAGAAGTTGGTTCATACGTCATCAATGGGGTCATCTCTGTTAGCAGCAAATTGTGCAAGCCTCTCACTAATAGGTGTTCTCGGGATATGATGTGTAAGGGTAAATCTGATATGGGCTCTGACCAAGTGCGGAGGTGCCACTTGAGTTTCGGTTTTTTCCTTCGGTGCTGTCGGTATGTTTGCGAGGGAAATTAGTGTTTGAAAATGCACAGGCCTCAGGCCGCGGAAGGTCGCGGAAGCCTCGCGGAAGGGTTCGCTTCGCGGAAGGTTGCGGAAGGAAGATTTAACTTTA
>OMLO01004499.1_pt1 | contig 11668 bp, 5 predicted proteins | sample 1674811 | NCBI WGS metagenome assembly OMLO01 (sample SAMN06265003, study PRJEB25207) | coral metagenome | isolation source: Coral host | place: Mexico:La Bocana,Puerto Morelos, Mexico | collected 2008-11-13 | reverse complement strand
CCCCGGCCAGGGCTCGAACCCGGACCACTCGATCCGGAGTCGAGCTCACTAACCATGAGGCCACCGCGCCTCCCACACACTATGCAATAACACAGATATGAAACTTTTTCATCCCGGTGTCCATCTCTGACAGTGCAGTGTTTTTCTATGAAGTTGGAAAATTTGCGTTAAATCGCGCTTTGTGTTACAATATTTTTAGGTTTCGTTCTAGATAACAACCTGTCGCCTCAATTCGCGATCGTTTTTTTATACAGAAAGAGTTTATACAAAATTAAGTGCAATCCGCAAAAACAGAACAATTAACTTTTTATGTACGTACGTAACTTGCGCAGAAAAGAAAAAATAAATAAACTAATGGAACAGTGGCATAAATTAACATAATGCTGCGACAGAGTTCTACACTGCGGTTTCTGAAGTCTTTGAAATGATAAAGTCATTTACATGAGGTATTAGAATTAATTCAGGGGCGAGATACACTCGTCACCTTTGACTATATAGCTGGCCGGTTAACTGGATAAGTAATTGCTCGGCTTTATCGAAATTGCAGAGGAAGGTGAGTCCAGTCTGTTTAATTTGAAGGCCTTCTCATATATAAACCAAAATATTTTCTCACCGCCTTCATGCCTCCATGATTCCGTTACCTCGTTGACACTGACAACAGCTCAGATGTTGATAATAGATATCATGTTTGCATGGCGCCCATGACCTGACTGCACAGTTTAATTTTTTTTTTCTGTGATGTGAAGTTGATCAGTAAGGCTTATAACCATAACATCCTACCACAAACGCTTGAAATATCTTTTCACGCAATCATTTCATTATTTGCAACGTTTACCCTCAACCTCTAAAGTGGCCATATTGATTATTCGAAAGGAGGTTATAAAGTAATCAACTTTTTATACAAGTATTGCACGTTCTAACCGAATGTTAGTTGGGTAATTAATGTTGTTAGAACATGGTAGAATATTGCCCGAAACTTTTTCAGACCTCGCCTTATTACGCTAGTATAACACATACCGACATTTCACACATGAATGAACATAACATCGTTTTTTGTGTATTCTTCACTGTGCTTATACTGAAAAGCACGTCCTTTTGACAAACATAAAACACATTTTACTGAGGCAAGTTTTGGCGTAGAGATATCTTTCCCTGCTTTATTTTGATTCGGAACTAAATTTTCATGACTATTACATGGTGTAACTGCTGGCAGTACCTTAAATCAGAAAAACCCATAGGCGTACAGGCTGAGTAGTGATGACCGAGTTGATAAGGTCTGCAGCCCACCAGTTTTAGAATTTTGGACATTTCTCGGTAAAAATGTAGCCTGAACTAAAATGCCAGTCATGTGCCGACGTCAGCCTATTCCCAATCATGATTCGGACAACAGTAGTCTCTCTAACGTTTGCCTTGGCATAGTGGACTTAAAATCAAATAATACAAGGTATCGAGATCCGTATAGGGAAGATATCTGTTTACAAACATTGCTTTTGTTATTCAAATATGCCAACCACAAGAACAAAAGATCCTTTGTTTCGACAGCTAATGAGTTCACGGCATATTAATGACAATAGGTGACGTCAACAATATGATAATCTTTCCTATATCCGTTAAATAGGTACTGTGGAAATCCACGTTATAGATATCATTTCCATTCTCTCGACAAAAGGATCGACGCCAATGAAGGCGAAGGCTGTTGAACTGTGATGGCTGATGAAAAGAGCCATTTTGGACGGTTCCACAAGTAGCTTTTAAAAATGTTATGACATTTTCGTATGAGGACGAAACAACTTTTTATAATATTCACTAGGCTGTTGAGGTCATAGAGTATATAGTAGAGTAGAGGCTGTGAAGGCTGCTGTTTTTCATGCAATTCAAGTGCGTTTTATCCCGATTTTAACTCTCGGGCATTCGTCATTTGTGCCATTTTTTCGTGCAAGAACGTCACTGTGGCCTCCAAGTCCGAATGCGCCCGTAGGTGACGATTTTCGTCTAAATCTGTAAATGATTTCCTCTGGCGGTATCTGCACCATAAATTCTTGTGAACTGTCGGAGTTTGAAACAAACCATAAATACATAAAAGGGAACAAATTAAGAGTAAACAAAGCGATAAAGGACAAATATATATATAAATACTTGCATGTCAATTCTTATGTTGATAGAGCAATTGTGGTACAGTTTTGACAGCAAATTTCGTCCAATATTTTGACCCTAAAACGTAAACCTCTCATTGTGTAGAACAGAGCAATCTAAAGGTTTAATATTTTACTTTGCTTCAAAGTCGTTCTTTTACAGGCTTGTCAAGCGGCAGTCTCTCTGAAAGAGAGGCCCACTGCATTTCGGATCGGAAAGTAGATTAAGTAGGGAGGCAGCGTGGCCTAGTGGTTGGGCGCTGGACTTGTAATCCGGACGTCACGGGTTCAAATCCTTCTCCCTGCCACTCGATAGATTTGTCTTCGGTGGTCCCGAATTCAACTCCTCCACGCTTTGTAAATAGCCAGCTGGTCAGCCTCCCACCAGTTGGGATTCTTAACAAATTTCTGTTCTATTTGTAATATTTGTTTGCTTATTTACAGTGTCCACAATTAGACATATATGAATTATTTCATATAAACTTCACATCATAGCACAACAGTGCTAAATACTCTGACACTTAGATAAAGTACCTTTTTTAACCCCAAACTATGCTCAGTAAACTATCTCGGGCCATAAGGTTCACATACGCTGCGACACAAGCAAGGGCGAAGCTACGAGATACAAGTCGGCAGGCGAGGCGAGCCCGTGAGAATAAAAGGCTGTCGTGTTTCGTGCCTATGTCCCTCCTATTAACTTTACTCCGAGGCTTTGGGAAGAAAACAAGAGATATTAATTATTCATCCCTTAACTTAAATGGTTCTTTTGTTTTTTTTCTGAGCATCGGAGCCACGTTAGGACTTTTACATTTGTTCATGACTTGCAGGCGTTTGAGCATCCTCGTGCAGTATGATCGGCATGTTGATGGCAAAACAAAAATTTGTGACCTTTGTAATATAATGTATGGAACACCTGATTTGTAAATCAAATGTTCAAAATTAGGCCTTTTGCAGTATAATTGTTGTGGCTTCTATAAATAGGGATAGTGTTCCATTTCCAGGACTGAATTTATTACTTTTACCTGTGAACTAACTTTTTTTCAAGAGTAAAGAGCTTTTTTTCTTAGTTATACGTCGTGTTAGTGGTGGCATTATTACTGATCTCACATTTTCAGAAAGTTAGAAGTATAGTAACTGAATTTTTTTAAAACGGTTAGGTGAAAAGAGAGGCGAAATTTGGTTAAATCTGCAGGCGAAAATTCGTTTGCTTTGGCAATGTCAAATAACGTGGGGAACACCTGACATGTTTATTTCTGCGAGCAGAAAAAAAAAACTCGAGGTGATCGGATTGCCATCCACTCCTTCTCACGCCAGCCAGGTCAAAACCAGAAACAGCAGGAAACAAACCTAGCTGGTTTGAGAAAACAGTTCTAAACCTCCAATGATTTTTTGTTGTTGCTAAGGTATGATGGCTGAAAATGAAAGCGAGAAGCTAACATCAAAGGACGACAAGCACTCTTTGAGTTTGACGACATCTTCAAACACGTGGCCTCTCTTGGAAGATATCAAATACTTTGGCTTGTCTTCGATGGTTTCGTGTTGATTTTTCCAATTACAACTCAATTTACATTGCTGGGATTCGCGACGGGTACCCCAGACTTCCACTGTGTCACGCCCAACATCACATGTGAAACAAAGAAATGCTGTGACGGTTGTAAGTCATACGAGTTTGACGGATCTTTTCAAAGCACCGTGTCTGAGGTACGTATTAAGTCAAACAGTCTTCATAGTAAAAGGCTATATGTACTATTAATTATATTAAGCTGACGGTATGTTATGCAACAACAACAACATACAGTTAAATGAACAACGAAGTAGGTGTGTTAACATACACTCACGATCAGATATTTTAACATGGACCGCCCTCAAAACACACGCGGAAAGAAACAACCACTGGATCAGTTGTATAGTGGAAACCAAACCTCGTCCTGGCTCGTAGTTACAAAAAGTGTTACCCAAAGCTTTACTTACTTTTTTCATTTCAATCTGGTCTATACTAAACTGTAAAGGTTTTTAAAGCATAAATAAGTAAAAGTTTGCGAAAAGAAAGAACAACGTTTCGGCGACATCGTGTGCATCAATTCGTTCGATTGTTTGGTGCATGAACTTGATGCTAATTAGAGAATAATGTCGATTCGGACTCCATTCAAGCAAAACTATTTGCGTAACGTAATTACGGAATACGTTTATCTTGGCGAATTTTCTTGGCAATTCGTTTTTTTGCACTTGAATTTAAAAATGGTGTCACGATGTCACCGAAATGTTGTTCATTTTGAATTTTTACTTGTTTATACCACACTGCTCAATGAAAAATATTTTAAAGGACCTCAGAGCCACAAAAAAAAAAAAAACTATTAGACGAAATATTCTCTGCTTAACGTATGAACTTAAACAACTGAAAAGTAAAGTCTAAAAATACTTATGTTGTAATATGATTAAAACCCGATACCAACGCTTTCTAACTGAGATACTGTGGGCTGAAACACGTCTTTGTACTCTTGCTAGGAATGTTATTTAGTAATTACCATCTCGATCTCCCCTCCCGCCCAGACAATGTTGTACGGGGCGCAGAGGGTAGCGGAGGGGGGATATATGCATTTCTTCCTTTATTTATTATTTCATTTCTTTCTTGTTCCAAGAGGACAGGCGAGGATTGTAGGAAACCGCCGGGAGAGTAGTCACGCTTCGTGTAGACCCTTAAACAAGTAAATAAAATTGAGTATTCTTTTGGCAAAACGCCTGAATCGAATATTGTTCACTGAGCTAGGAAACCGCTGGCCGCTTTACATAAGCGTATAAAATAAAAGTATTCTTTAATTGCTTATTCATGTAAACGAATCACTTGAATTTAACATTTTCTTTTTGGTACACTTCAAGTGGAACCTCATTTGTGACCGTGGTTTCCTGGGTGCTTCTCTTCAGTCTATTTTCTTTGCTGGGATGCTGATTGGTTCGTTTTTAACCGGGATCATTTCGGACGCCTGGGGCCGAAAGAATTGTATATTCGCCAGCATGGCTATAACAGTAAGTTCAAAGATATCTAACTTACTTCTCAGAGGTCAGCAGGTTAACAACATGGTGAGATTGCAGCCGAATGGCAATCATGATTTCACAAGAAAATAAGTTGCTACGTAATATGTGAAACCGACAAATTTTTATTCTGAAAGTGTTATTCCGTAAACATGCACTCACAATTCGGTAGCTGTGTCCAGTGCGTTAACTGTTCGACTTCTGACACTAGGCAATACTCTTTTATTCCAGATTATAGCGGGAGTCTCTTCGATGTTGGTTCACTCTGTCGCCCTCTTCGCGGTATTTCGTTTTATAGTTGGTTTTTCATTAACGGGAGTTATGCTAACACAATATGTTTACTTCATGGAGCTGGTCGGACCAAGCAAAAGAACAGCTGTTGGGAATCTGGAATTTGTGTTTTATAATGGCTTTCAAGCATTGTTTGTCATCATCGCATACTTTATTCGTGATTGGAAAATGCTCATCTTGACTGCTACTCTCCCAGGAGTGCTGTTGTTTCCTTTTTGGAAGTAAGTAGCCATCTGGCGCAGGAGAATCCCCTCCCATCACCGTCTTCCTTGCACCCTTTTTGTACCAGAATGTCGAAGTGCTCGCTGAAACTAGGGGGGATGGGTATTTTAAAAGGCTGTGTCATCATGTAAATACACCAGGATAGAAAACTTTTTTTGGTATCTTTTTTTAATTAAGGGAGGGTACATAAGCTTGAACTCAGCGTTCTCTTCCCCTGTCGGGACAGAGGTAATAAGATTGCAATCATAATGTATTTCTTTTTCTTTGCCAGGATTTTTCCAGAATCCCCAAGATGGCTCATTTCCCATGATCGCCTGGAAGACGCTCAAACTATCATCGAGCGTTTTGGAGGCAAAAATGACAAGCCTGTAGACTCAGAGGTGCTGAAAGCGCTCTTGGAAGATGTGAGGAGAGACCAGTTAGAACAAGAACGAGAAGCTAAAAAATACACACCGATCGACCTATTTCGCTCGCAAAAGCTGAGAATTTGGACGGTGATATTTTGCTACCAATGGTGTGAAAGCCAGCATTTTTTTTTAAACTCGGTTAACTAACAACCTCGTCCTCAGGGCTTTTCAAGGAAAAAGGTCTGTGGACGAGGTGGAGTTAACTTATTCTCTGTCTTGCTCGTTCATTTAGTGAACTCTTTCTTCTGTTGTCTCTTGTTCAGTTGCTTCTTTTTTTTTTATTTTGCCGTTCAATCTTTCATCGTTCTGCTGGAAAAGCTAAAAATCCCCCCCAAAAACATGATTATTCTCAACTAGGAGGCCGAATTAGTGCAGCTATTTATTTTAGCGCGTATAAGATATTGCGCTGCTGGATCAGGTTAGTTTTCCGAAGTTGCCCAACGGTTATATTATTTTAACCAAATTTCTCCTTTTACTTAATGGACTAACTTTCGATCATACCCACTTCATATGTTAATATCTTCGTAGGTTTGCCGTTGCCTTGGTGAGTTTTGGAATTTTTCTGTTTGTCAACCAGAGTTGTCGGTAACATCTATGCCAACTACCTTATTATGGAGGGAATCGCAGTTTTGAAGCTCCCAGCCACGTGGTACCTATTCTTAAAGTAAGAAATGGATTTTAGGTTTCTTCCGTATAAATTTGTTGATCACTATTTCACACTTGCACGGTGTCTAATTTGTTCATAGATTTGGTCGCCGCACTTGTCATAGCATCACCATGTTCCTAGTGGGAATAACATTCTTTCTGGTACTGCCTCTTTACAAAGGTAACAGGATAGCTATCAATTGTAGCGTGATCTAGGAAGACGGTTGCGAATGATATTTAAGTTTGTTGATAGATGCTGTACTCATCGAATATGCTGTACTTCAGTCTCGCTCCTGGTGTAGATAAAGCTTGTTTTTTGTTCCTAGATGCATAAGAGCAGAAAATAAAGTCCCATGCACCCAATCTGCCTCCATTTCATCGACTGGTTGAAGAAAAACCTGACAACATTCTGGGAGATAACCAATGATACAGTGGCATCTTATTTTGATCCCATTTATGACGAACAGCAATCTATGTTACTCTGTTATACGAGAAACAAGTCCACTCATTACTTTTTTTTAAATCTCAGATTACCCCATGGCAACCACAGCACTATCCGTGATTGGTTATCTGTTTATTGATTGCACTTGGATCAGTGTTTATCTCATCACTTCGGAGCTTTTTCCAACTGTGTTGAGGTAGGTTCCAAACATAACTTATCCCGTAACAATCAGAACAGTACAATATATGTTAGCAGAAGAACAGGGCCGTCCATTTGGGCAACCGGCGAACCTGCCTTATACTAGCTTAGGTATCCTGGGGCAAGGCAGAATTGAGGAATTCCTTTCTTTTTGAATTCCTGTGTCACGTATGTGCACGAGTTATCTGCTTGCTTGGAGAGTTTCTCGCGCAAGAAGGTTCTGCAAAGAAAGGGGAGAGCTTAGGATCCCCTACACCCCTTAAATTTCACATTCAGCCTGGAGCCTCAGTTGGGAGAGCAAGGATGGCATTAGATGGCATTAAAACTCCCAGCTTGGGTTCAGAAAGGCAACGCATTCTCTGCAGTTGCCAGCAAATAGTGTAGCGGTTTTTAGCGGTTCTGCACAATTGTCTTTTAACTGTGAATTCTAATGATATTTTCAGGAATACAGCACAGGGAACTGGATCTACAACGGCCAGGATTGGGGGAGTCTTAGCTCCATATATCGCCATTATGGTGAGTGTGTAGCTATTAGTGCATTTTGGAGACTTCATGAGGGATGAAACAATAGCACACGCTGTACATTATGACAGGTTTTTATTCACGCATCTTTCAGTGTAAAAATATAATATACATAGCGGTGAAACGGAGTTTGTAGTTTTAAGTAAATTTGTTTTCCTGATTATATGCAGTTACTTTGAACGCTATCGCTATAAAAGGGCCGCTTTTCATAGCTTCGACATGTTTGGAAAGTGAAGCTTTCTTTTATCGGCAGCCATATGATTACACAGTAAGACAGAAGGCCAGCCAACCCGTTATTCAGCCAGTTAGTCAGTACATTGGGCCAGCTAGACGACCAGTCGGTCAGTCATCTGCCTGTCTGCTGTCTGTCTGTCTGTCTGTCTGGCTGGCTGGCTGTGTGTCAGACAGTCAGGTTTTCAGGCAGACAGGCAGGCAGCCGGAAAGGCAGTTCTTTGCAAAATGATTTTTGTTAAAGTGCTTTTTCTCTTTGGAATTGCCCGGTGCATTCTCCTTTACGTCGACAGGCTCAGTTGCCAGGTCTCAGCATTGCGTTTCCAGTGGTCATTTTTGCTGTGGTCGCAACTCTTGCTGGGATATTGATGTATTGGATTCCAGAGACGCTCTTCTCACCAATGTACCAAACCATTGAGGAAACAGAAGCGGCTAAAGATGATTATGGGATACCTTGTTGTGGTAAAAAACTTCAGCTTCCCAGGCCTAAATCACGCCAAGTAATCTGGCTTTAAAGAAGGATCGAAGTAAAATGGGCAAGGCGGGTTGGATTAGCTTGATGGCTTTAGTTTCCGATATTTTAGTGTTGAATGCACACTATCAATGATTGTATTCCATGGTAACTTTTAGCATCGTTAGACTATTCTAATGTACTAAAATATATATAACTTTCTGTCGTGCATCGTTAGTCAATGGAGATCCCCATATATGCTGTCTTGCGAGCGGGCCCTGCGATAATACCCGCGGATTCCAACTTTCTCGCAAGATAAGTGAGTCCTAGTTTACAGTAATGTTGTCCTTATATATCGAAAAGCACGTTCGTGACAGATGTTAATCGTGTGATAAGGGCTAATAAGAAACCAGACGTTTTACCCATTCAGTTGATTGACTTTCAGGCAGCAACTCAGGCTCAGGCTCCATGAGCTTTATTGCTTGCACACTCTGCTGGTTTCCATTTGCAGGTAACATTTGAGCAGTTGGCTTTACTGCTAAGATAACGTCATTTAAAAATTCTAAAGTATTTTTGTTTAATTCTTCAGTAATTAACAGACGTCTTCTCAGCTCAGTGAGTATGAAAACAAGTATTGCTATCTACCATTATAACCTATGAAAATAAGCTTAGCGTTATCAAGTAAATACGGATAGTTCAGAAAATTTCAGAAGGCACAAAATGTTATCATTGTGTACGACAGAATATAGATAATTATTGTCCTATTTTCCAATTAAATAAAGATACTTGTATTCATTACGTTGTCCTGTTTTATGAAGTTTTTCGAGTTTCATGCTAGGTTATGTTTATACTTGGTGGTTGAGTACTATTCTTGCTAGGTCGGCTCTATTGTAAATATTGAAGAAGACGTCTGGCCTAGTCCCACTATGGGACTTTTCATCGTGATCGACAAATACGTATTTTAACTATTCCTCTGTTAGGTTGATTTTCTTCAGCGCGGATCCACGTGCGTTTACCTTGTTGCTACCACCCTTGCTCTTATTTACCCCTTCGCGGCTTGTAGCACCATGTTTCTGATTTTCGAGTTTTCTCGTGCGTAATAAAATTAGTTTTATCATGCTTCGCGCCTGGATACTTAAACTCAAATAGCGTATTGTCAAAGTGTAGCTCTGTATGCTGCGAACACTTCAAGAAAATGAAATCAAGATTTTGCCATATTTTGGCCCTTTATTTGCAAACAAAACAAATAAATTATATTATGTAGAATCGTGATTTATTTCTAGCAAAATATAGGGCAATCAAACCCGCCATAACGGAGCTCCTGAGCCGGGTCCTTCAAAGCTCGATTAAGCTAACCCAGGATAAGCGAATATTTTAATTTGAGTTTTGTAACTTTGCAATGAGGTTTTCTCTATATTGTTTGGCCTTTTGTTTTGAGTTTAAATAATATCAAAATACACATCGAAACCAAAAGCAGTGAAAAACATTTGAATACAAGTTTATTATTCGGTTGATTTCTAATCTTGAGTTAGCGTGGAAGGGTGATGAGGGTAAAAAGGAAAAACGGTGATAGCACCCAACGAAACGCGCGTGGATCCATGCTTAAGTTCACTAAACTAATAGAGAAGAACTTATAAGCACTTGCAAAAAGCACGATAAAAAACATCTTGTAATACACGTTCAGTGAACTCGTTAGCCTAAAACAAGGCCTATGTGCTTTTCCAGGCTTTAAAAGCTCTATAAGCAAAAACGGTGCTAGCACCTAAATAAACGCGTACTTGTAATACACGCTGAGAACTCGAAAGCCTAAAACACGGCCTATTTCCTTTTCCAGGCTTTAAAAGCACTATAAGCAAAAACGGTGCTACCACCTAAATAAGCGCGCGTGAATCCATGGCAAAATCACATGTAAAAAGAGGCCCAAGAAGCTTTTTTTTCTATTACACGCTGCGAACTCCAAAGTCTAAAACAGGGCAAATTTGCTTTTACAGGCTTTAAAAAAGTAATGAAAAACAAAGGTGGTCGCACCCAACTAAACGCGCGTGGATTAATGCGTGAGTTTACTAAATTAAAAGACAAGGACTGATAATCAAATGTAAAACTGAGGACGCTCAAAATGCTTTTTCTATTAACGCTGCAAAACTCGGAAGTCTAAAATGGCAAGTTTGCTTTGGCAACCATTAAAAGGTTAAGGAAAAACGAAGGTCGTAGCAACCAACTAAACGCGCGTGGATCCACGGGTAAAATAACTAGACCAATAGACAAGGACTCATAATCACACGCTAAAAGACATTCAAAAACAACTTTCTATTACACGCTTCCCACTCCAAAATCTAAAACATGGACTCAAAAACGTGAAAAGAAAAAAAAAGTGGTCGCAACCAACTAAACGCGCGTCGATCAACGCGTTATTTCACTAGACTAGTATATAAGAAGCGACAGTCACATGTAGATTGAAGAGCAAAATTTTTTCTATTTAACGCTGCTACCTCCAAGGTCAAACACATGGAAAACGTGCTTTTAGGGGCAATCAAGACTTGATGGTCGAACCCGATTAAACGCGCGTGGATCCACCCAAAATTTTACTAGACTAATAGATGAAGAGTGATAGTCACATGTAAAATGAAGACCACAAACGTTTTTCTATTAGCCACTGCCAACTCCAAGGTCTAAAACATGCCAAATTTGCTTTTAGAGGCAATCAAGACTTGATAAGAAAAAAGGCTGGTCGCACCTGACTAAACGCGCGTGGATCCACGAGAAATTTTATTAGACTAAGAGATAAAGAGTGATAGTCACACGTAAAATAAAGACCAAAAACGTTTTTGTATTAACTGCTGCATACTTCAAGGTCAAAAACATGCCAAAATTGTTTTTTGAGGCAATCAAGACTTGATAAGAAAAAAGGCTGGTCGCACCCGACTAAACGCGCGTGGATCCACGCAAAATATTATTAGACTAAGAGATAAAGAGTGATAGTCACACGTAAAATGAAGACCAAAAACGTTTTTCTATTAGCTGCTGCAAACTCCAAGGTCTAAAACATGCCAAATTTGCTTTTAGAGGCAATCAAGACTTGATAAGAAAAAAGGCTGGT
>OMLO01004498.1_pt1 | contig 11670 bp, 2 predicted proteins | sample 1674811 | NCBI WGS metagenome assembly OMLO01 (sample SAMN06265003, study PRJEB25207) | coral metagenome | isolation source: Coral host | place: Mexico:La Bocana,Puerto Morelos, Mexico | collected 2008-11-13 | reverse complement strand
TTCCATGTGTTCTGGGGTCTAAACTCCCATTGGTTCCCTGTGGTAGGGGATGGTCATCAATCCAATAGTAAGGTTTTGAAATACCATCGTAAAGAAGGCCCTTTTAAAGGTGGGATGATCATCCCCAATATAAGGAGTTGGGCTCGAGCCCACACCTTCCAGCTGGTGATCCTGGGGACCTGGGTCGCGAAGTTGGGCCTGCCACTAGCCATGGATGATCCTGCATTACAGATGATTCTTGCAGATTTCGAAATTTTATCGGGGGCCGACATTTTTGGCAGTTCAAGATGCAATTTATTGGTGACGGATCTTACAAAGCATGATGATGAACGAATTTTTGCTACAGTAGTGGAATCACCATTTGGGCATCTGCGAAACCTCGATGATTTGGGTTTTAGGGGCTATGTATCAACTGACAAGTGTGCACTTGTGGAATGTGATAAGAGTATCATGCACCATTTGTTGCAAAATCAACGGTTGCTACTTTACAATTTTGAGCTATCAGCAGGAAGAGATCCCATTCCTCCGAAAGCATTTCAAGTGAAGCAGGGAGCAAAAGGCATTTTCATCCCTTGGGATCATTCGATCTCTTCGGCCTTTTGGATGTGTGATTTTTTTGCTGGTGGCTATGGTGGTTGGTCATATGCAATTCGTAGTTTAACTGAAAAGATTTCATCTACGGATGAAACAACAAAGTTTCCACATCACTACGTTGTCTCTATAGAATGTGATCTACCTAGTGCCACGCAGCATGCAATTAATCATCAAGAAGCACTCATTCCGGATATTGCATTGCCTTTTGATTTTCTGGAGAAGTTGAATCATAGTGTCATCATTCAAGCTTTGATTCAGTCCTCTAATTGGAAACAAGCAGTGGCGATGATCAGGCCAGACCTATGGACACTTTCGTTTCCTTGCCAGTCCTGGTCAGAATCATCAGCAGCAAAAGGTTTTGGGGATAGTAATGGTAGGACCTTTGGATATTCCTTAGGATTGCTTCGTCTCTATAGACCCAAATTTTGCTTGTTGGAAAACGTCAAGGGCTTTCAAATGCATCCCCAATATGAGTATGCAATGAAGCTTATCCAATGGGCCGGTTATAGGATTCTTCATCAAGCAGTATATGATGCAGCAGATCATTTACCAATCCGAAGACCTAGATATCTGGCTATGTTATCAAGAATGGAAGATCCGATTTATGAACACTCATGGCTTTCCTGGGGACCTCCTACAGAAGCAGTGCCATTAATGTGGGATGCCTGGAGTCCAACAAAGATTGAAGATCTTCCCCCTTTTGCACCTTCGCCAGTTGCCAAAGGAATGTATTTGCATCCTCAATTCTTATCCAACAAAGTGCCAGCAAAAACCAGAGATAACATCATGGCATATCGTGTTCCATCTCCAACCAAAAAGCTCCCAGTTATGATGGCAGCTTATGGGGAACATCACATGTTGCCAGTAGAGCTCTTGAGAGCAAAAGGTTTGCAGGGCTTTTTCACGCCAGAGCATGGAACATTCAGATGGTTCAAACCTGTTGAGATGGCCTTGCATCATTTGCAGATCTTTCCGATGGTTTTGTTGAAGCCAGCAAAGCTGGCATGGCATTCGTTGGGCAACTCGATTGTACACATACATGCATTGTTGGCACTTGCAAATTTGTTTGCTGTACAATTCGGATTAGATGAAAAAGATCTTGTTCAAACCATGGTAGCACAAATGACACACATCAGATTTCGCATGAGAAACATGGTTCCTGCTGAAGATGAATTTGCATGGTACATAGGCCACATTGAAGACAATCAAGACCTCAAAACAAGATTGCATTTCTTTGTTGCTCAGTTGAATTGGGATGGAAATGAGCCAGCAAAATGGCCAGCTGACTCCTACTTTCACCCAGTGAAAGGCCTAGTATCATTTCGAACTCATGTTGCATTTCAGCAGACGCAAATCGATATTTCACCCACCATTCCATTTGAGTTGCAAAATGAAATACCGATTGAATCTCCCATGCAGTTTGGAAAGAATCTTGAGGATTCACATCAAATTGATGAGAAAGTTTCCGTAGGTTTTGTCCATACAGGGGCTTCAGCTGCTAAACACAAAGAGGTTGTCAGGATTGCATTAGATTTTGCAAATGTGGTTTCGGTTTCTTTTTTGTTCATCACTTGCCAACTTGGGCTGAACTCTTGGCATTGTGGGAATTTGAGCTTGTTCCGAAACATCTCACCTTGAGTGATGAGTCGTTTTCCCAAACAGTCGAAACATGCATTCTAGGTCCGACACAAACAAGCAATCGATCCATTGATTTCGACCATGATGAAGTGAGGGTGAACCATTTCATAGTTGATGAAGGCAATGTAACTCACATCTTGGTCAAAAAAGACGGTGAACAATACTATCCGACCATTGCAGACATCATTGGCATCACAGGAGAGTGGAGTGATGACTATGGGTCACTTCCAAATAAGGGTCGAATTCAGTTGTCATCCAGAATTTGGCAATCCGAATGTCTCATTGATGTCTATCATGATTTTTGGCAATTTCTTCAGGCAACCACTCAAATCGGAATTGAATCCAGAGTACCGATCAACACAGATATTCTTCAAGTAACATTTACTGGACCATCTGAGGATCTCGTGCATGTCGTGGCATTTTGGAAAACAGCCTTCACGCAGCATTGGCAGTTTCGTCATGGTAGGAAACTAGTCTATCAAGTAGTTGATGATAACACTGTGATTCTCTTGTTTCTTCCTATCAGTGAAGCCTCAGCGACACCAGCCAGACTCTTTCGATCCTTGCTGCAGATTCGACTCACACGTGTTGCGATGCAATCCTTTGCAGCATTTACCGATCCACCTGAGAGATGCATCGTGAAACTCAAGTTGGACCATAGAAACATAGGAGAATATGTTTTCCAATCAACTCAACATGTAGCGCAGCTCTATCTCATCCTTCAACATACGTTGTCGCTCACCTGTTTTGGAGATTCTCCCGCAATCATCTTCAGAGGAAAAAGGGTAGGTGACATTGTTGACTTTGGAACTTTGGCGAAAGAAACAGATCATTATGTCGTCAAACTTCACATTTCTCGACCTTTGAGGGGAGGAGGATTTGGAGCAAAGCAACAACACAAACAAGCAGTACATTCTGCACTTGCAGCGCTGCTACTTGAGGAAGGATGCACAATTGATCAGGTAGCTAAGTCAGTTCCGGAAATGATTTCACAGCTTGGGATTCCAAGACTTTCTCACTTTCTCTTTTCTGAAGACTCATCTCAAAGGCAGCAGACATTGCATCATCTTTGCAACACTTGTGAGATTGCATTGCCCAAGAAACCTGTGAAGCTCTCCAAAGTGCAATCAAAGTTTCAAAAGATTGCACATGATCAACAACAAAAGGCAAACAAGAATTTTGATGTCACCCAATATCGTTTGATGCCAGACTTTTTCTGTATGTCAGATGGTACTTCAGCACCGATACATTCGATTTTCAGTCCGTGTGTTCCTGGAGTCACAATGGTCAATGCTGAAGGATCCAAGCAGTGGCAGCAACATGGTGGTAAGTTGTTGACAGATGAATTGGCAATTTTCATCGTGGGGAATGTCTTGGATGAAACTGATCCCAGATTGACAAAACTTGTTGCACCCGCTCTTAATGACAAAGGAGAGAAAGTTTTGATTGCAGGATGGTTGCTGCAACTTGGAGATAAACCAATTAAAACAGCAACAGAGGGACAATCAACGATTCAGACTCTGGATGTCAAGGTGTGTAGTATCACCATGTGGAATACAGATTTTGATCAGAATCTTTGGAAGGACATTGTTGCAGCTCCAGTCAAACATGCAAAGAAGATTCTTGAAAAAGATCAATTGCATCAAGTCATCCTTAACCCGTGGGGACGAACATTCAGACAAGGTCGACAACCTTCACCTCCAGAAACAGCCACATCGGTTCAGTTTCACACAGAGGTACGTATCCAAGACCTCAGAAGTTTGTTGCGTCGTTCAGGGTTCAATGGAATCTATGTCACTCCCAAAGATTCCCAAGGCAGGCCGGATGCCATGTGGAAAGTTGTCTGGACAGATTTGCCTGTGTCAATTTTGGAGGCAAAAACAACACCAGTTTCAGGGATGGCAGGCTTGGTTAGAGGGAATAAAAGCATTGGAATTCGCACGGAGACATCTGCATTTCCGACCATTTGGGAGCTACTTCATCCAGGTCAACCTCAACCTGACATTGCTCCAAGAGGCGAAGTGTGGAAGTTGCAACCATTACCAGTGGGGATCAACAAAGAAATCATTGCTGAATGGGCTCAACTCCAAAAATGGGAATGTTTCCCAATTCGTGCTGTTAGTGGTCGAGCGTGGCTTGTACATTCATCAGTCAATCCGCCATCAGAAGTTTTGCATTTTAACGGCACTCCAATCATTGTCACAAAAGTGCAGTCTCGTGGTCCAGCACAGGCAGTTGGACTCATCGCGGGTCCGAAATCATCCATTTCCAAAGTTGATGATGCTCCTCCAGCCAATGCTTTTCGCATTGGAGATCCACTTCACGATCCATGGTCTAGCTGGAAACCGTCATCAACAGCGAGCACAGTATCTTCGTCTAAAAGTGACAGCATCATTGGTCCCACAGCTTCCAAATTTGAACATCAAGATCAGCAGATCAAATCTTTGGAGGCAGCCATTGAGAAGATGCAGATTCACACTGACAAGAAGACTGCAGATTTGGAAACACGTCTCAACAATATGGATCAAAAGATCAATGCCAATCATGAACAGGTGCAGCAATCGTTTCATGCACTTAGGGGTGACTTTGAGAATACTCTACATCGTGCATTGGCTGTGCAAGACAACAAAATCACTAGCACAATGGAAGAAATCAAGCAACTCTTTCTTCGAGGTCCCAAGAGGAAAGAGCCTGACGATGATGATGAAGAAATCCATGACTGAACAGCGCAAGGCTGTAGTCAGAATTCGTTTTTGGAAAGTTTTTGGAAAAGATACTTTTGATGGTGGGGTAGGCAATCTTTGGGTCGATTCGGATCCTCACTGTCTTTTTGCCGCTATCTTTTTCTTGAAGTTGTATGTAAGTGCTTTTGAAGATCCTTTTCTGATTCTTTATTTGGCTTTTTGTGCTGATGAGGGAAATTTCACTCGACCAAGAAGTGATCATCAGTTGCCTTCACAAGTTTTGCATTGTGTTGCCTCTTCCCTTAACCCCTTGTTGATTGAAGCTATCCCATGTCCTAGACCGCTGGTGTATAGTGGATGTTGGCTTGGGGAGCGGGGAGGATGCGATTTTTATCGTTCCAAAGGTCAGGATCTTAAGTCGATTTTTTCTTTCTTTACCATTGCATGTTGCCATCATCACAAAGGCTTGGTTCATGAAGTGTTATCGAACAATCCTTTCAGGAACTTGACGGGGTGCATTTGTCCCAATGACTTTTGTTGTCATCCTGCAAACCCTGAAATTTTTGCTGGGTGGGTTCTATATCGATGTCAATTGTTGCAACATTCGTCCATGAAGAAATTTGACCCGACTCGTGCTACGAGAATTGGTGAGGCAAAAAATCCTGGACCACCAGTCCAGGCCGCTGAAAGTTTTTCCTTAACATGTGGCTTGATAAATCCTACAGCTGTCAGAGGTAAGGAGCAGCAAATCATTGATCTTGATTGTCATGTGTATGGGCTTGCCGAAAATAGTGCCACAACATCAACCCAAAGAGCATCTTCGAATCAGTTTGCCAAACATGGGTATAAAAGTGTGTGGTCACCACCAGTGGCAGCTCATCAACATGTCCTAAGAGAAGAGGAGGCTAAGAGGGGTTTGGCATCTGGTGTATCCATTCACTCTTGTTTGCCTTGCAGGCCATCCAGAGCCATTTTGCCAGACAGCGTTGATCATACACGTATTGTAAGTGCGATCATCCAGATTGAACATTTGCACATCCACTTTATTGTGTTGTATGGATTTCCAAGTTGTCATCAACAGTCTAGGCAAAAGACAAATGAAATTTTGACTGCTGCTTTGGACATCATGGCAGGGGTTAATCTTCCCACGGTTATTATGGGAGATTTCAATTGGCAGTTGCACCAACTTTCTGTTACGCGGTTTTTGCTTTCGCAAGGGTTTTCCGATTTGTCAGATATTTATAGGGATACCTATGGAGAAGAAATGCCATCTACATGCAGAGAAGTTACTAGAAATGATCAAATTCTCGTTTCTTCTCACCTCTCTCCATTGGTGAGATTCGCCAGAGTTGATAAGCAGAAACTTTTCCATGACCATGATCCAGTCATTTTTCAGCTAGAACTGCCATTGAAACCACCGAAACTCTCCTATTGGCACCTACCTAGTTCTTGGTCTTCATTTGAACCGGATCCGGACATAGTAGCTGAACATTTTGAGCAGCGATGTGTCCAAGTGGGATTACCACTGGATAATTTGGATCCACTGCAGTGTTCAGATCTGCATTCCAGTCTTTTGCTTTGGACCAAGACAGTGGAGCAGGCAGTTGATGCATCCATTCGACAACAACATCAGAAAGATCCAGAAAAGTTTCCTCAGCCGTTCTTGCCTTCAAGGTGTCGGGGACGAATGAAACCAAGGAAACTCAAACATAAACCGTTGTCAATGACCATCAAAAAAGCTTGTGATTCGCAGTATGATCCACCCGGAGAAGCTACCACATTTCACCTTAAGCATATGGTAACTCAGACTAGGAGAATACAATCATTGCTAAAAAGGATGAAGAAGCTTTCCACCATCAAGTGCCTTTGGGATGATGCAGTAAATCAACTGTTGCAGGAATGGAAGGCCATAACTAGAGCCAAAGGTTTTTCCAAAGGATTTCCGCAGTGGTGCATGTCATGGCCGGAGCTGCACTGGTATCCATTGCATTTGCCACCCATTGACTATCTTCAGGTGTTGGAGCAAATCATGTGTTTTTCCACTGATGCATTTAGCAGACATTGTGAACAGTCTAGCAAAAAATTTCTCAAATACAAACTTCAGCATCTTGATAAAGCCGATAATGGGTCAAGCCTGGCCAAACAGGTTAAACCGTTTTCAGAGTCATTCGACAAACTTTCTACGGAACAAAAAACTTCCATTCGTGTAGTTCAGGACCATGGTGGCCTTGTAACCATTAACATTTCTGAAAAGTTGAATTGGAGGCTTGATTCACCAATAATGCTGGACCAACATAAAGCGTGGATAGTGTCAACTGAACATCCAACCATGGATGTCATGTTGGAAGACTCGGATCACAACCTTCCGCAGGAAATGACTTTGACTCAGATAAGCTATACCCAAAATGCAGAAGTTATTGCCACTTCCCTTAATGATTTTTGGAATCAATTTTGGAAGAGAGAAGAAAATCAACCAGCAACAGACTGGTCACAATTTAGTGAATTTCTCCAAAGAACACCACAGTTGCCTCTTCTTCAGGTTGACATCCAGGACGGAACACTGTGGAAAATGGCAGCCAAAAAGATGAAATCCAAAACTAGTCGAGGTGTAGACGGGTGGTATGTTGATGAACTTAGGAACCTGCCACTAAAAGTTTTTCACTCGTTAGGACAAATTTTTCATCGTTTTGCAGGACAATCCTGGCCACCACATCTCATGAAAGCATTGACAGTACCTCTTTTGAAGAAAGAAGGTGAATGGGTGCCGAAGAACACACGTCCAATCACAATTTTGGCAGTGCTTTATAGATTGTGGGGCAAAGTGGTCACATCACAAATACTTGCACAGTGGAAACATACCATGCCTGAATTCGTTGTAGGATATATTCCCACTCGATCACCGGAAATTCAGATGCTCTCTCAGCAATTTCAATTTGAAACTGATAATCTTGATGGCATCACTGAACAAACCTCTTTGCAAGGACTAACATTGGATTTGGTAAAGTGTTTCAACTTGTTGCCAAGGGAGCCAACAAAATGGGCCCTCCTTCGTGCAGGTGTTCCTGAAGACCTTGTCAACACATGGTACGAAACCATGAATCATCTTCATAGGTGTTGGAAAATTCATGGTACTGTGGTTGAATTGGAATTGACATCCACAGGAGCTCCAGAAGGAGACACCTGGAGTGTTTTGGCGTGTATATCTATCTCCAGAGTTTGGGGTCATTTGGTGCAACAAGAGGGAGCACAACCAGCGTGTTATGCCGACAACTGGGGTTGGCAGTGTAGGGATCTTGAAGTTAATGTGCAAACAATTGAAATCACCCGTTTGTGTGCACAATCATTGAGACTCCAAATTGATTGGGAAAAAACCTGGGCATGGAAGACCAATAGTCGCAATAAACGAATCTGGAAACAAGCCATTCGTGCAGCTCTCCCTGCTGATGTTAACGTCCAAATAGTGCTTCATGCTAAAGATTTGGGCTTTACCATGGCATATAACCGAGTCCAGTCGAGACAGACTCAAGCTGTTCGTCATGATGAAGCCTTGAAACGTCTTGTTAAAATTAGAAAGTTACATGCCTCCTTGCAACAACGTGCCAAGATTGTGGCAGATGCAGCTTTGGCCAAAGCTCTCCATGCTACAGAAACATATTTTGTAGGACGTAAGTGGTTAAGAAACTTGAGGTCCACTATGGCTAGATCTATTTTGCCTGACCGCAAGAATACTAACTCGTATATCACCAACATGATGGTAAGTTCAAGTGTTCGAGACCCAGAACTTTTCGTCATTCTCCGCAGTATTCGTGCCTGCAGACGATTTCTTCATGCCAGTCCAGCATCCGTCCAAAGACAGTTTTTCAGGTTCGCAAGTCGCCACTCTGGACGGTCTTCCAAAGTCTATGGACCGGCGGGTGCTTTACAAGCAAACTTACATAGACTAGGTTGGTCGGTGGATAGTTTAGGCATGTTGAATACTGATTGTGATGTCAAGTTTAGTCTTCTGTATTCGGATCTTAAGGAACTCACTTCATTTCTTGACAGGTCGTGGATGAAACATGTTGTTCAATGCTGTCTCACAAGACCAGGTTGGACACATCTACCGGTACCAGATAGAAAGATAACTGTCAAAGCCTTGAGCAAATTTCCTGAAAATGAGCAGCAGGTTTTGGCATATCAAATTTCTGGTTCATTCATGTTAGCCAAGCAGAAGAAGCACTTTAACGACCAGAGTGACGGGTGTCCGCTGTGCTCCATGGAGGACACTGTTGAACATAGAGTCCTTACGTGTCCTTCTCTGCAACATGTAAGACATGATTTCCCCGAAGTTTTGCAATTTTTGAATGATCACCATGCTTGCCACATTGAACTGCCAGTTGCATTTGAAGATCCTTTGTTTGAACTTCGATATCTGTACTTTCAGAAGTGTCCGCCACCTGAGTTGGATGTTGGGGTTTCACAATCAATAAGGAATTGCATTGATCAGGGGGAGGAACCTATCTTCTTCACAGATGGAAGCTGTTCCCATCCCACGGATAGTGACAAGCGACGAGCTGCCTTTGCAGTAGTGTATCATCCAATGATAACACCACTTCACCGGGCTAGGATGATGGAATCTTTTCGACAAGAGCCAATTGTTCCGGACTCCTTTGTAGTGTTGGCAGTAGGTGAATGCAGAGGTCAACAGACCATCAATAGGGCAGAACTTCAAGCAGTCATGACCATTGTTTCAAGTTTTCGTCGAGGTACCATTGTAACTGACTCCCAATATGTGCTTGATGTTGTTGCAAATTTAAGAAGGGTGCGGTGTGTTGAATTTTTTCAGGGCTGCGATAATTTCGATCTCATTTCCATCTTTTGGCAACATCTGCAATTGGGGATGTATAACTTTGTAAAAGTAGCTTCACATCAGCTGCAAGAGACGTGTCAAAGTGATGAGGAATTTTTTCATCGATTGGGAAATGAAGCTGCTGATCATGCTGCGAACCGGGCAAGGCAACGGTTTGTACACCATGAAGCTTTGCAAGTCAACAGTGGTGATTCAGCGCAGCAACTTTCGCTTGATGATATTTTGAAATTTCGCTATGCATTACAAGTGGCACGTGCAAGAGCATTGCAAGGTTTGGAAGTACAGTCAGCGCCGTTACGAGCTGATCGTTCTTTTGCAGCACAGATACAGAATCTTAAAGAATGGCATCTTACAGATATATGGCAATTTGAATATATAGCTGACCATGATGCAAATTTGCAATTCTGTTTATGGGGAACTCAGTATGCCAAGCAACTTCTTGCATGGCTGTCGACACTGAAATGGCCACCGGAAAAACCGGCTTCGCGAGGTTGTGGAATTACATGGTATGAACTGGCAGTAAACTTCATGATCACTATGCAGGTTGGTTTGATGGCTAACATTTCTTCTGACAAAAAGCAGATAGTCCTCAAACGAATTCCATTCGACGGTAAGGAAGTTAACTTCACACGGCAGGTTTATTTCTTCGAGAGGGCGTTGACACATTTGCAGACGTTGGTTACATCTTCAATTTTGCCTTTTGAGCGACAATTAGCTTCATCTACACGGTTGTTAGGTTTGACCCATGGACGACAGGGGCTTCATCGCAGACCGATGATGATGCATCAAGACAAGACAATTGACATTTTGGTGAGACACTTTGCCCACAGTGAACTTCCAAATGATTCTCCAACTGTTCCGTCGCTTAATCCGTATCGACATTTGGAGGTGGAAGCATGTGACGAAATGCATTCACGAAACTGGACTGAGAGGGAGAAGGCGTTGAAGAGCTGGAGAAAACGCAGCAAGGGGAGAAGGGCGAGAGAAGGTGGTCCACTTCCCTGAAATCATCACTTGGTCTCTTCGACACGCTGCATCTTGGAAGTTGTTTCACGAAGTTTCACTTTTTGTTGATAATCTTGCCGCTCTCTGCAACATGCGGGGGAGTGGCAGCCAGTGACCCCTGGACTCAAAGTTGCGCGCCCAATATAAGGAGTTTAGGTCCTAGGTGGTGGCAACTCGAAGATTTTTTCTTTTCACCCCGAAAATTGGGGAAGATGAACCCATTTTGACGAGCATATCTTTCAAATGGGTTGGTTCAGCCACCAACTAGCGGCGATGTAGGATGGGCGTGTTTGGGCCTGGAAAACCTGTGTGTGATGGAAGTTTTTTCTTTTGTTTTTAAAGGCCTGATTTTTTTTCTATCAAAAATGAAGGTTTATTTTTTGTTCGGATCCAATTTTTTTAGAGAATACATAAGATTGAGGCTTCCAATCCCATCTGGATAAGATTCTAGGATATTCTAGGTATGGTTTACTGTTGAAATTGGATTGTCGTAGCAGCGGAAAACTCCTGTCCTTTTCCAATGGGGGTATTTTCTGGTTCCATGTTAGTTTTTGGTGAGTTTTGCCTTCGGTTCGGCTTTCCTTTACAACTTTCAAGCCGTTTCTCACAGAGGCTATTCGTCGCCCTCACACCTTAAGGCCTTTTGAAGAAGGAGTGTAAGGTCTTTCTGTTTTGCGCGAATAAAATGGACATGTGTATCTAATTATTCACATATGTATATATATATATATATCAATACACGTTATATACATGTGCGTGTGTGTGTGTGTGTTTGTCTGTGTGTGTGTGTGTGTCTGTGGTGTGTGTTTGTGTCTCCCCAAAATTTCCAAAATTTGTTGGAAACATACATTTCAGTGGAAAAATAACATCTCCTAGCTTTGAGACGCCGTGCCCGAAATC